>Ga0156089_113_pt2 | contig 122896 bp, 118 predicted proteins | sample RifCSPlowO2_02_FD_107742 | JGI IMG/M metagenome (GOLD analysis project Ga0156089, IMG submission 107742) | Candidatus Melainabacteria bacterium RIFCSPLOWO2_02_FULL_35_15
CGCTTACTACTCCAACCGGCGGTGGAATCAGAAGTCTGAATGTTGCCCTAAGACAGATTTTTGATCTCTATGCATGTGTCAGACCGGTAAGATATTTTGAAGGTGTTTCAAGTCCTGTCAAAAAACCAGAACTTGTAGACCTGATTATTTTCAGGGAAAATATTGAGGATGTTTATAGCGGGATAGAATTTAAAAAAGACACGAAAGAAGTTAAATTATTGATAGATTTTTTAAAATCAGCGGGATACACTGTAAGAGCTGATTCGGGCATAGGTATAAAACCAATTTCAGAATTTTGCAGCAAAAGACTGGTTAGAAAAGCTATTCAGTATGCTATTCAGAACAAAAAGCCGTCAGTAACACTGGTTCATAAAGGAAATATTCAGAAGTTTACAGAAGGTGCTTTTTGTGAATGGGGGTATGAGGCTGCAAATGATGAATTTAGCGATGAGACTGTTTCAGAAAAAGAGCTTTATGAAAAGTATAATGGTACTGCACCTCCTGGAAAAATAATTATAAAAGATAGAATCGCTGACAGTATGTTCCAGCAGCTATTGATCAGACCTAATGAGTACTCAGTCATAGCTACTACAAATTTAAACGGGGATTACCTCTCAGATGCATGTGCTGCACAGGTTGGCGGACTCGGTATTGCTCCAGGTGCAAATATCGGGGATGAAGTAGCTGTCTTTGAAGCTACACATGGTACTGCACCAAAATATGCAAATCAGGACAAAGTAAATCCTGGTTCTATGATTTTATCTGGTGTAATGATGCTTGAACACATGGGCTGGAATAGAGCAGGTGAATTGATAGTTAATGCTTTTGCAAAAACTATTAAACAAAAAAAAGTTACTTATGATCTGGAGCGCCAGATGTCCGGCGCTACACTCTTAAAAACTAGTCAGTTTGCTCTCGCAATAATTGAAAATATGAAGTAGAGGCAAGGTTATCTTGTCTCTAAGCTGTAGCTATTTGAACAGGAAATGCTAAGTTGTGGGTTCTTTCTTCCGCTTCTTTATTGGCTTTTGTCCTTTGGACGATTTCATCTTCATACATATAACTATAGCCTATTAAGGTCATAAATTGGAAAAGTAGATGCCTGAGAATACTTGGATTTGTAGGTCTTGTACTTGTTCCGAGGATTCCACTTGTTAATTCATCTTCAGTTCTTCTAACACCAGCCTGTGCCCAAGAGTTCATCTCCCAGGGATTACTGAAACCAGGTCCTGGATTAGGTCTTACATTGATTCCTTGGCTTATTTCTGTAAACATAACTTCCCTCCCTGCCTTTACTATTTCTCCCAACATTTATAATGCTAAAACGCAAAGGTTAGGGTTTTCTTAAGATACAAGTAATAACGTAGAGATGTGTCAGTGGCGTGTTTCTATCGGGTTTTATAAGAAATTATCTGTTTGGTGTAATTAATGGTTTTGGACAGCTTGTTTGTGTGTTGAAGGATTGGACTGCTGACTACACTGAGTATAAAGATTGCACTAACAGAAATTAAAATAGCACTGCTTAATTCCATAGATGGTCCAAGAGATTCTTTGTTTGAATCCATATTTAAAACAGCCTGTGAAGGTTTATCTACTACCATAAGTTTGACTATGTATGAGTAATAAAAAACAGACAAAATTGTAGTAATTAAAGCAATGGTTCCTAGAAATATTCCTACATGACCTGCATCAAATGCGGACTTAAATAAAATAAACTTTGCAATAAATCCTGCAGGCGGAATAGGTAACCCTGCTAAATTAAACAAACAAACACAAAATGCAAATGCTAAAAGCGGTCTTTTTTTAGCCAGTCCGCTATAGTCAGAAATGGCATCAGAATTAGCTTCGTTTCCAAATGCAATTATACACAGGAAAGCACCCAGATTCATGATGGAATAAACAATAAGGTAAAAAATACTTGCTGCAACAGATTCATGAGTGTTAAGCGCAATGCCAATTAAAATATATCCTGCCTGTGCAATAGACGAATATGCCATAAGTCTTTTTACGGAGGCTTTGTTAATTACCTCTCCAAGTGCTACAAAATTGCCAATTAACATTGACAGCAATGAAAGAATAATTATAAGTGGCTGCCAGGCTATAAAAGAAAAACCAAATACTATTAACAGTAATCTAAGGGTAATTGCAAAGCCGCCTGCTTTTGAAGCGACAGATAAAAAAGCAGTAACCGGAGTAGGTGCACCTTCATAGACATCCGGTGACCACATATGAAAAGGAGCACTTGCTAACTTAAAAGCAAGTCCTCCAACAATTAAAATTAATGCAATTACAATAATATTCTGATTTAAACTTCCCAAATCATTTAGCTGGATTAATTTGTACCTTATATCATCAAGCTGGGTTGAACCTGATAAGCCATATATAATAGACAACCCAAATAAAAATATTGCAGAAGCAGCTGCACTGTTAAGTAAATATTTAAGAGAAGCTTCATTACTGCGTAAATCATATTTTGAATAACCAGCCAGCATTACTGAGCCTAAGCTTAATATTTCAAGTGCTACAAACAGTGTGATTAAATCATTTGCACTTACTAAAAACATGATTCCAATTATGGATGAAATCATTAAAATCATAAACTCACCTTTGTGTGTAAATCCTTTTGTATATTTATTTGCACCAAGTATAATTAAAATTGCAACAATTAAAGTAAGAAGTCTGAAGATATAGCTTAAGTTATCTGATATAAACATACCGTTTAAAATTTCAACAGGTTTACTTACAGGATTTTTAAAAAGGTATAAGCATCCTGTAAGCATTAAAATTGTAGTTGTAAGCCAGATAAAATCTTTAAACTTTGTAGTGCTGAGCAAAATAGCTATTAAAAGTGCAATCAGAAGAAGTATCTCCGGATAAATGATTGAAACAATATCTTTTATTACCATCATAATAATATCCAAGATTATAAAACTTTTTTGAATTATTGTTTATTAATATACCTCTTGGGCACCACCAGCTTAGATCCTTAAAATTTACAGGCCCTAAGTTATAATTGATGTATCCTAATAAATGAAATCGGGAATAATGCAAATATATGTTTAAACGAAGTTTTTATATTTTAAATATTGTTATTTTATTTTTCCTTATGACTTTAGGTTCTGGAGCCAAAGATAAATCATCAGAGTTCTTGCCTAAAACAAAAGATGTAACAGACAGCTCAAAAGGTTCAGATGAAAAAGACAGTTCAGACAGCAGCCAGGAGGAGGAAGTTGACAATCCTGAAGATAGTTTTAAATTAATTGCAATATATCTGGTGGGAAACAGGCCACGTGCCTTAATAAAAAATCTTGACAAGCCGGAGGATCCGGCAAAAGAATTTCAAATTGGTGACTATGTAGATGAATCAGGAAATTTTGCAGTTTCAAAAATTTTGCTAAATCCTACTGCAAGAGTGGAGTTGACTGATCCAAATGGTTTAAGCTACATAATAAAACCCAGGAATACTGAAGATACAAATGCTGCACAGCTTTCCAAAACTTCAAAATCCCCGACCTATTCTTCCGGTAGTAATAAAATTAAGATAAAAAGAGCTACAACTCCGTCTGCAAAGCCTGCTGGTGATTCATCTTCATCTGGTACCCCGGGAGAAACCACTTCCCTTGAATCAGCTATAAAAAATGACACTGCATCACAAACACCTACAGCACCACCTCCGTCTACTCCTCCACCTGTCGAGCAACCTCAAAATACGCAAAATCCTCCTCAGCAGGAACCTGCTTCTTCACAAGCCATACAAACCATACCTGGCAGCACATCTCAAACTCAACCAGCTGTTGCCACGCCTCCTTCAGCTGCTTCTATGACTGGTAGTGGAGGTTCTGATTCTATCGATTCAAGACCAAAAAATCCTTTTGGAGAGTAATTTTTAATTGAACGCTTCAATTTCATCAATTGTTTTTGGAGTACCGGCGGTAAGAATTTTATTTCCGGTTTTTGTTACCAGCACATCATCTTCAATTCTTATTCCTATTCCACGGAATCTTTTTGGTATATCCGGCAAATCCGGGATATAAATTCCCGGCTCAACAGTCATAACCATACCGGGAAGTAATTTTATTGATTTTCCGGCTTCATCTGTATATGGTCCTGCATCATGCACATCTAATCCGAGCCAGTGACTAAGTTTATGCATAAAAAAATTTTTATATTCACCTTTTTTAATTATTTTTTCCACAGAGCCTTTTAAAAGCCCCAGATCTTTTAATCCTTTTACTAAAATGTAAACTGCCCTATTGTAAGAATCGATAAATTTTTTGCCTGGTTTTATTTGTTTTATAGCTTTGAGCTGAGCTTCCAGAACGATTTCATAAATTGCTTTTTGCTCCGGGTTAAATTTTTTATTTGCAGGAAATGTTCTCGTTAAATCAGAAGCATAGTAATTATATTCACAGCCGGCATCAATTAAAATTAAATCGTTTTTCTGAATTATCCTGTTATTTCTGGTGTAGTGTAATATAGTTGAGTTTTTGCCTGAGCCTACAATTGACGGATAAGCCACGCCGCCCGCACCAAGAGTTCTGAACCTGTACTCAATTATTGCTTCTATTTCATACTCATACATCTTTGGCTTTGAACATGCCATTGCCATAATATGTGCATCTTTTGCTATTCTTGCAGCAAATTTTAAGCACTCAATTTCATAAGCATCTTTAATAAGCCTCATTCTGTGAATTAAGTCTCTTGGATCTGAAATAAATTTGGGTGATTTTATGCCTGTACGGTTATTTTTTTTAAGTTCATTAATGATATCTGTAATTTTTAATTCTAAGTCTTTATTTTGTCCTATGGGAAAATAAACATGTTCAGCGTCCAGTAAAAAGGATTTTAACTTGCTTTTAAATTCAGAAAATGAATATGATTCATGAGCTTTAAAAATTTGTTTTGCACCCTCTTTGCCAGCTCTTTTCCCTGTCCAGGTTTCTTTTTCTCTGTCCTTTGGTTCTACAAATAAAATGTAAGTAAAACTTCTTTTTTCTTTTTTTAAAACACAGACAGAATTTGGTTCTTCAAAACCTGTCAGATAATAAAAATCGCTGTCAGGTCTAAATCTGTACTCTACATCGTTTGATCGTATTGAAATTGATTTATTTGGAAGAATAACAGTTGAATTTTCAGGCAGATTTCCTATCAGTGCCTTTCTGCGTTTTTCAAAGATTAAACTATTAAAATTATTTTTCATAGTTTCTCTCATGATGGATTTAATGTTAGAGGCGTTCCACTAAAATGTTTCTATATTGTTGACAATATTTATGGATTAGATAATAATTTAAATATTAAGAATATATTAATAAGCTTTAACCAATTTATAGGTATAATAAATATCTGAAGTATATAAAAAATTACTGATTTTTCTAGGGTAAGCATTATAATTGGTAGTCTTTCTAAGTTAAATGTAGGAGCTTTAACAGTAAGTCTGTCCGGACGATTGAATAAAATGTTATTTTTAGTTTAAAACTGTAAATAATAAAAAGAGGAGATAAAAAAATCCTTATGGCAACTGCAAATCCAACAAGAGCCTCATTAGCACAATTATTAAAAACCGGAAAAACAAATTTAAATGATGCTTTAAGCCTGCTGGTTGACTCTGCAGGTACTTTGAATTTTGAATATTTAGATAAACAATTACTCTCTGCAATGCCATCCAATTGGCCTGCAGAGCAGGCTATTCCTTTGCTTTTCTGGAGTAATAAGCTTTATGTTGGTGTTCCTGATAACCATGAATCATCACTAAAAAATACACTGTCTGAGTTTTTAAACGGGTGTCAGATTGAGTTTAGAAATGTAAAAACTGAAAGCTGGGACAGGTGGTTTGCATTAATTGGTAAAACCTCCTCAAACATTTCCACACAAGCTCCTACACTATATTCTCAGAAACCACAGTCATCGCAGGGTATACAGCAAAAAACCTTGTCTGAGCAGGAAGAAAGAGCTTCAGCCAAGTCATCTGCTGCACCACAGACAAAACTTGGAGCCGAACTTGAGGCTACTATAGAAAAAGTTCCGATACGTAAAATCATGGCTACAGATGAAGGTGCAATTGCAAATGATGTCAGAGCACTTATGGCTGAGGCCTTAAATCAAAGAGCAAGCGACATTCACTTTGAGCCAACTACAAAAGGGTTAATTGTAAGGTTTCGTGTTGATGGAATCTTAAGAGATATTTGCAGATATTTTTCAACCGTACAGGACCTGAGAAAAGTTGTACTTGCACGGATAAAAATTATTGCTGATTTAAATATTGCAGAGCAAAGGCAGCCGCAGGATGGGCGTGTTACAGAAATTTTAGGCGGACAAAGAGTAGATCTCCGCGTGTCTACTCTCCCTACACTTCATGGGGAAAAATGTGTTATTAGAATGTTGCCGCATGAAAATAATTTTTCAAATCTGCTTGATCTGGGTATGCCAAAAGGCAGGCTTTCAGTTTATGAGGAATGGTTAAGTCGCAGCCAGGGAATGATTCTTATTACCGGGCCAACAGGTTCCGGGAAAACAAGTACTTTGTATACCAGCCTGGCAAAACTGGTTGATACTACAAAAAACGTTGTAACTGTTGAAGATCCTGTTGAATATCAGTTAGCCAGAGTAAGTCAGGTTCAGGTCAATTCAAAGGCAGGTTTAACATTTGCTTCAGGATTAAGAAGTATTCTTCGCCAGGATCCTGATATTGTAATGATTGGCGAAATCAGGGATTTAGAAACTGCTGAAATTGCTATTCAGGCAGCTCTTACAGGGCATTTGGTTTTAAGCACCTTACACACTAATGATGCAGCCAGTACTGTAATCAGATTAATGGATATGGGTGTGGAGCCATTTTTAATAGCAAGCGCTTTAATTGGAGTTGTAGCCCAGAGGCTGGTTAGAAAGGTTTGTACATGTCATAAAGAGTATAAACCTTCAGTTGAGGAACTTGAATTATTACATCTGACGTCATCAAAAGATGAGGTTTTTGCAAAAGCTCAGGGTTGTGAAAAATGTAATGGATTGGGTTATTCCGGAAGAGAAGGTGTGTTTGAAATAATGCCTGTCAATGAAAAAATTCAACAAATGATTCAGGAGAGGGCAACCTTAAATGACGTTAAGGCTGAATTGGTTCGTTTAGGTGTTCCTACTCTTGCTCATGCAGGTATACAGAAAGTAAGGAAAAGACGCACTACTCTGGAAGAGTTACTCAGGGTAATTCCAATTACATAATCTTTTGTAAAATAAAAAAACCATATCATGGCTGGTCTTAAAAATAGATCTGAAAATAAAGCTTTTCAGTCAGTAGAACATATTGAAAAGTATATAACTTCTATTTCAGTTTCTAATTTTAAAACAAATATTCCCCGGGTAAACCTCAGGAGGATAAAGTTAAATAAATTTCAAAATCTGTTTACAGACTTTGAATCAAAAAGTATTGCTCAGTTATATCTGGATAAAATATTTTTAGAATCGAATTTGCTGCCCGGAAAAACAGAGTCTGAGACTGCTTTCGAAGAAATAAATATAAATCCCCTAAGAAAGAAACAAGCTGAGGATGAAAAACCACCTTTAATTGAAGCAGAAGAAAATGCTGTAGCTAATGAACCTGTTCTTAAATTAAAAATTGCAGAAAATAAAAGAGATGTTACATTTAACTTAGAAGCTCAGATTGTCCGGGAAGATGAAAATGTATTGCTGTCTCCGGCATTTCCTTCTGCTCCCAAAACTCAAGATGATTTGGTCAGCTCTTCAGGAGAACAGGCTGCGTTCATTTGGCCGCCCAATTTAGAAAAAAAAATTATAAAAAAAACTAAGCCTAAAAAATTAAAGAAAAGACCTTATTTTTTATCAGGAGAGGGTAAACCTTTAAAACAACCTGAAGAAAAGCTTAAAGCAACAGAGCCCAGGGCAGGTGATATTGCAGCTTTTCCGTGGGCTTTAACCGGCAATGACGATCCCACTGCTGAAGAAATGTTTAAAGGCGGACTAGAGTTAGAACTTTTAGATGCTCCGGAAAAAACAGAAGTTAAAGAACCAGTCGAGCAGAAAACAGAAGTTCCTTTTTCCGGAGCTGTAGCTTATAAAGCGCTTTTCCCAAATGTGCCGTTTGAATCTTTACCTGAAAATATAATAAATGACACTTTAAAGAATATTGGCTGGTTTAGTAAGTTACTTGATAAGTTCAATAATTTAGAATTTGGTATAGTTGTCACAGGAAAGGATAAAAAAAAGGTTGGAAAAATGTTTGAGAAATTTGGCTATAAATTTACTCCAATAAGAATAATTATTTTAGGTGGTGCAGTTGCTACTATTGGTTATTCAATCTGGAATTATTTGTTGCCTATTATTAATAGCAGCTACAGTAGCCGGGAAAGTGGTACAGTTGTTGTCAAAAATTTATTTAAAGCAAAAAATATGCATACTTACAGTGGAGCTTTAACAGATAAAAAATCAGACAAATTAAAACCACGGGAACTTCTTGAAGAAAAAAGTTTTAGTCCAATTACTGAAGAAGAAAGGCAGACTTTAATTCAAATGGCGAGAGAGTCTCTTGAAAACAGGCTTGATCCATTTGGACAGGAGGCTGTGCTCCCTAAAGAAGTTATTCAGCAAAAAATGGAAGAACAGGCAGACACTGGTCCTAAAGAAATTCCTGTTAACAGGAAACAGCTTGAACTGGTTGGCGTAATTAGTGCAAACAATAAAAATCTGGCTCTTGTAAATATCTATAATGCAGATTACACAGTAACAGAAGATGATGATAAGCCTGTAAGAGACAGCAAGTTAAAAACTGCACTAAGCATGGCAGTACCAAACAGGCTTGAGGTTTCATTGTTAGATCCTGTAGACAAGTGGTATGTAAAGCAGATTATAAAAGGTAAGGCAAAAGGCGAAGATCCGGTTATTGTATTAGTCAAGGGTGATAAGAAGTTTAAGTTAAAAGTAGGGCAAAAGGTATTGCTTCCTGAAGAAAAAAAACCAGCAGAATCAGATACTCTATAATATCTTTAATATGGAAAATACAATAAGTGAAAAACTTATTCTTAGCGCCTTAGAAGAAGATAAGGGTAATACCGGTGATGTAACCTCAAATAATTTAATAGGAAAAGAACATAAATCAAAGTTTCAGTTAACTGTTAATGAATGTGCAGTTTTAGCAGGGTTTAAGATTTTTAAGAAAACATTTATGCTGGTTAATAAAGATGTCCTTATAGAAGCAAATTTTAAAGACGGTGACTCTGTTAAAAAAGGAGAAATTGTTTGTAGTATTTCCGGAAATACTTTAGGGATTTTGTTTGCTGAAAGAACTTCTTTAAATTATCTTAGCCATTTGTCAGGAATAGCTACTGCTACCAGGGAATTGGTTGAATCAGTTAAACACACAAAAACAATTATTCTGGATACCAGAAAAACCACTCCAAATCTAAGGCACTTTGAAAAAGAAGCAATAGTTGCCGGTGGTGCTACAAATCACAGATTTGATTTAAGTGAAATGATTTTAATAAAAGATAACCATATTGCAGTTGCCGGTGGTGTAAAAAATGCAATTCTTTCCGAAAGGAAATCCTGCAAAGATAAATATAAAATTGAAGTTGAAGTTAAAAATTTTAATGAATTAAAAGAAGCTGTTGAATGTAAGCCTGACATTATTATGTTCGATAACTGGAGTGTAAAGGATTTAAAATCAGGATTAAAATTAGTACCGGAGGGGATTTTAACAGAAGTTAGCGGGCAAATATCTAAAGAAAATATAAAAGATTATGCTGAGTGTGGTGTTAACTATATTTCAACAAGTCACATGGTTAAAAATTCAAAATGGGTTGATTTTTCGTTAAATGCGCTAAACTATTAGTCTTATGAGATTTAATGTAGCTGCTAAATATGATGTTATTGTAATTGGTTCTGGTATAAGTGGTTTAATCTGTGCACTTGAACTTGCAAAAAGAAATAAAACAGTTTGTGTTTTAACTAAAGAAGCCGTAACTGAAGGTTCCAGTTTATACGCTCAGGGTGGGATAGCTGTTCCGCTAAGTGAAGGTGATAGTGCAGAAAAACATCTTTTGGATACCATAAAAGCAGGCTCTGGCTTGACTGATATAAATGTAGCGAGAGAAATCGTTGCTCACTCGGTTTCCGGCTTAGAAAGTTTAATTTCTTATGGTATAAAATTTGATTCAAGTCTTCAGGATAAAATCCACCTGACAAAAGAAGCTGCTCATTCTGTCTCAAGAGTCTGCCATGTTGGCGGCGATGCATCAGGAAAGTATATTACAAAAGTGCTTGTAGACAGGGCTTGCAGAGAACCAAATATCTCAATTTCCCAGGGTACATTTGCTTTAGCTCTTTTAACAGATAAAAAAGAAAGTATAATCGGGGTTTTAATCGAAGATGTTACCAGAGAGCATTATGCACTCTTAGCTAACGATATTGTTATTGCCAGTGGTGGCGCTGGTCAGATATTCGAAAATACTACAAATCCAAAAGTGTGTACTGGTGATGGGATTGTAATGTCTTACCAGGCGGGGGCCGCCTTGCAGGATCTTGAAATGATTCAGTTCCATCCCACAGTTTTATTCGATAACGGAGATCCGTTTTTAATTACTGAAGCAGTAAGAGGCGAGGGCGGGCGATTAAAAAATATAAAAGGAGAGTACTTTGCTAATCAATATCATGAGCTAGGAGAACTTGCTCCAAGAGATGTTCTTTCACGAGCAATATTTTTTGAGCTTGAAAAAACAAATTCAAAACATGTACTTCTGGATATTACAAATTTTAGTGAAGACTATTTTAAATTCAGATTTCCATCTGTTTATCAGACATGCTTAGACAGGAGAGTTGAACTTTTTAAAACCGGAATTCCAGTATCTCCTGCTGCTCATTATTTTATAGGCGGGATTAAGTGTGATTTGTCCGGAGCTGCAAATAGAGAACATCTCTGGTGTGTAGGTGAGTGTGCTTCAAATGGTTTTCATGGTGCAAACAGGCTTGCAAGCAATTCACTTCTTGAATGCATGGTTGCTCCGCACTTTCTGGTAAGTAAACTATTGGAAGATTTTAAACCAAATCCGAATAATATTACTTATTTTGAAATTGATTTGGATCCTAAAGAATACAATGATAGTATTATTTTCAGGATAGCTTCTGATCTTAAAAAGAACAATTCCAGTGCTTTAGGACTGATAAGAACAAAATCTGTGTTAAGTCAGCATTTGAATTATCTTAATTCTCTCTTTGAGTCGTTAAGTCCGGATAAGTTAAGCCTTAACTGTCAGGTTCAGGAGTTAAAAAACATGGTCACACTCTCATTCTTGATATGTCAAGCTGCACTTAAAAGAGAGCACAGTTTAGGTGTCCACTACAGGCAGGATTTTTTAAACTTACCTGATGAGTGTAAACACCTGGTTTCTTGTAAAAACACTGAATTATATTGGTTATCTCAAACATTTTTAACTCCTGTTACAGCAAATACCAAATAAGGCTATATAATTATTTAAAATTATGGCTATAGGGATTGCAAAACAAGATAATTATTTACACAACGGAAATGGAAAAGTTGTGTTACAGCGTGATGTTCAGTTTTTAAAAGAAGAAATTAAAAAAATTGCCAAGAAAAAAAATGCTGTAATTATTACTCATATTTATCAAAGGCTTGAAGTACAGGATATTGCTGATCATGTAGGAGACAGTCTGGCACTTTCCAGATTTGCCGCAAAGACAAATGCAGATATCATTGTTTTTTGTGGTGTGCACTTTATGGCTGAAACAGCAAAACTTTTAAACCCTTTAAAAACTATTTTATTGCCGGATTTACAATCAGGCTGCCCTATGGCTGACATGATTTCTGTAGATGATTTACGTGCTTTTAAGGCAGAACATCCTGGTGCTCCTGTGATTTGTTATGTAAACTCAAACGCTGATGTTAAAGCTGAATCTGACGTCTGCTGTACCAGTACAAATGCAGTACAGATAGTAAGCTCATTCAAGGATAAAGAGATTATTTTCGTGCCGGATAAAGGTCTTGGTGTCTGGGTACAGGAACAACTGCCGGACAAAAAGATACATATTTATGATGGTTTTTGTCCTACTCACTATCAGATAACTCCTAAGGATGTTTTTATTATGAGAGAAAAATACCCACGGGCTGTTGTAGTAGCTCATCCTGAGTGTGATCCAGAGGTCTGGAGATTAGCTGATTTTGTAGGCAGTACGTCTCAAATATATAAGTTTGTTTCAAATCATTCAAAACAACATTTTATTATTCTTTCTGAACAGGGATTAGTAGCAAGAATGCAAAGAGACATGCCTCATAAAATAATAGTTACCACTTTTCCTTTGCCACTTTGCCCGAATATGAAATATCATAAGCTTGAAAATGTTTTAAATGCGCTTGTTAATAATGTAAATGAAATAAAAATTAAACCAGACAGGTTTAAAAAAGCTGCACAGACCATAACCAGAATGTTTAAAATTACAGAATCTAAGGAGCAAAAAAACACCAATTCGTGGGAAGGCCCCAGAAAGCAGGAAGAAACAGGTGTTAATTCCGTTATCCCTACCCGGTGTTAAAATATCTTCTTAATGAATACTAAGGTACCGTTATCTCAGACTGATTTTCTCAAGAACTCGGTTTTCTCGGAACTTTTAGAAAATCTTTTACTGCCTGATACTGACAAGCTATGGTTACAAAAAGTTGCAAACTTGCTAAAGCAGTGTACAGGTGCAAAAAATTTAATTTTAAATATTTTTACTGATAATTCAATTATTTGCATTTCGGAAGATCCGTCTGATAAAAAATTCAGCTACAGGTATGCTGAGGTTGTTAATGCAGAACAATCATTCTGGATAGCAGAAAATTATGTAGTACCCCTGGAGCTTGAAGGATACTTAGAGGTGAGCTGGACAAAGTCCCCTTCCAAGTATGAATTAGATGTTTATAATATTATATTTTCTTATTTAACCAGTGCTTTAAAAAACAGATCGAATTTAATTACCCAGAAATTGATTCTTTCCAAAGATGAATCGCTCAGTAAGTTTGAATATATACTGAATACTGAATCTGACTTTAAAACCAGGATTAATTCGTTTACAAAAGAAATTGCTTTGTTTCTGGATATATCCAGATGTCAGATAAAGTTTTTTTCTGGCAGCCTGTCTTTTGTTTTTGACGGGACGCTAAGTGCTGAATTTGTTAAAGACGGGTATTTGGAATCTTTGTCAGTCATCTCGTCAATTGAGAATGAATGGTTGCAAAAAATAAAAAATAATCAGATTTTAATTTTAAATCACAATAGTGTTTTGCTTCAGGGTTCACTGTCAAGTGATATCGAGGCACTATTATCAATAAAATCCATATTAGGTTATCCGCTAATTTATGAAGGTAAGCCTTTAGGTGTTATAGTTTTACACCAATGCGACTATGAGAGGATCTGGAAAACGGAAGAAATCCAATATTTAAGAGAAACTGCTGTTTTATTAAGTGTTCTGGCTGGTAAAGAATTTGAATTAAATGAAAAACTTCATTCCAGGCAATCTTTAATAGATAGTTTTGTTATTACTTCTGACGAATTTCTAAAAGAATTAAATCATTTACAAATTGAATCACGAATAAATAACTCTCCCTTTAGTTTAATAATGATTGATATAGAAAAACTAAGAGAAATTAATTTTAATATGGGATTTGTAGCCGGAAACCTTGTCCTGGCTCAGGTAGCCAGACTTCTGAATAGACTTTTTAAGGGCACTTTTAAGGTGGCAAGATATAACAATGATGAATTTGTAGTAATTATGAAAAACACTGATCATTCTAAAGCACAGACTGAAACAGAAAAACTAAAAGATCAACTGTATGACTTTATAGTGCTTGGGGTTGGACCTGTAGAATTCAATTTTTCTTTTGTAACTTATCCTGTTCATTCTGAGTCTCTTCAGGAACTTTTAGGATTTTTAGAACAAGCTATGGTTCTTTCCAAGTCACGTGGAAAATTTCAGATTTCAAGTATTGAAGAAATTCAAGGGCAGCCAAAAGAAAGGTGGCAGCAATTGGTTTTGCAGGCAATTCCTGAGATTATTTTTAAAAAGACAAATTTTAAGACAGGCCCTGAGTTGATTGAAACAATTAATAAACAAATTATTGAGCAAAAGAAAAAACAAGTTTATAGTACTGATATTTTAGACTCCATCCAGAGTCTTGCAATAGCACTTGATGCAAAAGATTCCTGTACTGGAAGACACAGCAATCGCGTTTCTGAGTATGCTTATATCTTAGCTAAAAAAGTTTCACTGGATTTACAGGAAGTTGAGTGGGTTCGTCTTGCTGCAGTAATGCATGATATTGGTAAGATTGGTATTCCTGAAAGTATTTTATGCAAACAGGGCAAGTTAACCAGAGATGAATATGAAGTCATGAAAAAACATCCTGTTATCGGAGCAAAAATTTTAAAACCAATAAAACCGTTAGAAAAAGTTGCAACCCTTGTTCTTTATCATCATGAATACTGGAATGGAGCTGGCTATCCTCAGGGGCTTTCAAAAGAAGATATTCCTATTGGTGCAAGAATTGTAAGCATTGTTGATGCTTATCAGGCAATGATAAGCAACAGACCCTATAGACCTGCTTTACCTTTTGAAGAAGTCATTAACAAACTAAGAGCCGGAAAAGAAAAACAATGGGAGCCTGATCTGATTGAACTTTTTATAAAGATAGTATCCTGATATGCTTTCTTCAAAAAACAAAGTTATTATTTATGCTCAGGATAGTTTTAGCGAAAAGTCTGCAAAAACAGGGATTGGTTTTATAAGATATGGGATTTGTGAAACTGTTGCAGTGGTAGACAGAAAATTGGCTGGTAAAACCACTTTTGATGTTATAAACGGATTACCAAAAGTTCCTATTTTTGAATCTGTTGAATCAGCGAAGAAAAGTAAACCTGATGCAGATATTTTACTGATTGGAATTGCTCCAAGTGGCGGTAAACTTCCTCCCGAATGGATACCGGATATTAAAACTGCGATAAATCTAAAACTTAATATTGTTAACGGACTTCATGACTTTTTGGAAAATATTTCAGAAATAAAAGAGCTGGCAACCAGGCAAAAAGTTTTTATCTGGGATGTTAGGAAATATAAAGGAGAACTTATTGTTGCAAATACAAAACTTCTTGATTGGCCTGTGCAGATAGTACTTACTGTTGGTACTGATGCAGCGGTTGGAAAAATGACAGTGTCTCTTGAGCTTACAAAAGCTGCAAGAAAAAACAATTTTCAGGCTGAGTTTGTTGCTACAGGACAGACTGGAATGATAATTAGCGGAGATGGTATTCCTGTCGATGCAATTGTTGGAGATTTTATGGCTGGTGCCATAGAACAAGAACTTTTAAAAGTTGCAAAGAAGAAATATGATTTTATTTTTGTAGAAGGTCAGGGATCGATACTGCACCCGGGGTGGTCAGGTGTAACTCTCGCTTTATACCATGGCTCCTTACCTCATAAACTTATACTTTGTCACAGAGCAGATAATAAATATTTAAAAAACACAAAAGTTAAAATTGAATCTTTAAATCAATTTATTAAAGTTTACGAATCTGTTTCATTGCCTTTAAGAAGAGCTAAAGTAGTTGGTATTGGCTTAAATACATATGGACTTACCAGTAATCAGGCTAATGATGCTATAAAGAAAGCTGAAGATGAGACGGGTCTGCCTGCAGATGATGTAGTGAGAAACGGTGGAAAGAAACTTTTCGAATCATGTCTAGGATAAAATTAAATATTAGACCGTTAAATTTAAAATTAAAATATCCGTTTGGAATCTCCCGTGGTTCGATTTCTTATGCAAAAAATATTCTTGTAGCATTACATTTCGGAGATATTGTAGCCTATGGTGAAGCTGCTCCGTCCTCATATTACGGGGAAGATCAAAATACCGTAACAAAATTTGTAAATGATTTTATTCGGGAAAAGTCAACAGAAGAATATATAGCAAATATTCACAAACTGAAAAATGATTTGAGTTATTTCTCTTCAAATATTTTTCGCCTGTCTGCCCCAGCAGCCAGAGCTGCATTAGAAATGGCTTTTTGGGATTTAATTGGAAAAATTAATAACAAATCTTTATACCAGTTCTTCTTTCAGGAGGATGATCCATTTATAACGAATGGAGATGATTTCAAATATCTGCCTCAAACATCCTACACGATTGGACTTGATAGCTTGCTTGTTATTGAACAAAAAGTCAAGGAAGCAATAGCCTCCGGATATAAAATATTAAAAATTAAGCTTGGATACGGTTATGAGCAGGATTTAAGTATCTTAAAAAAAATAAATGAGACAATTAAAAATTATACCTGCGTTTTAAGAGTGGATGTTAATGGTGGCTGGGATTTGGAAACTACAAAAAAAATGCTTGATGTTTTACCTCTGTATAAGGTTGAAATTCTTGAGCAGCCATTACCAAAAGGCAATATAAGATTACTCTCAGATGTTTACGAAAAATCTCCTGTTCCAATATTTGCTGATGAAGACTGTATGGTAAGCAGAGATATCGAACTGCTGGCAGGAAAAGTACATGGAATAAATATTAAACTTATGAAAAGTGGAGGTATTATTGAAGCATTAAATATGATCAATTTAGCAAAGTCATATAACTTAAAAATTATGCTTGGCTGTATGATTGAGTCTTCATGTGCTATTTCTGCTGCTGTCAGCCTGTCTCCTTTTGTAGATTATATTGATTTGGATGGTCACCTGTTAATAGAAAACGATCCATTTAGTGGTTTATCATTTCAAAATAATAAAATTATTCCATCGTTTGACCCCGGGCTGGGTGTTGATTTGTGTTATGTAAGTTAAGTATTGATTTCGTGATACGCACTCCTTCTCTTCAAAGGTTGTAGAATCTTATAGTATAAAAGTTTAATAATCAATAAATATAAAAGGAGAGGTATCATGGCTACAATAACAGAAAAAAAAGTAAGTATGAATGGTTCTTCACTGGCTGAGTGCTGTGGACCACTGGTTAGTCGGATGGCACCGCAATTTAAAGCTCAGGCATATGCAGATGGACAGATACAAGAAATTTCACTGTCAGATTACAAAGGGAAGTGGGTAGTATTGTTCTTTTATCCACTGGATTTTACTTTTGTATGTCCGACTGAAATTCTGGAATTTAACAAAAAGGCTGATGAGTTTAAAAAGAAAAACGCACAGCTTATTGGTGGGAGCATTGACAGTGTTTATTCACACAAAAGCTGGTGTGAACAAGGTGGTTTAGGAAAATTAAATTTTCCGCTGATCTCTGATATCACAAAAAAAATCAGTCAGGACTATGGAATTCTTCTGGATGATAAAGGGATTTCACTTAGAGGCACATTTATCATTGATCCTGAAGGTAAGGTCAGGGCAACAACAATTCATGACTTGCAGGTAGGAAGAAGTGTTGATGAAACCTTACGTGTACTGAATGCATTCCAGACGGGTGAACTTTGCCCGGTTAGCTGGACACCAGGACAGAAAACACTTGGGAAATAGTTTCCAGGCTCATTAATGATTTCTTAAATCCTCATATAGTGAAATTATGAGGATTTTCTTTTTAAAATGAATTTTTTTTAATAAAGGTCAAAAAGATTAAGGTCTTAACTTTGTATAAGGTGAACAGGCAAGGGTCGTAGTCAAGGATTACAACAGGTTATAGAAAGGTTAAAAACTTGGATTTAAAGAAAGATTTAGAAAATAGCATTAATCAAAATTTAAATATTTCTGATGAATTAGCACACTTAAAGAATATAAGTGAACTGGATAATAATGTAAGTTTTACCGGGGATAATTTAGTCATTTGCACTGCAAATGAAGGACACGTAAAAGAAATTGCAGAGCTGTGGGCAAACCTTGCAAGTATCCAGCAGATGTATGCACCTGAAAGATATAACTTTATACCGGAAGGGAAAGACTGGCAATCATTTGTCAGAAGAAAAATGGAAAAAAACTACAATCTTCTTCTTGTTGCACATGATAAAAATAATACAGAAATTAAAGGTTTTTTATATCTTCAATCCATAACACTTCCTTCATCAAATTTAGTTTTAAAAGGGGTCATTGAAGATCTTTATACAAAGCCACAGTATAGAAAGCAGAATATTGCATCTGTATTGCTGAAGGTTTCAATTGCCTGGGCACTAAAACAAAACATAAAACAAATCGAATTAATCTCTCTGACGAAATCAAATGACTTAATTCAGTTTTATCTGAGATTTATAAAAGAATCAAAACAGGATATAAGTTTTGATTTAGTAATGGTTTAGGTAGTGTACAATATATCCCTATGCCTACTCCAAAAATTGTAGTAATCGGCTCCAGTTATAGTGCAGCAGCTGCCTTTAATTATCTGGAGCGTTCTTTAGCGGCTCTTAGAGAACCATTTGATCTTTTGCTACTATCAAATAAAAATCATTATTTGAATAAGGATTTATTGAGTCAGTATTTATGTGATTCGTGCAACCTTGAAGACACCTGCCAATGGTTAAGAGGTATTGTTTTTTTAAGAGCGGGGGTTTCGTATTTAGAGTCAGATATTTTAAATATTGGTTTCCAGTCAAAAACAATTTTCACTTCAAAAGGTGAAATCAGTTACCAGTATTTGGTTCTTGCACCTCACAATGATTTATATGACGAGCCTGCTTTCGATAAAGAGAGTAATGCATTTATAATTAAAAATCCCGATGATGTACTCAGACTAAGGATTCATATTTTAAGTAATATTGAAAAGGCTGTATCTGAAAACAATCCTGAGGCTAAGAATTTACTGTTAACCTTTTCTGTAATTGGTACTGACAGGGAAGGCATTCAGCTTGCCTGCTCAATAAGCGATTTTACAAACCGGTTGCTAAGAAATCATTTCCCTGAAATCAAAAAGTCATTTTTAAAAATCAATTTAATTGAAGAAAATAATTTAATTTCTATAAACAAAGATCCGTTTTTTAATAACAGAATTTTTTACAATTTAAACAAAAGGGGGATTGCATTGCTCACTAATTCCCATGTAAATAAAATAGAAAATAATATAATAACAATAAACAATAAAGATAAAATATCTTCAGGGACAATAATTCTAAGTAATCCTAAAAGTTCATCAGCCTTAATTCAAAAACTTTATAAAACCAAATCTCTTGATTCATGCAATGTTGACTTATATTTAAAACTTGAAGGACTTGAAGATGTTTTTATGATTGGCGAGCTGGCCAAATGTATGGATATAAGAGAAGATTTTCCAAAAACAGATTTATTTTACAATGACCAGGCCAAAACTTGCGCTACAAACATTTGTACAAAAATAAATAATTCACCCATGAAGCTTTTAAAGTCTGATTTGGAAATTAATTTTTTATCTCTTGGATACAGAAATTCACTTCTGGAATGCAGGAATATTCACATAGATAATGTAATTGCCTGGTTTCTGCACAGAATGTTATACATATTTTGTTCTTTATCATGGAAAAAGAAATTAAGAGCTTTTGTGGGGCTGATTTGCAATATTTTCGGGCTGTCTGAATTTGAACAGATGAATGTATATGAGCTGAGACAAAAAAAACAAGCCATAAAAAAGTAATATAATAAGGAAAAAACCATGACAAATCAAAAAGCAGAAATTGGAATATTTGGCGGATCAGGATTTTATAATTTTTTAGATAAAATAGAAGAAGTTCAGATAAAAACTCCTTACGGTGATCCGTCAGATAATTTGTTTTTAGGAGAAGTGGAAGGAAAAAGAGTTGCTTTTTTACCCAGGCATAACAGAAAACACTCTATTCCACCGCATAAAATTAACTACAGAGCAAATCTCTGGGCAATGAAAGAGCTTGGAATAACCAGAATTATAAGTCCTTGCGCAGCAGGAAGTCTTCAAAAAAATATTAAACCGGGAGATTTTGTGATTAGTGATCAGTATGTTGACAGAACACGGGGAAGAATAGATACTTTTTATGATGGACCGATTGCTACACATGTAAGTGCTGCAGATCCATACTGTCCTGAGCTTAGAGAGCTGGCTATAAAAGCCACAGAAGAAAGCAATGTCCCGTGCCATAAGACTGGAACAATCGTGGTTATTCAGGGACCAAGATTCAGCACAAAGTCAGAGTCGAAGTGGTTTACGTCCTGCAGCTGGTCTACCATAAATATGACTCAGTACCCGGAAGGACATCTGGCAAAAGAGCTTGAGATGTGTGTAGTGAATATTGCACTGGCTACTGATTATGATTCGGGTTTAGTAGGAGATGTCCCTCCTGTAAGCCATAGTGAAGTCATGCTTGTTTTTCAACAAAACTTAGATAAGCTTAGAAAAGTTCTTTTTAAACTAATTGGCAGCATTCCGAAAGAGCGTATAAAATGCAAATGCAGCGAGATTTTAAAACACTCGCAGTTTTTGTAAAAGATTTATTTTATTAATCCTTCCTCATCAGGCAAAGTGCCAACTTTTATTGTAATAATTTCAATCTTTCCACTTCTAAGTAATCTAAAGTGTAACTTATCTCCAACTTTTTTATTCCTTACTATTTCTGCAACCTTTCGCGGATCGCTTAACTCTTCACCGTCAACTTTCTGGATTATGTCTCCTGGCTGTATACCATTTAACTGAGCCGGACTGTTCGGGACAGTTTCTACCACATAAACTCCGACAGTATCTTTTGGCAGCCCTTCTGCTTTTAATTTTTCTTCTTCAAGAGGCGCCATTTTTATTCCAAGATACGGATGTGGTATTGTTCCATGTGAAATCAACTCGTCAGTTACAGATTTTGCATAGTCGGCAGGAATTGAAAAATTTAAATTTTGTGCATTTCTACCAATGATAAAAGTATTTATTCCAATTACCTCACCTTTTAAATTTACAAGCGGGCCTCCTGAATTACCCGGGTTAATGGCTGCATCTGTTTGAATATATTTAAAAGCTCCTTGAGCTGCACCAAAAGTTACTCCTACATGCCTGGACAGGGCACTTATAATTCCAAATGTTACTGTATGTTCAAGTCCAAGCGGAGAACCAATTGCAATGACCCAGTCGCCTGGCCTTAAACCCTTTGAATCTCCGATTTTTGCTACAGGTAAATTCTTTGCATTTATTTTAATTATTGCAAAGTCACTGTATGAATCATGAGCGATTAATTTACCATCATATTTTTTTTCGTCTTTTAAAGTTATTGTTATCTTATCTGCACCTTTTACAACATGAAAATTTGTCAGAATATATCCGTCCGGTTTAACGATAATTCCTGAGCCTGTTCCTCCCTGCGGTACAGGTTCAATTTCAGGTATTGTTATTTCAACGCCTCCAAGGTTTAAGCTTTTCTTTTTAGGCTCGCTGTCTTTGGTTTCACGTGAAGTATCAATATTTACTACTGACTTGCTAACTTCCTCTGCAACATTAGCTATAGTGTCAGAATCAATTGGTATCACTGCATTTACAGGAAGCATGCAGGTTTTTATGATAAAAACAAAGAATGCAAATAACAGAATTAATGTATTAATTTTATTTTTTGTATTCATGGTTATATTCCCTACTGTTTTCAAACTACCCTTAATTATTTTAATATAACAGGATATAATTTTACTGTATGTTTTATGGGTAAACTAAACTATAGATATTATGTAAAACAGTCGGATGTATAAAAAATCTAAGTGAGGGAATAATATATGGCAGTAGCAGACAGGGCAGAAACAATAAAAGGTGAATTCAAAATGAGAGTTAAAAGGCCAAAATTAGATGAACTGGATATTTCAATAGGAAAGAAAACCAGATTACACAGAATGCTCTATGAGCATGGTCCGGCAAATGGTACATTGATGATTTTGCCTATTGATCAAGGCATTGAACATGGCCCGTTAAATTTCTTTATCAATCCACCCAGTGAAGATCCTGATTTTCAATACAGGCTGGCGCTTGAAGGTGGTTATTCAGCAATTGCACTGCACATAGGGCTTGCTCAGAAATACTCCAGAAAATATGTCGGCAAAGTTCCTTTGATTTTGAAAATAAACGGAAAAACAAATATTCCTTCTGATGACAATGCATTTTCTCCATTAACAGCCTGCGTTGAAGATGCCATAAGGCTTGGAGCTGATGCTGTGGGTTATACATTGTATGCAGGTTCACCATCTCAGGACAGAGACATCAGGCAATTGATGGAAGTCAGATATGATTGCGAAAAATATGGTATGCCACTTATTGTCTGGTCATATCCCAGGGGTTCTGCTATTGAGACAAAGGGTGGAAAAGATAGTTTATACGCAGTAGATTATGCAGCAAGATTAGCATGTGAATTTGGGGCAGATATAGTAAAAATAAATATTCCAAAAATTGATGAAACAAAATTAGACAAACTTCCAAAGCCATATAACACTTTAAAGTTGTCTTATGAAGAAGCTATTGCAAAAGTAGTTCACGCTGCAGGCAGAACAATGGTTTTATTCTCCGGCGGTAGTAAAGAAAGTGATCAGGATTTAATCCATAAAGCAAAAGCAGCAATGGATAATGGAGCAACAGGTTTGATTTTTGGAAGAAATATGTGGCAGAGAGAATATTCTGAAGCTATAAAGCTTGCTGCACAAATTAAAAAAATGATGCTTGAAAGTTAATTTTATCCTGTGCCAACTTCAAGATTAACAAAAATAATTTCAACGATTGGGCCAGCATCCCAGGAGCCAGATACAATTGGTAAATTAATAGATGCCGGAACAAATGTCTTTAGAATTAATTGTTCACACAGTGATTTGCCTGTTCGTGAAAAAGTAATTAAACATATCAGAGAATTGTCCATTAAGGCTAAAAGAGAAATTGGTATTTTGCTGGATTTACAAGGCCCCAAAATCAGGGTTGGAAAATTAAAAGATGGATCCATAAATCTCCGGGACAGAAAAAATGTTTTTTTAACAGCTGAAAACATTATTGGTACCGAAGAAAAATTTTACGTAATTCACTTTGAACAAATTATTAATAGCCTGAAAGCAGGTCACAGAATACTTTTAAATGATGGAATTATTGAGTTAAGAGTCCATAAAATTCTGGATAAAAAAAATATTGAGTGTGAAATTATTTTTGGCGGGGAGTTGAATGACGGGAAGGGGGTTAATTTTCCGGACACCCTGCTTAAAGATGTGCCATCAATTACAGAAAAAGACATTGAAGATTTGAAACATGGATTATCAGCAGGAATTGATCTTGTTGCTCTTTCTTTTGTACGTTCTGCACAGGATATAGTTACGCTCAGAAATTACTTTCCCAAAAATTCAATAATAAAAATTATTGCAAAGATAGAAAAGCCGCAGGCAATTGACGATCTGGATAATATCTTAAAAGCTTCTGACGGGATAATGGTTGCCCGCGGGGATTTAGGTGTAGAGTTACCATATGAGCAGCTGCCTGCTATTCAGAAACGAATAATTCAAAAAGCAAACCAGAACAATGTTCTGGTAATTACTGCTACCCAGATGCTTGAATCTATGATTAACTCACCCAGGCCTACCCGTGCTGAGCTAAGTGATGTAGCAAACGCCATATTTGACGGTACAGATGCCATAATGCTTTCAGGTGAAACAGCTGTTGGCAAGTATCCAGCTTTAGCAGTTCAGACAATGCATAAAGTTGCACTTGCTGCAGAAGGAGTTGCTCCGCGATACAGGCACGATGTAAGCAGTGTTCAGGAAAATCTGGCCCGTATTACGTGCGAATTGGCAGAACGTGTTAAGGCTACTGCAATTGCTACTTTTACATTATCCGGGAAAACAGCAAATCTTGTTTCAAAACAAAGGCCTCCGGTTAAAGTTATTGCACTTACTCAAAACGAAGTCGTAAGCAGGCAGCTTAGCTTATACTGGGGAATAACACCTATTTTACTTACAGATGTTACAGACACTGAGACTATGATGTACCTCGTGGAAAAAACATTAATGGAAAAAGGATTTATTAAAAAAGGTGACTTAGTAATAGTTACAGGCGGCTTACCTATTGCAGCACGTGGAGAAAGTAATTTCATAAAGATTCACAAATGTGAAGGGAAATTTAGTTGACATGGAAATACTTTTGACATGAATCTATGGTTCGAAATTTAGTTGACATGGAAATACTTTTGACATGAATCTATGGTTCTATTCTTTTTAAGTCTGTTTTGTCGAAATCTTTATCAAAGCTAATCAATGTGAGATTATTAGTTTTTGCTATTAGATACTGATATGAATCATCAAAATCTAAATTATACTTTTCTGAAATATCTTTAAGAGTTTTATATATGTCTATTTTTAATCCTATAATACTTTGATTACTTGATTGTAAATCTGAAATAAAATTATTAAATACTTCAAATCTCTTAATTTTAAACATAAAAATCCCTATTGAGTGAAAAGAAAGATCACTAATGAATTTCTGAATATGATTGTTTTTGAAAAAGTATGATTTTGCTAAATTAGATTTTCTTGTTCTAGAAGTATTTCTAAAAATACATTTGTATCAATCAAATGCATCTTCAATTCTCCATTCATTAATTTTATGTTGAAGTTCAACCGAAGTATATTTTTCTTTTAAGTCTTTTAGACCACCTTCCCATTCAAATGTCATACTGGTCTTTTCTCTCTTTTCTTTGTTGTTTTTTTGTTCTAGAAATTCAATAAAATCAATTACCTCCTTTTGTTCATCTGGAGGTAGGTTAAGTATTTTTTTTTGAATATGGGTTGGATCTGTTGACATGTTTTTATCTTACCACGGTAGCAGTTTTTCTAAAACTATAAACACAAAAAATCCTACACTAACCCATCCATTTACAGTAAAAAATGCCAGGTTTACTTTACTAAGATCATTTTCTTTTACTAAGCTTTGCTCATAAAATAACATTGCCAAAACAAACAATATTCCTGTCCAGTAGATAAAAGAAGCTGCAATTATTTTTCCAAGCAGGGTTAATAAAGTTATTGTGAACATGTGAAATATCCTTGAGATTAAAAGAGCATTTTTAATTCCAAACTTTGCAGGAATGCTATGCAGTTTGTTTTCTTTATCAAAGTTATAATCCTGACAGGCATAGATTATGTCAAAGCCAGCCGTCCAGAACATAACAGCTAAACCTAAAACATACGGTGTGGGCGATGAGATACTGCCACCACTTGCAAGCCATCCTGCTAAAACCGAAGCCCCAAGGGCTACTCCAAGCCATAGATGTGAAAGGGGTGTGAGTCTTTTTGTAAACGGATAAATTAAAAACCAAAGAGCTGCAATTGGCAAAAGCAAAAGACAGATCCTTGGTAAGTTAAGTGCAGCATAAATAAAAACCAAAAATGAAATTACAGAAAAAATGATTGCATGTGATTTTTTGATTTTTCCTTCCGGGATTTCTCTGTTTTTAGTCCTTGGATTTTTAAGATCAATATTTGCATCAATAATTCTATTTACACTCATAGCAAATGATCTCGCTCCTATCATGGCAAGGATTATTAGAAAGATTATTTTAGCTTCGGGGAATCCGGATTCCTTAACCAGAAATGCTCCAGACAGTGCAAATGGCAGAGCAAAAACAGAGTGTTCAAACTTTATGAGATTAGAATAGTCAAACAGTCGATTAAGCATTTTTTTTGTGAAGTTATATTTGTTCTAACAAGTCTAAAAATTGTTCTTTAGTTATACCTGCTGATTTTATGTTTGCTAATATATGATGAATTGGTACATTGTTAGATACCTGAATAACGATTGTTCTCTTACCAGGCTTTGTCATTTGAACATGACTACCTGTTTGGCGACTAAAAGTAAAACCAAGCTTTTCAAAAACTTTTATTAGATCTCGAGCAGGAATTGAAGGTATCTTCTTTGACATTATGCTGCAATGCTAGATTCAAAACTTCCAACATAACTCTTCTGTTCCCATATTGGTTTATCATTTTCTGTACGAAGCTCAAACCCAGATTCTTTTAACACATCTTCAAAGGTTCCATTTTCTACACACCATTCTAATGCCATTTCTACGGAGATGTTTGTATTTTTTATAGCTTCATCTATAGTAAGACCATATCCAGAGTAATTTAACCCTTGAGCAATTCCAGTATATTGATTTGTTTCAGAGTCTTTAAAAATATCAATTTTATATTTAACTTGTCCTTTTAATTTTGATTTTTTACGTTTCATGATTTTTATTTTCCCATTTACGTATTTATTATACAGTGAGGTTAAGGAAGTTAAGAAAACTGGTTAAGGCACAAGTATTTTAGCTTAACTTTCTGGCTAACAGCTAAAGGCTAATAGCTAACAGCTAATCTTAAGAAAGATTTAATAAATTTTATGATTTGAGTATTTACTCTTAGGAGTTAAATTAGTTAGTATCGAGTTAAGAGGATTTTAAAGAAACCAATATGCTAAACCCATTGTCGCTTTTAACAGGTGGACTTTCGCTTCCAGCAGGACTTGATCCAAGGCAATTTCTTGGGCAATTACAGAGTGCTGAAAATGGTCCTTTAAAAAGGCTAGTTGCATTTGCAGGTAAGCCGGTAATAACTAATTTAAATAAAACTGATGGAGTTGATTCCAATAAATACTGGAAAGAAAAAAAAGAAGCAGGTAAGTCCTATTATTTATTAGCATTAGCAAACAGATATATTTTTTGTTGGGGAGCTGTTCTTGGTGTAGTACTAAAGGTTAGTGATTTCTTCCTTGGTAGACATATTCAAAGTAATCCTGATGGTGTAAATCCTCTGGTAAGTCTTGGAAAACAAATTACAGGACTTGCTTGGATGGTTTGTATAGGAGCTGCTGGATATTCCCAATTTACAGGTGCAAATAGAAAATATTATGTAGATGAGACTGAGCAATTAATTGCAAGGGGTGAAAATGTCTTAAATGCAACACTAAAGACTTTAAATAATAATGATGATCTTGCTAATCAGGCTGTTAATAGTACTTTGAGACATTGTGATAAAGAACAAAAAGCAATCAAAACAGTTGTAGGAAATTATCAAGGACCTGTAAAGGCTTTCATTATAGGCAAACATAAAACAGGTACTACAGCGTTGATGAATTCTATTACTGGTCAGATAATTAATTATGAGAGAGGTAAAAAAGATGGTACACAAAGAGAAGTTATTGTTCATAAAATTTGTGGTAATGATATAGTAGCAAAACTTTTAGGTATCAAAAAAGATGATGAAGGTCAGGAAATTATCAAACAAGGTCTTGCTGGATTGGCTGGACAGTTGGGATTGGGAGATGTTGGAGATTTACTTAAAGGGCAAGGACCGGGATTACTTTCTGCTATGCTTGCACTAAGAAAAAAACTTGAGGATGCAACAAAAGAAGGAAGCAAAAGGATCGTGCTTCAATTTGATGAAGCAAATGCTATATGGTCATTGGCAAGAACACCAGACAATAAATATGACACAGGTCTAATAGGAAACGTTGTCAATGTGCTTAAAGACTTATCTGAGAAAAACTATGATGTTTTATTTGCATGTAATGCTGATCCAAATGATCCTTTAGGTCTAGGTAGTATACTTCCTGAAGAAGAATTACAAGCGTTGTTTGAGGGCGATCTTGGGAAGTGGTATAGAGAGGTGTATCAAAAAGAGAAAATCCCCCTTAGCTTACCTGATACTGAAACAAAAGCTAGGATAGCAGCTGTATATCTTACTAGGCTTTCTGAACGGTTAGGAATAACTTCTGGTGAGTTATTTGATTCTCAGCTCAATAACCTTATTAATAATGAAGAGGCTTTAGCTCAAGAGCTAAAGAGAACAATAGAGGATAGATTTAAAGGTTCGATTATTCGAAATGGTCAAATACTTATTCAAAATGATCAAATAAAGGAAACAGGCGATCTTAATAAATTTGCAATTAACTGTAAAGAACATATAGGATTTAGTCAATTAACACAAGGACTTGTTGAGGATGTGATTAATAACAATTTAAATACTGAAGGAGGAAGTAATTTAATAACTCTTGATATGGTTGTGAATTCATTGGTTAAAAAAATTGAACCTAATGATAGTGTAGATGAGCAGATAGAAAGACAGCTGCAAGATGTAAGAAAAACACAATTAAACACTGAACAATTATATACACCTAATGTAAAAACAGCTACTGAGTTAATTGAAAGATTAGATGAGCAGCAGTTATTGGCATTATGGAATGATGAACGTGGTAAAGAATTGCTTACCCCTTTCCAGGATGATTCTATATTAAATCGTCCAACTATAGCTAAAGAGCTACACGCTAAATTGTTAATTAGCTTTATAAAGAAAAAATTTCCGGAAGTTGAGTGATTTAACTAGATAATTCTTTCATTGTTATACAAATTTCTAACAGATACAAATCCTCCGTTTTATTGACGAATTAGCTGCTTACGCTATAATATAAACCCTATGGCAAAACAACTTACAATTAACGCAAAGCAAAGAGAAAAGAAAACTCCAAACAAATTACGATCTGAAGGATTTGTTCCGGCTACTGTTTACGGTCATGGATTTGAATCACATTCTATCCAGATTAATGCAAAAGAATTTTCAAAAGTCCCATATAAAGCATATTCACACATAAATGAATTAAATATTGATGGTGAAAAATTTCCTGTGCTTATTAGAAATGTTCAGCTTGATCCTGTTCTGGATAAGTTTTTAAATATTGAGTTTTATAAGATTAAAAGTGATGAGAAAATTAAAGTTAAAGTGCCTTTGAATTATACTGGACATTCACCTGCAATTGTAGCTGGCGGTATATTAATAGTTTCTCACAATGAAATTGAAATCCAGTGCCTGCCAAAAGATATTCCGGATACAATTGATGTAAATCTGGAAGAAATAAAAGAAATCGGACAGGCAATTCATTCGAAAGATTTAAAAGTTTCAGAAAATATTCAAATTCTTGCAAAGCCTGAAGAAGTACTTGTAAAGGTTGAAATACCTAAGACTCATGAAATTGAAGAAGCTGCTCCTGCTCTTGCTGCTGCAGAAGGTGCTGCTGCAGCCCCAGCTGCAGAAGGTGCTGCTGCTGCCGGTGCTCCTGGTGCTGCTGCACCAACTGGTAAAGAAGCTGTAAAAACTTCTGCTAAAGAGGCTGCAAAATCAACAGATAAACCACCCACGAAAAAATAATGGACTTGTGTCCCAAATGTGGTCAAAGCATATGTCGAAGAGCATATAATATGAACCTTGCTTTAGGTTATGTGGAAGAACAGTTTTGTCTGAAGTGCTTGTCCAAACTGCATTCTCAGGATATGGACAGCATGTTTGATTTTGTATTTGGTTATATTCAAAGCAGGGATTGTTTTAAAAAGGAATGGATAAAAATGAAAATCAGGGATGAGTGCCCTTTACCTGGTTCCTGTGTAATTCATAAATGTTTTATAAATAAACCATGACAAAGCCAGATATAACTTTAGATCTAAGGGGTATTGAGTGTCCTTTGAACTTTGTAAAAACAAAAATTCAGCTTGAAAAAATGCAGAGCGGACAAAATCTTGAGATATTTTTAGATCCCGGCGAAGCTATTGAAAGTGTTCCACCAAGCATAACTGAAGAAGGACATATTATTTTAGATGTAAAATCTATTGAAGGTTATTTTAAAGTTTTAATCCGGAAGTGTTGATAACCTGTAGTGCTACTTCTTTAATAGAAATTCTTTCGTTCATTGATTTTTTCTGAAGGTGATGCATAGCCTCAGGTTCATCCAGAGAAAGTTTTTTCATAATAATGCCTTTGGCTTTTTCAACCAGTTTTCTGATTTCAAGTTTTTCTTTTAAGTCTGAAATATCACTGTAAAGAGTATCAATTTCTTTTGCACGGCTTTTTACTGTCTCAATTGTAGCTATTAGGTCCTGGGGTTTTACTGGTTTAGTTAAATATGAAAAGGCACCAATGGTTCCGGCTTTTTGTATTAGTTCCGGCTGGTTATATGCCGTAAGAATAATTGCAGGGATTCTTTTGTTTAAAGCTACTTGAATTTCTTCAGCAGCTTCAAGTCCGTTAATATTTGGCATTTTAATATCCAGAATCATCATATCCGGCACTGTAAGCTTAGCCAGCTCCAGTGCATGGTGTCCGTCTTTTGCTTCAGCAACTACATCATATCCGGCTTCATTTAAAATTTCTTTTAAATCCTGCCTGATAAGTGCTTCATCATCTGCAATTAAAATTCTTGTTTTATTGTTTTCACTTTTGTTTTGCATGAGCTTCTGCTTCTATCCTTACTTCAGTACCCTTTTTGTTTTCACTCCTTAAATCTTTTATGGATATTTTACCATTTAAATCTTCAGTAACAAGAGTATTAATAATGTGCCATCCCAGGCTGTCAGGATTTTCCTTATTAAAGGATGAAGGAATACCTACACCGTTATCTGTTACAGCAAGGGTAAAATTTGTTTTATTATCGTTATTCCAGAATAAATCAATCATGACTTCACCTATGAGCATATCCTGAAAAGCATGCTCATAACAGTTTGACACCAGCTCGTTAACTATTAAAGCCACACTTACTGCAAGCTCACTATCCAGATAAAAACCATTCGGGCAATTCAAAGAAACATTAACTCGTTTTTCTTCATAACCCAGGGTGTGCTGAAGATTTCTAACAATATCCTTTATCATCTGACCAATATCTACTATCTGGACATTATCAGCATGTGCTAAAAATTCATGCACAAGTGTAATACTGTCCAGTCTTAAAATAGCCTGCTTAAAAGCTTCTTTTACTGCAATATCATTTGATCTTCTAAGCTGCATTCTAAGAAGCGCTGCTACTGCATTTAGATTGTTCTTAACACGATGATGGATTTCTTTTACTAAAGCTCCTTTTACTTTAATTTCTTTTTCTTTCAAAGTTAGTTCCGAAACATCCCGTAAAACATGAATCCTGTTTTCCGGCGAAAGATCAAAGCTTGTAATTTGCAATGTACCACCAATGCCTGAATATCTCTTTTTTGACAGGTTAATTACAGGCTCGGTCTGGAAAATTTCCGGATGAAAGTCTTTCAACAAATATGAAAGCTTTCTGTCTACTGAAGCATCTCTGATTCCAAGGATAGAAACAAGAAGATTTTGAGACATATAACTTATGTATAAAAGCTGATCGGAATTATCCGTTAAAATAAATCCTTCCTGCCCTACTAAACCTGGCCAGTGTTTTAATCTGTGGCGTTTTTGATTTAATGCACCCACCAGATCATCAGCCACCATATTCCAGTTTTTACCTAATAAACTTTCTGTTAAATGTAAATCTTTTTCAAAAGATAAAACAGCAATAATTTTTTCATAGTGATAAATAGGGTATATTACCTGCTGAGTCGGTCTTCCTGCAATTATCACACCATAAGCTCCCGTAGTCTTTTTGCCAGTTTCAAATGCTTTTTTTACAAAAGGCTCTGAGTTTGAATCTGCAATGCGGCCTACAGAACTTTCAAGAAAAAGAGTAGGATGCCCATGAGGTTTTTTAATATCAACCAGTACATAGTTTTCTTTCTTTTTTGCTTCTACATAAACCATTAAGTCTGTTGCTAAAAGATCCGATATAAACTGAAAATTATCTATTATACTTTCAAGTCTTCCGATTTCTTCTTCATTTAAAGATGAACTTAGCAAACAAAGCTCTCTTACCTTAGATTTGTTTTTGTCCTGAGGAGTGGTTATCATAATTGTTTGTTATATTATCCTGATAAATTTTCTCTTACCAATTTGTAAAACAGAATTTTTATGGTCGGCTGTCACTAAAAAATTAGGATCATTAATTTTTTCAGATTTTAATTTAACCCCGCCGCCTTCTATTAACCTTTTAGCTTCAGCTTTTGAAGAAACAATCTTCGACAGATACATTAAATCAGTAATCTTCAGAAGTTCATTTAATTTATACTCATCAATATTTTCAGGGATTTCATTTTTTTGAAACTGTTTTACAAAATTCCCTTTTGCCTCTTCAGCCTTACTGGTATTGTATAAAGACTTAACCAGTCTGTGCGCCAGCTCCATTTTTACATCACGTGGATTCTTACCGCTTTCCAGTTCTTTTCTGAAATTTGTCATTTCTTCAATTGAAACATCTGTAACCAGACTAAAGTAATGGATGATTAAGTCATCAGGAATGCTCATAGCTTTTCCAAATATTTCATCCGGTGAATCTTGTAGCGCAATATAATTATTAAAAGATTTTGACATTTTTCTTTTACCATCCAGCCCAATAAGCAAAGGATTTAAAATTACCAGCTGAGGAACCTGATTAAAATATTTTTGTACATCTCTGCCAAATAAAACATTGAATGTTTGATCAGTACCGCCAATTTCAATATCTGCCTTTACAAAGTAAGAATCATAGCCCTGCAAAACCGGATATAAAACTTCATGCAGATATAAAGGCTCTTTATTTTCAATTCTTGCACCAAAAGCTTCCTTGCCAATTAACTGATTAACAGTTACAAGATGAGCAAGTTTTATAAAATCAGCTGAACTTATTTTACTCAGCCAGTCATAGTTATTAACTACTTCTATATTTTTCAAATCAAGTATTTTTCCCACCTGTTCCAAATATGTTTTTGCATTTTCCTGAACCTGTTCATAAGTTAATGGGGGCCTGGCTTCATTTCTGCCGCTTGGATCTCCTACCATTGCAGTAAACCCGCCAATAATTAGTACAGGTTTATGCCCATGTTGCTGAAACCTTCGCAGCATGTGCAGGCAAACTGTATGCCCCAGATGCAGGTCGGTACTGGTAGGATCTATTCCAAGTTTTACTCTCAACTGTCTCTTTTCAACAGAAGCTTTATCATAAAGCCTTATTAACTCTGATGGACCACCAGGCAAAAAGAGCTGTGCTTTATCAGTAATTAATTCTGAAACTTTTGTTTTATATTTTTCTGAAATATCTTTCATTTTTTAAGCTTTTTATACCTTTGGTTGATTTACTGTCATGGGTTTAGAAAGTATTTCTTTTAAAAATGCTTCTGCTTTATCCTTGTATTCACCGCCCGGATCCAGTTGTAAATATTTTTCAAATAACTCTTTAGCTTTATTATTGTCAGGGGCTTCAAGTGCCATATAAGAAAGTCCCAGCGCATAATATGCAGGTGCATAATTTTCATTTAATTCAATTGCTTTTAATAAATAATTTTGTGCTTCTTCTGATTTTTTCCCTTGCTGATAAAGCAAACCTAAATTAAAATAAGCAAGGCTGTTATCAGGCTGTATTGAAATTATTTTTTTGTAAGTATTAATGGACTGTTCGTTGATCCCAAGTTCCTGAAATGCATTAGCCAGCAATATTAAAGCATTTAAATCATTCAGAGATGATTTTAAATATTCATGCAATTGGCCAATTGCACCATAAAAATCCTTTTGTTCCATTAAAAACTGGGCAAGCTTAAATCTGCTTGAACTTGTATTGTCTAAGGCTGCTGCAACCCTGTATTGTTCCACTGCTTCCTGAGTAGCTCCGCTTCTGGCTAAAAATTTTGCATAAGCAATTCTTGCATCTGCGTTATCTTTATCAGCATTCAGCCATTCTTTATATACAATTTTTAAATTTTCAGAATCATTCAAATTTTCATATGCATTAGCCAGGAGCTGATAAACAATTTTTAACGGTTCATATTTTTGTTCAATAGCCTTTTTTAAATAATTTACAGCTTCTTTGTAATTTTTCTCTTTAGTTAAAATATTTCCATACTCATATAAGAAGTTCGAATTTTCAGGTTCTTCTTTTATTAGTTCACTATAAATTATTTTAGCTTCAGAGGAATTTTGAATTTTTTGAAGACAAAAAGCAAGATTATATTTTGCATCAAGCCCGGTTTCTTTTGAAACGTTTTTTGTAGAAATTAATTTTTTGTATAAATTAATCGCATCTTCATATTCTTCTTTTTCCTGATAAAGTATTGCCAGATTAAAAAGTGCATATTGATTTTTATTGTCTTTATCCAGAACTTCATTCCACATAAATATCGCTTCGGGGTATTGCCTGGCTAATTGCAACAAATATGCTCTGTTTACCAGCAGATCCAGCTCATCCCCCTGAAGTTCAATTGCCATTTTATACTGGTCAGCTGCTTTTAAATAAGCACCTGTTTTCCACAAAAAACCAGCATATTCAACAGGAATAACAGGATTAACTGGTTCTAACCTTAGAGCTGTCAAATAATCATTATCTGCATCTTCAAATTTACTTAGCTTGTAATTAATTTGTGCTCTGTCCAGATAAAATTCGACAACAGAATCATCAAGCACAATTGACCGATCAATACTTTGTTTCGCATCATCCAGCTCTCCAAGTGCAATTTCTGATTTAGCCAGGTTATACCACAATACAGCATTATCAGGCAAATAATCTAAAATGCTTCTATACTGCTCTTTTGCAAGAGCATATTTTTTTAAATGGTGACAAGAAAAAGCCAGCGCTAATTTGGAGCGAAGATGTAAAGGATAAGCCAAAATTGCGTTCTCAAGATTATCAACTGCACATTTGTAATCTTCACTTAAAAAACAAATATTTCCTAATGCTGCTCTTATTAAAATATTTTCAGGCTCAATTTCTATAGCTGTTCTGTATTCAGCAAGCGCTTCCCTGATTTGTTTATTTTTTTCATATGCAATACCCAGAAGATAATGAACCAAGGCATCCTTTGGATGGAATTTACCAGCCACCTGGAGAGTTTTAACTGCAAGATCCGGCTTCCCGTCTTTTATATAAACCTGTCCAAGCAAAAGTAAACCTGAAATATCACTCGAATTTAGAGAAAGTGATTTATTAAAAGAAAAAACAGCATTTTGCAGGTCACGGTCTTTATAATTTCTAATACCTTCATTCAAAAAGATCGGGGAGAATAAAACTTCTTGTTTCTTTGCATATAAAGGATTAAAAGCAGAAACAAAAACAAAAGAAATCACAAAAATAAATTTTATATTCACATTATTCATAGATCAGTCCGGCTGTTTTCATCCTGTTTACTGCTTCGTATAATCTTTCTTTTCTGTCGACTAAAGCTATTCTCACATAACCTTCACCATACGTGCCAAACGAAGTACCAGGAATTGTTGCTACATGTGCTTTATGTAAAAGATCATGTGAAAATTCAAAACTGGATTTATACTTTGGAGGTGCTGGCAACCAGATATACATAGCACCTCCGGGCTTAGGTATATTCCAACCAATTTTCTTAAGCTGCTCTAACATTATATCCCTGCGCTCCTGATAAATCATTGCAGTTTTTTTATGCTCGTCAAAAGGGATTGAAAAAGCTTTTATGCTTGATGCCTGGACAATATTACACACACCATAGTCGGTATTTGTTTTAATTTCATAAAGTGCTTCAATAATTTTTCTGTTTCCAGCCACAAAAGCTATTCTCCATCCAGCCATACTGTAAGTTTTTGAAAGAGTATGAAACTCAATTGCAATATCTTTTGCACCTTTAACCTGTAAAATGCTTGATGCTATAGAACCATCAAACGTAAGTTCCGAATAGGCCAGATCGCTAATTAAAAGAATTTGATTTTTAATACAAAGATTTGTCAGTTTTTCTAAAAATTCGAAATCACACACTGCACCAGTAGGGTTATTTGGATAGCTTATAAAAAACAATTTTGCTTTATCCAGGACTGATTGTGGTATTAAATCCAAATCCGGGATAAATTTATTTTTTTCCAGAAGCGGCAGCTCATAAACAGTACCACCAGCAAGTAAAGTACCCCTTGAATGAACCGGATAATACGGACTGGGGACAATTGATAAATCACCAGGATTAATAATTGCAAAAGCTAAATGGGTAATGCCTTCCTTTGAGCCTGACAGAGGAAGAATTTCATGTTCCGGGTCCAGCTGTATTGAAAACCTTTTATTCATCCAGTCTGCTGCTGCTTTTTTAAACTGCTTTTGTCCCCAAAAAGGAGGATACCTGTAATTTTCTGAATTCTGAACTGCCTTAATACATTCATCTACAACAATCTTCGGAGAAAGCAGATCCGGGCTTCCTAAACTTAAATCAACAACATCAATACCTTTATTTTGCAATTCTTGTTTTTCTTTATCCAGCTTGGCAAAAATATAGGATGGTACATAACTCAATCTGTCAGCTAATTTTAAAAAACTTTTTGCATTCCCTGTCTCATCCACTTGTTTTTCGGATTTTATTGTCATCAATTTATAAGAGCTTAATTGTAACAAAATAGACAGGTTTAGGCTAGATATTGCACTGCTAACATACAAGTCCTAACAGTGTAAAATATTAAAGCAATCATGAAAAAACTAATAATAATCGGCGGCGGGAATATGGGATTAGCCATTGCCTCGGGCATTACAAAGAAAGGGGTTATTCTGAAAAAAAATATTTTTTTTATAGAAAAGAATCCAGAAAGAATTAACTATTTAAAAAAGAAAAAATATTTTACAGCTGATAATTTAAACAAGAAAGGCATAGAAACTATTATTTTGGCTGTCAAACCAAGTGATTTTAATGAATCGATGACTGTATTAAAAAAATCAATTCGAAAAAGTGCTTTGGTAATTTCAATATTAGCCGGAGTAAAAATAAAAAATATAGAGCAGTATCTTGGCAGGAAACAGCCAATTGCAAGGATTATGCCTAATACTCCCTGCCAAATTGGAGAAGGAATCAGTGCTTTAACATTTAACAGAAATGTCACCAAGGAGAAAAAAGAAGCCGTTAAAAAAATCTTTACTGCCATTGGAAAAACTGTGGAAGTAAATGAAAGCAGTCTTGATATAATTACTGCCGTCTCTGGATCCGGGCCGGCTTATTTCTGTTATTTTATAGAATCAATAATTGGTGCCGGTAATAAGCTGGGGTTAAATCAAAAGCTTTCAGGTGAGCTGGTTTTACAAACTGCAAAAGGAACCCTGCTCTTATTAAGTAAAAATAATTTACCTCCGGACAAACTAAGAAAAAGTGTCACTTCTTCAAAAGGCACTACAGAAGCTGCCCTGAAAACATTTCAAAAGAAAGGCTTGGATAAGATAATTTTTTCAGGAATAAAAGCTGCTAAAGAAAGATCAATTGAGTTAGGAAAATTAAATAAATGAAAAATACAATAAGATTGTTTTTTGTATTTTATGTTTTTTTGAACATTGTTCCTGTTTATTCACAAGAACCGCTACAAATCGGAACAGAAACAGAAGATATTATCCTGACTGATGATTTAAATATTGCAAAAGCTCAGGTCTTAAAATATTCTGACAACCCGGAAGCACACTTTAATCTGGCTATTGCACTGAGTCGTACAAGTCTGGTAGAACAGGCGATTAAAGAACTCAGGAAGACAAAACTTTTAATACGAAAACCTGAAAATACAGGAATAATAGATAAAAAAATAACCGAATACAAGGAAATGCTGAAAGACAGTGAAAATGAAGCCTATGCAAATAATATAAGATACAGACTGGCATTCAGTCATTATTTAAAAGCGTATTTAATTTCAAAGGAGATTGAAAAAATTCAAAAAACCAAAGGACAAAAATCCAAATCACTTGATTTGCTTAATTCAAAATCGTTTTCTCTTAATGATTCCAATCCTGAAATTAAGAAAAACCTTAAGCACAGTATTTATTATTTTAATGAACAATTAAAAGCAAATCCAAATGACATCTGGACAAAAGTTTACTATGGTTTTATTTTGGCTGAACAATACAATGATTTTCACAGTGCTAAAAAACTGTGGAACGAAGCAGTCAGGCAGAATCCGAACAATCCAGCACCACATTTTTTCCTTGGTGAATTAAAGATTAAAGAGGGTAACCTTAAAGAGGGTATTCTGGAAATTTCACAGGCATTATTGCTAAGATCTGCCGGGAATTAATTTTTATGCCTAAATACATATCAAAATCTATTCCTTTACTTTTAACTCTTAGCGTTATTATATTTTTTACCATTTCATTCTTCAGGGGTAAGTCAATAGTTCAGAAATCAGAAAAAGAAATAAATCCAAAATTACAGATTGCTGAATCTGAAGCAAAAAAATATATCTTAAAAGAAATAGATCCAAAAACAGGGCAAATTCGATGGGATTTAAGCGCAAAGGAAGGCAATACAGAAAATGATTTGCAGTCAGCAGTTATAAATGACATAAAAGCACATGTTTACAAAAATAAGGAAATAATTTTTGAACTTTCAGCGCCTCATGCTAAAGCTAACTCACTGACAAAAGGAATTTATTTATTTGGTGAAGTGATTACAAAAGACAGAGACGGAAACTTTCTTTTAAAAAGCAAACAAATATCTCTTGGAATGGGAACGTCGATTGAAGCACAAAAAGGATTTGATTTATACTTAAAAACCAATGGAACCGTAAAAGGAGAAAGTGCCCTTATTAATGATGATCAAAGCAAAATTACTGTCACAAAACTAGAAGAAGCACTATTTAAAGACATAAAACTTTCTGGCGAAAATGTTTATATTGAAAAAAACAGTAAAGGTGAAATTGTCAGCGCCATCGTAGAAAACGGAGGAAAAATTATCTTAAAAAACAATGATACTTTAACTGCAGACACCATAAAATGGGATATTTCGGAAAATATAGAAGCAGCCGCTAATGTAATTTATATCTCCGGAGATAAGGTGTTCAAAGCTGGTACCCTAACAATTTCTCCGGATAAAAAAGTCTTTGCCAAAAGCAGCGTAAGTATTGTCCATGGCAAAACCGAATGCTATGGTAATTCACTTAATTATGAAAATAACTTCATTATAATAACAGGTAGCCCAGGAGCCGTTCAGGGTAACAAAAAAATACTGGCAGATAAAATTATTTATGATGTTAATTCAAGAAAAGTTCAAGCAGTTGGTAATGTAAGAACTCTTGCAAGTCATAAAACCTAAGTAATTATGAAAAAATATATATTAATTTTTGCAATGTTATTTTTACTTACCCCTTTAAAAGGGAGAACTGCTTCGGAAGAGTTTGAAATAAAGCATGCAGATTCACTTGAAGCAGATGGAGCACAGATAAATGTTCAGGGCAATATCTTAATTAAATATAAAGATGCCGTTATTGAAGCACCTGAAGGAAGAATTAACACAAATCAGGAAGGAAAACCAGATAATGCACTTTTCTATAGTCGTGCAAAAATAAAACTTAAAGACAGAAAAATTGAAGCAGATAAAATCACAGTCTCAATTCAGGATGAAACCATTTATGCGGAAGGAAATACCTCTTCAGAACTAAAAGACAAAAATAACAATTTAATTACTATTACTTCTGATCATCAGGAACTTCACTGGAACGGGGAAAACGCAAATGCAAAAGGAAACATAAAAACAACTTATCAGGATACAAAGGTAATTTCTGATGAAGCAAAAATTATTTATAAAAATAAAAAACCGCAGCAGGTAATATTTACCGGAAGTACAAAGCCAGCTTATATGGAACAAGAAAATCATAAAACATTGGCTAAAGAGCTTATCTTTGACATAAATACAAATGATATTTATGCAAAAGGAGAGGTTACAAGCGTAATCTGGCCTTATAAAACAAAACCAAAAAACAAACAGAATCCAATATCATTAAATACTGATGAGCTTTTCATAGACCATAAGACAGGAGAAGTAAGTGCAAAAGGCAACTTAAGCAGGGTTAAAATCACATATGAAGATACAAAAGGAGAAAGCAATGAAGCATTACTATTAAGAGATGAGGAGAATAAAAAACCAGAAAAAATAATATTCAAAGGCAATGCAAATGTAAGTCAGGCAGATAAGGAATTGTCTTCCGAAGAAGTAGTTTTTAATTTTAATGACAAGAAATTAACCAGCAATACGATTACAAACAAGAGACCCAAAACATTAATATTTAAAAAATAATAAAAGAAGTATAATTTTAGTTATGGGAAATATAGTAATTGACCGTATAAAGCATTACTTTGGATCTGTAAAATACTTTTTTTACAGCTTAAGTTTTCAGGTAAAACTCATATTCTCATTAATTTTCAGTATTTCAATTTTTATTACATTATGTGCATTTGTGATTATTCACAATATTCAATCAAATATAGACAACCAGGTTTTAAAGCTGAATCACAATTTAAAAATCACTCAGACACTGGCTCAATTTAGTGCTCAAACATTGATTTTTGATTACAAAACAAACAATATAAGAAAGGCAAGGTTAGAAGAACTAATCAATACTGTAAGCAAAAAAGATTCAGAAATTTATTTTGTAGTTATTACAGACAATGCAGGAAATGTTTTGGCAAAAAGCAAGTTTGCACATTTGTATAATCTTTTTAAAAATTACCCAAATAAAGTTATGCCTCCGAATCATGTACCATTTATACGGATTTCATATTCAACAAATGGCAAGCTTTTAACTCTTGCCGAACCAATTCAGTTTAATTCAAATTTTTTAGGCTGGGTCTGGGTAGGTTTTGCAGATACAGGATTTACAATTGTAGGATCAAAGAAAGAGCTGCTTGTATTTTTATTTGAAATATTTTTACTTGTCTGGATTTTGTCAGTAATCGGTGCAATTGTAAACTCACTAATAATTACAAGACCGCTTAGAAAGCTTGAAAAAGGTGCAAAAGCAATAAGTGAAGGACGTTTTGGATTTCAGCTGCCTTTAAAAGGGTTCTTGGGAAAAGAGCTGTCTCAGCTTGTAAAAGCATTTAATAAAATGTCAAAGCGACTCCAGCAATACGAAGAATCAAACCTTGCAACACTCAGCTCAGAAAGAAACAAATTTGAATCTGTAGTTATGTCAATTGCAGATGGTGTCATAGTCCTGGATAAAGAAAATACTATTCAGATTGTAAATCCAGCAGCAGCAAGGCTCTTAAACAGATCCGGAGATGAATTACTCAGACAAAAAGCAAACAATATCTGGGATGTAAGAACAAATGAACAAATATTAAATTATCTGAATAATATAAGAATAATTGATACAGAAGGATATCCGCATGAATATTTAAATTTTGAACTTGTAAGAGAAAACAATAATTTAAAATTAATAATTACTCCTCTTTACGATGCAAACAATGAAAAACTGGGAGCTGTAATAGTAGTTCAGGACAGAACCAAAGAAGCAGAGGTGGAATTAATCAAACAAGAATTTATAAGCAATGTAAGCCATGAATTAAGAACTCCCATTACCAGCATTAAATGTTATGTAGACACATTGTGTTCTCACAATGATCAAATCGATGGAAAAATCAGAAACGAATTTCTTTCCATTGTAAATGAAGAAACAGACAGATTAAGCAACCTGGTCAATGACATACTTGAATTATCCAGACTAGAGTCACTTTCTGCAAAGATCTCGCTTTCAGTTCAGGAAGTCTATCCGTCAATAGATTATGCACTTAAATCTACAATGGTACTGGCAAACAAAAAGTCAATCAAACTTCTCACTGACATTAGTGAAAATCTTCCTATGCTAAACATGAATCAAGAATACATTGAAAGAATATTGATTAATTTAATTTCAAACGCCATTAAATACACACCAGGAAATGGAATTGTAAAACTTACAGTAAAGGAAGAGAAAGATTTTATTTTATTCCAGATTATAGACAATGGTATTGGAATCCAGGAAGAACATATACCGTTAATTTTCGAAAGGTTTTACAGGATTGAAAACAAGGTTCACACTATTAAAGGAACCGGCTTAGGTCTTACTATTGTTAAAAAATCAATTGAACAGCATGGCGGCAAAATCTCAGTTAGAAGTAAGCTCGGAGAAGGCAGCATATTTGAATTTACATTGCCAGTTCCGAATCAAAACACAATTAAAATAAAAGACTTTAAGAAGGAATCACACATAGCAAAGAGTGCATGAAGTATAATATTACGGAGGCCGGATCGGTAGCTCAACGGTAGAGCAGAGGACTCATAATCCTTTGGTTACAGGTTCGAATCCTGTCCGATCCACAGAATCACCCCGAAACTATTTTTTCCAAACCTTAATATCGTTTCTAAGCTTTGTATGAGTTAAATCTATTAGTTTAAATGCAGTACCTTCATCATTATTATCAAGGATGTATCTAATAGCCATTTGCCTGAACATGTTTACCTGATCCTGTGGAACTGCAAAATTTATTTCAACCACATCAACTGGCTTTGTTTGATTTAATTGCTTATTTTTTAACATTGTAGTCATATTTTTTAATCTCTAGCCTGTGCTTATTTAAGGACTCTGATTATCCTACAGCAGGAATTTAGCTTTCATTCAATTACTTAATATTATTTTTATTTTTCCCATACAGAATCTTTACAATCAGATAACAATAAAAAGAAACATTTAGTTGATTAAAAAATTACAGGTTCTACGCCTAATTATGACATTCATAAAACTTAACACGTGTAAGACACATGGGGAACAGAAGTATTTGTGTAAAAACAAAATGTTTTATCCAATCATAATAGGTGAAGCCGGTGAAATTATATTTCCAAAACCAGCTTCTTCAAGAATTTTTTTCATCTGGACTTCATCAGCTGTTTTATCTACAAACAGTTTTCCATCCAGGTGATCAATTTCATGCTGAATACATCTGCAAAGCAAGTCATCTTCAGCAGTTAGTTTTCTTTCTTTCCCGAGTAAATCCTGATATCTTACAATGATTTTTTTAAACCTGATTACATCAATAACAACATTTGGGAAACTTAAACAACCTTCCTTTGAAATTATTTGACCTTCTTTGTGAATAAGCACAGGATTAATTAAAACTATGGGGGTATACGAGGGGACTTCTTTTTTTGTCTGCTCATCAATATATCTCTTCGACGGATAATCAACATCAAGAACTAACACTCTCTTACTGACGCTAATCTGAGGGGCTGCAAGACCAACACCATCAGAAGCATACATCGTTTCAAACATATCTTCTATAAGCTTCCTCAGTGATTTGTCAAACTTCAGAACTCTGCTGGTTACTTTCCTTAAGCCCGGATCTCCGTATTGTACAATTTGTTGTTTAGTCATAGCTGTTTTTATAGTTTTATATTAAAAATAATACCACAAAATCTACTAAAAATCACAATTTATAAGGCTTTCACAGGCAATAATAGCTAAGCAGTAACAAAATATATTAAATTATTCAAGATAAATGAATCATGGGTAAAGCTAATACTGAAAGAACCCATTTGTTAAATTCAGCAGGTACATCTTCCATGCAGTTATGACTTGCCCAGTTAAATACTTTGTAGCTGGAGTTTGGTAACTCTTTATGTAACTTCTTTACCATGCTTTTTAAAGCTACATAGTCAAACCTTCCAACCGAAAGATAAACAGGGCAGTATATTTTTGGTACCTGAGATAATAAATCCCATTTAAAAGAATCTCTTAATATGTCCCTTATAATACTTAAATCAGTGGAAATTGCAAACTTGTAGCATTTTTTTAAAGGTAATTTTAGAATTAGATTTAATTTTTTCTTTAAATATTCAAACGGTTTTCCTAAAAACCATTTGTAATATTTAAGCAGTAACTTTGGCATCCTTGCCGGCAGTGAAACAAGCAAAAGCCTGCAAACTTTATCAGGATACTTTTCAGCAAACCTTGTGGCAAGCACCGCACCAAATGAATGCCCTATTATTGTTATAGAGCTATTAATTCCAATGTGATCAAGTGTCTCTTTTAAATCATTACTATGTTCTTCCAGGGTACAAAAGCCGCCAGGATTTAATGACTTACCATGTCCTCTAAGATCAATACCAATAATTCTGTAATCAGATTTGTTTAATAATTTATATTGTTCTTCCCAAATATCATTAGCACTGGCAGTACCATGAATAAATAAAATTATTGGTCCGTTTTTTTTATTGTCGTAAAAAGATAAAATCATAAGCTCTCTGGTAATTCTCTTATTCCCCGATTAACAGCTGGTTAAAACCAGTAACAATTTATGCTTCAACTATAGGTTCTTTAACAGGAGAGCTATAAGAAAACGGTACAGGGTTAAAGTTTGTTGAAACATCTAAATCTTCAGCTTTCCCTACAGTTCCCAGTTCTATGATTTTTTCTCTTAAAATAGATGCGATTTGATCTAAATTATTCCCATTTTCACTGGCATAATTATAAAGTTCTACTGGTTTGCCAATTTTTATTGTTATTGTCGGCCTGGTCAACAAATATTTCAGGTATCGCAAATTGTAGGTTCCACCTAAAAATACAGGGATTACTTTTGTTCTGGAATCGATTGAAAGTTTAGCTACGCCGCCTTTAAATTTTTTCGGTATAGCCCTTGGAGAAATATCTCCTTCAGGAAAAATTCCTACTCTTCCTCCATGCGATAAAACCTTGTTTAGATTTTTTAGTACCCTTTGATAATCTTCCAGACTATTACCTAAAAGTCCTGAACCTATAAGCCTTGCTAAAAGTCGCATGGATTTTGATTTTAATGCTCTCTTAGCAATTACAAAACTTACCTTTTTAAAAGGTCCTAGAGCATAAGCCAGGAAAAAGCCATCACAAAAATTCTGATGATTTGCAGCTAATATAAATCTGCCTTTCTTAGGGATATACCTTTGTCCTTCAAGTTTTATATTACAAAATAATGAAAATATTATAAACTTTATCATCCAGACACAAAAGTAAAAGACTGACTGGGATATTTTAACTAGCTTCAACTCTAATCTGTTTATCATTAAAAAACTTTAATATTGTATTTTACCTGTTATTAACCCTTTTCAAGCATTATTTACTGACCAATGGCAAGCAGCCGATAATTAATTATACATTATTAAATAAAATCACAAGGGGAAAATGGAAACAAATCGTATAGCATCCGGACAAAGTAATCTTCCCAGCCAAGTCAGTGGTACTCAAAGTAAAAGCGGGGAAGAAGCTTTCCATGATATGGCTAAATCAGATGGTTATAATAAAGCCACTCTTGAAGAGGCTATTAACGAAAGAACCAGATTAACCAGGACAGAAAGGGCTGACAGAACAAAGAAAAAAAGCTCATCCCTTTTTGTACTTTCAGATGATGAAGATTTACAGAAAGAACCAGTTTATAGAACCATAATGGTTGATGGAATGCTATTTACTCTTAGATTATTGGCGGTAGCATAAAAAAAATAAATTTTTATTTTCTGGCTTCTGTCTTGTGACTTTTATCTTCTATACCTAAATACAGCCTTGCTGCAGCTTCTGCAAGTTTTCTTATACGTAAAATATATGCCATTCTTTCATCACGGCTGACAGCACCCCTCGAGTCAAGCAGATTAAAACAATGAGAGCATTTTAAAATATAGTCATAGGCTGGCATTAAAAGCTTGTTTTCAAGACACGATTTACTCTCTTCATAATAAATATCAAAACGCTTCTGCAGAAAATCCACATTAGCAATTTCAAAGTTATATTTACTTTGTTCATACTCATTTCTTTTATAGATATCTGCATATTTAACATCTTTTGTCCACTTAAGATCAAAAACATTTTCTACATCCTGAAGATACATTGCAAGCCTTTCCAGCCCATATGTAATTTCAACTGAAACTGGTTTTAAATCAATTCCACCGGCCTGCTGAAAATATGTAAACTGAGTAATCTCCATCCCATCGAGCCATACTTCCCATCCCACTCCCCATGCACCAAGGGTAGGAGACTCCCAGTTATCCTCTACAAATCTAATATCATGTTCTTTTGTTTTTATCCCGATCTTTTCCAGGCTGTTTAAATAAATATCCTGAATATTGTCAGGTGAAGGTTTCATAATAACCTGATACTGAAAGTAATGCTGAAGCCTGTTCGGGTTATCCCCATATCTTCCGTCAGTAGGTCTTCTACAGGGTTCTATACAAGCCATATTCCACACTTTGTCTCCAAGCACATATAAAAAAGTAGCCGGGTTCATTGTGCTGGCCCCTTTTTCAATGTCATACGGCTGCATTATTACACAGCCCTGACTAGACCAGTATTGATTTAGTGTCAGATATAGTTCCTGGAATGTTAACGGCATAAACAAATAATATCATCAATGCCTAAAATGCCTTATCCCTGTAAAAACCATTGCAATTCCATATTTATCACAGGCTTCTATTACTTCGGGATCTTTTATACTTCCACCCGGCTGAATAATAGCTGAAATTTCTGCAGAGGCTGCAATTTCAATACTATCTTTAAAAGGGAAAAATGCATCTGAAGCCATAACTGCATTTTTTGCATTGAAGCTTGCCTGATTTAATGCAATTTCTACAGAAGCTACCCTGCTTGTTTGTCCTCCACCAACACCAAGGGTTTTACCATCTTTAGCAATTACTATTGCATTTGATTTTACATGCTTACAGATTTTCCATGCAAAGATTAAATCAATCATCTCTTCATTTGTTGGTTTTCTTTTTGTAACCACTTTCAAATTATTTATATCTAAGGTTTTGTTATTAAGATCCTGAATTAAATATCCTTCACCGATTTTTTTAATATCAAATTGTCTTTCCTGAGTTATTCCAGGCTGAATTTTTAAAACTCTTAAATTTGGTTTTCTCTTAAATATATCCAGAGCACCTTCAGAATAGTCAGGTGCAATTACAGCCTCAAGAAATATTTTTACAAGTTCTGAGGCTAATCCATTTTCCACAGAACCATTAAAAGCCACAATTCCACCAAAAGCACTGACAGGATCAGCACTTAAGGCCTCTATATAAGCATGTAAAAGTGTAGGCGCTATTGCAACACCACATGGATTATTGTGTTTAACAATGACTGAAGCTGGAGTTTTAACATCAAATTCACTAGCTATGTTCCATGCAGACTCCAGATCAAGATAGTTATTAAAAGAAAGTTCTTTCCCCTGCAGGATCTTGGCATTTGCTAAACCTGAAGTTGTATTCAACGAAAGATACAAAGCTGCTTTTTGATGCGGGTTTTCGCCATAACGTAAAGTCTGCTTTAATTTTAAGTTTAAGTTTAAATTCTCCTGAAAGTCTTTTGGGTTTCCGTTTAGAGAAGATTTATCTTTGGAAAAATATCTTGAAAAGAAATTCGATATTGCATCATCATATAAACTTGTAGCCTGAAAAGCTCTAACCATTAATTTTTCTTTTAAAAGAAGAGTAACGTTTCCATTATTTTCACTAAGGCTTTTTAAGACAATATCATAATCTCTGCTATCGCAGACCACAGTAACCGCAGAATAGTTTTTAGCAGCACTTCTAAGCATGGAAGGTCCGCCAATATCAATGTTTTCAATCACTGTTTCCAAAGATACTTCAAGACTAGCTGCTATTTCCTGGAACGGATAGAGATTTATAACTACCATATCAATTGGCTTTATATTAAGATTTTCAATTGTACTCATATGCTCAGGTTTATCACGTCTTGCCAGCAAACCGGCATGAACAACAGGGTGGAGAGTCTTCACCCGACCTTCAAGCATTTCAGGACACTTAGTCAGTTCACTTACTTCAATAGCAGAAATATTATTTTTTTTTAAAAGTTCTGCAGTACCACCGGTAGAAATAATTTCATAATTATATTTCTCTGTGAGTACCTTGGCAAACTCAACAATGCCATCTTTTTTATAAACGCTGATTAATGCCCGCTTTTTCATTCCTTGGATATTTTATCGCATAATTTTGTCTTTCAAGTGGAGATTATATCTTTACTACAAGCCTGATATTATATATTCATGACAGTTACACACAGAACCCATTCTTTAACATCAACCCAGCGGGATGCCTGGGTTGAAATTAACTTATCAGCTCTAGAAAGAAATTTTAAAAAATTACAAGAGCTTATAAAAACAAAGATAATGGCAGTTGTAAAAGCAGATGCCTATGGTCACGGTGCTGCAACTTTATGTCCCATATTACAAAGACTGGGAGCAGATTCATTTGGGGTAGCTACTATTGATGAAGGTATTGCACTTCGTCAGGCAGGAATAAAAATACCGATTGTAATACTTGGAGCCACACCACTGTGGGCATATGAAAGTTGTTTTTCAGACAATTTAACAATAACTATTTATTCTATAGAACAAATTAATCAGCTTGAAGAACTTGCACAAAAAAACAAATTTAAAATCCCTGTCCAGTTAAAAATCGACACCGGGATGAACCGGCTTGGAATCGACTATAATGAGTGTTTAAAAACAATTACTGATTTAACAAATTCAAAGTACCTGGAGCTTAAAGGTGTTTTTACTCATTTGTCAGATGCAAAAAATTATGATTTTTCAAAGATTCAAAAAGGAAGATTTGATAAGGCATGTCAAAGCATGCCTCTGTTACAAAAACATATTGCAAACACTTATGCAGCGATTAACTATTCTGATTTTAGGTATAACCTGGTTAGAACAGGCATCGGACTTTATGGTCAGGAGTTTAATTTTCTTGAACCTTTAATTTCATTAAAAGGAAGAATAACAAGAATACAAAAAGTATTAAAAGATGAACCTGTAAGCTATGAAAGAACATGGACTGCAAAAAAAGACAGTATAATTGCGACTGTTCCAATCGGATACGCAGATGGAATAGACAGGAAACTTTCAAATAAAATTTTTGGCCTTTATAATAATAAAAAAATACAACAAGTTGGAGCAATTACAATGGATCAAACAATGTTTGATATTTCAGAATTAAAAGATCCAAAGGTCGGTGATGTGATAACTTTATTAAATAACGAACTGCCTGTTTCATCTTGGGCAGAGATTTTAAATACAATTTCTTACGAATTAATTTGCAGGCTTAAAATCAGGCTGCCAAGAGTGTATACAAGGGATTAATTAAACTATAATTGTATTTTCCCTTGTTCTTTTAAAATTAAGTCAATTACTTCGCGTACACACCCATATCCGCCTTTAGTTTCTGTAATTAATTTTGCTTTTGATATTGCAGAGGGGTGTGCATCTTTCGGACAAATTGCCAAACCAGCAACTTCCAGTGACGGTACATCTAAAATGTCATCTCCAATATAAGCAGTCTGTTCAATCGGAATATTTAATTCATCACACAATTCTTTCACTTTTTTTGCTTTATCATAACAGTGCTGATAAATATATTTAACTCCAAGTTCATTAAATCTGTTTAGTACAATCTGACAATTTCTTGCACTTACAATTCCAATTTCTATACCATATGACTGAGCCAGTTTTATTCCCTGACCATCCCGAACATTAAATCTTTTTATATATTCTCCATCTTTAGAATAAAAGAGTGAGCCATCTGTTAAAACACCATCTACATCAAGCACCAGCAGTTTAATATTCCTAATAATTTGTTTCAGTTGGTTCATGGTTACAATGATAATAGTTTACAATAAAGGAGTATGAAGACAGGTGTGTAAACTAAATGCGGGGATATCTGATGGAAGCTGTTTTTATAGCCGAGGGGACACTTTTTTGCGCTGTTGGGTTTCTTGCGAAACAAGCAAAAAAGTTTGTCCACGGCAAGAGCTATAAAAACAGCGTCATCCGTAAAAAATTTACATATCCTATGGAGACGTACCGAAGTGGTCGTAACGGGGCTGACTCGAAATCAGCTTGACGAGCAATCGTCACGTGAGTTCGAATCTCACCGTCTCCGTTTTTATATAGCGCTCCACATTTCATAGAAATGCTCCGCTTTTTATGATCTCACCTAACGACGTTCCGGTTGTTCGCTTACGGAAACACCTAAAATCTTGTTAAACGAAATTAATGGTTACTTATCATAGAACTTAATCCCTGTAAAACTCTTCAAATTTTTTATCTCTTCATCAGCTACATAAAATCCAATTTTTCTTTTTGGTTTCCTTTCAGGCTCTATCAAATTTTTTATTGCTTCAAATACTGCTTTAAATTGAGTATCGTATTTTCTTTCCATTTCTTCTATTTTCTTTTTTAAGTCCTTTCAGGCTCTATCAAATTTTTTATTGCTTCAAATACTGCTTTAAATTGAGTATCGTATTTTCTTTCCATTTCTTCTATTTTCTTTTTTAAGTCACGATTACCCTCAATCATTTCTCTAAGCTTGGTAAATGTACGAATGATTTGAATGTTAACTAAAATTGCTCTTTCACTATTTAATATGCTTGATAACATAGCAACGCCTTGTTCAGTAAAAGCAAAGGAGTAAGAGGTAGAATGTTTTAGATTTTTGAACCGGTCACAATTTGTGACCAGTTCATCCATTTCATTTTTTGTTAACTGAAACATGAAATCTATTGGAAAACGTTTTAGATTACGTTTTACAGCTTGGTTAAGCACTTTAGTTTTAACTTTATATAATTCAGCCAAATCTACATCAAGCATGACTTTCTTCCCACGTAAAAACAATATTCTGCTTTCAATTTTTTCGATTGGGATTAATACAAAATCTTTCATGCTGAAATTGAAACATGACCTACTAAATCAATAGTTAAGATGTAACCTACAGTTACAGTTTTATAACAGATGTAACCCTGGGTTACATAAAATGTTGGCTCAAAGAATTTTGTTTACCAATGTCCTGTGCACAATATTATATAAGGTTTTGCAAGGATATAAAGCTAAAAATAAGCTTGAAACTATAAAAACAAAAGAGACTACTATTTTTGCAGTAGTCTCAAGTTTCTTTCTAAGAGAATAATATTTTATTCTTTCTTTGGGTCTACAACAACTATTGTTGGTACATCGGCTTGTGGTTCACCAATACCTAAGGCTTGTTTCCTAGCATCCACACTAATACTTAATGGTGTAATTGCTAATTTTGGAATCACTGAAAGTTGTTCTATAATTGAAGGCTTTTGGTCTTGCAAAAGTTTACTCAATAATAATGATCCTATTATAGTAGTAGGTATTCTTTGACTAGGCATTTTTATTCTCCTTAAATGTTTATTTTTTATTTTACCAAATGGTCTTGTCTATACTTTGATTATGCAAAACATCTAAGTAAAAAGCAACAAAATCTTAACCAAACCCAGATTAATTTTTTTTAAGGTTTTTTTGTACAAAATTAGGTTAAATCCTTAACCTGCGTAAGTCCTATAAGTAATTCAGTATAATAAAAAGAACAAAGATACTTTTATAATTCTTTTATGTTTGTCCGCGGTAGCCTGTAGGCTAGTTCTTTAACAATCAGTGCCAGATTCTTTGGGTTAATAATATATTTTGTCATTGTAATTTTTGGTTAATTTCTTAATCTAAAGATTAAATCATTATAAATGTTTTTTTAGCTTAAGTGTCTAAAGGCTTTATTTAAGCAGTTTTTAGCATAATTAACAATCTTTTTATTTTTACCTTAAATAAGTTTAATGTATTTTTTTTTTGCATTTGCTATTATAAAAATATAGTCAGGAAAAAATTATTTAAGGAGAAAAATTATGGAAATACCAATTTTAGGATTAGGACAAAGAGGAGTTTACTTTTCCCAGGATGAATCTGGTGGAGTAAGTAATTCTATAGATTTACAAGTTCAAGAATTATCTAAAGCTCTTGAGAATGCCTCGATAAAAAGAGATATTGGTGGAATAAGAAGTGCTGCAAGGGAATTAGGAAATGTTGGAGATAAAGCCAGTGCATCAGTACCAACACTGATTAGTGCTCTGAAACACGAGTCTGAGATGATTACTCAAGGTGAAATCGTAGATGCACTCGTAAAAATTGGAGAGAAAGCAGCACCAGCACTTTCCGAAGCTTTACACTATGGTTGTTATAGAGTTCAAAGACAAGCATTATGGGCACTGGAAAGATTAGAAGAGAAAGCTTTACCAGCAGTACCAGGACTAGTTAAAGTTCTGAGTGCTAGGGATAAAGAACCTCGAACTACAGCAAAAAATATCCTAGAAAAACTTGGTTACTTTTAGATTGAGTTTTCTTGAATAAGCACAATCTGTTCCTGCAATTATAGCGAGGAGCACTATAGGGTAACTTTTATGCTACCAAAGCCAGTTCTGGAATATAAATATGTCCTTTATGGTTTATAATTTTTGTTCGAACCTGGTCCCAGATTCCCCGTTTTTATAAGAAAGTAGTATGTTCTACATCAAAGACAGAAGCTAGTTCTTTTGCAATATTTGGAGTAATGCGGACTCGCCCTTTTATTAAATCATTTATTTTTGAAGTAGATAAATCAGTCTCTTTTGCTAAATCTGCTTGAGTCATTGTAAATAATGCTATATAGTAATTTTTACGCAGTCAAAGCTAACTCTGGAATATAAATCTGTCCTTTATGGTTTATAATTTTTTGTCCCGGATTTTCCGGTTTATTACCCTACGAAAGTCAATGCCTTACCAGTTTTATTTGCTCTGCCTGTCCTGCCTATCCTGTGGATGTAGTCATCATATGTAGCAGGTGGATCATAATTTATAACATGCGTTATATCAGCTATATCTAATCCTCTGGCAGCAACATCAGTCGCCACAAGGGTTTGCAGTTGATTTGTTTTAAAGAGCTTTAAAACTTTTTCTCTGTTTGACTGGGATTTGTTTCCATGGATAGAGCCTGCTTTAAAACCTCTTTCACGCAATGTGTTTGATAAATGCTCAACACCTCTTTTTGTTCTGCCAAAAATCAAAACTTTTTTAAATTCTTCTTTTATGAGCAAATCATGCAGATTTTCAATTTTTTTGCTTTTATCTTTTATTCTTACAACATCCTGTTCGACATTATTCGGAGTGTCGCCTGATTTTACTGAGATTTTCACCGGGTCAGTTAAAAGTCTTCCGATTAAATTTTCGGCTTCTTTTGAAACTGTTGCTGAGAAAAACAAAGACTGTCTTTTTGCCGGAAGTAAGGATATTAAATGCTTTATCTCGCGAACAAATCCCATATCAAGCATTCTGTCTACTTCGTCCAGCACTACATTAGAAAATTTAGAGAGAGCCAGACACCTTCTGTTAATTAAATCTTTTAACCTGCCCGGAGTTCCAATTACAAAATTTGGATTTCCTTTTAATGTATATATTTGATTACCTAAACCTGAGCCACCGATACATATTGCTGAATAAATATTCAGGGATTTTGAAAAAGCCTTTAGCTCATCTACTATCTGCAACGCAAGTTCCCTTGTAGGAGTTATGATCAATACCTTTTCGTTTTTATCTTTTAAAACCTTTTCAATTAAAGGTATTAAAAACGAAGCTGTTTTTCCTGTACCGGTATTTGCAATTCCAAGCAAATCCTTGCCTTCCAAAATCACAGGAATAGCCTGATCCTGAATAGGAGTCGGTTTAATATAGCCTCGATTTAAAATATTTTGTTTCAACTGCGTATTTATATTCAGTTCAAAAAAATTATTTTTAGGGATATATTCTTTCTCTGGCGTTTTTTCCATAGCTTTTCTTACATACCTGGATATTTCTATATCACTATTACTACTAATACCTTTACCTTTTTTATTTCCAAAGAATTTCTTCCTTGAACTATTATTTTTTCTATTTTTAAAAGAATAGTTAAACTTAAATGCTTTTTCTTGCATGCTTGTTTTCCTTAGTTTATATTTTTCTTAAAAATTATTGAAACAGAGACTCTTATATTAGTTAGTTAAGTTTATTGCTATTTAGGGAGAATCTATTAAAAATGATTTTTAGACTATGTTAGTATAACATCTAAGTGAAATCACTTTTCTCAATTCCCCATAAAAAGGCTTATTGAGGCATATCAAAAGAAAAACTTAATATTATTTTTATATTTATTGATCTTCATCTGCAAGTTATCTACAATATCCTCTAGTTACCAATTGGAGGAAAATCAATGGATAAATTTAGCAAACTGGTAAGTTTAGTATATGGAGTAATGTTAGTCTTTGGTGGTGTAATAGGCTTTTTAAAGGTTCACAGTAAAATTTCACTGCTTACAGGAATTGTAAGCGGATTAATAGTTTTATTAAGCTGTAAAATTAAATCCGCATCCGCATATTTATATGTTTCCGCAATAAGTCTGATTCTTGCCGGATTCTTTTCCTACAGGTTTGCATATTCTCACGCACTAATACCTACCGGGTTAATGCTTATCCTAAGCACCACTGCTTTTTGCATAGTTTCATTAAGCTGGTTTAAATCCAAAAAGAAAAAATGACATGATTGCAATACCTCATTACAGCTGGGATGTGGCGACTGTTTTGTTTTTTAATAAGTTCTGCGGAAAGTCACAATTCTGGGACACATTGGCACTTTTATTTTTATCGGTTGATGCGCTAAGAACAGCTATTTTAGTGGCATTGACAGCAGGCATCTGGCAATATGGAAAATCCAAATCAGATAAAAACGCTCAAAAAAGAGTGCTCTGTATTTTATTTAGCATTATTCTTACTCTTGGAATAATTGAAATATTAAATGCACTCATTGACAGCCCAAGGCCTATAGTAACCATGGGACATTTAATTTACAACCCGATTACTACTTTAGATACACAAGCGTTATGGAAAGAAGGTTGGGTTAGAAATCCAAAACACGGATCATTCCCAAGCGACACAGTAGCACTGCTTACCACAATAGCTGCCGGATTATTTGTATGGAACAGGTTCCTTGGAATCACAGCATTTTTATTTGTTCTTATAGCAGGAATTTTACCCAGATTATATTTCGGGCTTCATTATGTATCAGACATGGCATTAGGTATGGCAATAGCTGTATGCTCAAGTATTATAATTGAAAAAATAAATTTGTTTAAATCTCTAAGTGAAAAAATATTAGAACTTGAAAGGCGGTTTCCTTATTTATTTGGAGTAATTAGTTTTTATACAGCTTATGTAATCGCTGAAAAGTTTGTTTTACTTAGAAAACTACCCCTTTGGATAAGAGCAATGCTGGAGCATTAAATAATACCGACAAAATACTTTCTTCTCAGATCAAGGAGTTTAATTCCGGCGAAAAGTTCTTTGTATTTTTCAATATCTGACGAATGCCCTATTACAAAAACATTGCTGTCATGTAAATTTTTAATTTTCTTAATTTGATATTTTTTATCACTAAAGTCAACCGGCAAGCCGCTGTAATAAACCAGAGAAGGGCGATACATACCAAAAGATATAATTTTAGCTGCATTGTTTTTTTTAGCAAGTCTGGCAAAATCTCTTAAGTCTGCATGTGTATGCTTATAATAAGGAACAAGGTAAGAATTAAGTCCAAAGATAAAGAAAACAATAAAACTTAAAGCAAAGCCAATAACCAATGAATAGGCTTTTTTCAGGCAAAAGACAGAAACCAGTAATCCAAAAAACAGAAAAGCTGCACACAAAGATATTTTTAACAACACTATGGATTTAAGTGATTGTTCTGTGTTCCATTTCAACAATAAATTAAAAACACAAAAAAATACCGGAATTAAAAGCAGCAATAAAAATATAATTATATTTCTTATAGCACCAGGGCTTCTTTTAGATAAAACTGAAGCCCAGTACCCGGTAATAATTGAAAGCGGAGGAAATATTAACAAAATATATGTAGCAAGTTTTGTAGTGCTAAAGGAAAAAAACAAAAATACCGTTACTATCCAGACAAAAGAAAATAATAAAAGTTTATTAAACGATTTCTTTAAAACCCGTTTAAAGAGATGTATAACAGCATCAATAAAAAAAAGAGTCCATGGCATAAATCCACCCAGAACTACAGGTACATAAAACCAGAATGGTCCGGGATGCTCTCCTACCACAGAAGTAAATCTTTTTAAATTATGTTCAAAGAAAAACTCACGGGTAAATTCTCCATTTGTCACCAAGTGTACCTTCAGATACCAGGGAAGACTTATCAGCAAAGCAAAAAATAAAATTGTAAAGTAAACCCTTAAGTGCTTAATGTCAAGCTGTTTTTTAACGATTAGAAATCCGGTTAAAACAACTAACGGCAATAAAACGCCGACAGGACCTTTTGTTAATGCTGAAAACCCGCAAAAAACACCAGCCAGAATACACCAGAAAATTTTTATCTTAAAATCTTTTATATAGCAACTTAAAAAAGCAGAATACAAAGAGCCTGTAAAAAAGAAACATAAAGTCGTATCAGTAGCAGCTCTTCTCCCAAGCAAAACAAACTCAACAGATGTAATTAAAATTATTGCTGATAAAAATGAGACTCTCTTTCCGAAAACTTTTTTTGTGATATACCATGTGAATAAAACACATAAAGTTGCACACAGTGCCGATGGTAATCTGCTTGTAAAATCACTTATTCCAAAGAGTTTATATGAAAGTGCAATTAACCAGTAAAATAAAACAGGCTTATCAAATCTGTTTTGAAAATTAAATTGTGGAATAATCCAGTTATTGCTTTTAAGCATCTCAAGAGCAGTACCGGCATAGCGCGGTTCATCTTTATCAAGCAAGCCATAATTACCAATTCCAAAGAAAAAAACAAAAAAGCATAAAAGCAACAAAAGCAAATTAAGTTTGCTCATCAGGCGCAAACCCTCTTCGCATGGTATTTTCTGTTATTACTCTGGGTTCTACAAATTGTAACAGATAATCCCTGCCACCAGCTTTAGAACCAATGCCTGACATTTTAAATCCGCCAAAAGGCTGCCTGCCTACCTTTGCACCTGTAGAACCACGATTTATATAAAGATTTCCTACTCTGAATTTTGCCTTGGCAAGTTTTATATTCCCAGGGCTTCTGGAAAAGATTCCACCTGTCAGAGCAAACTTAACACCATTTGCAATATTAATTGCATCTTCAAAATTTTCTGCTTTAATGACAGCTAATACAGGAGCAAATATTTCTTCCTGAGCTATCCTTGTGTCTGGTTTTACATCTTTAAAAATCGTTGGTGAAATAAAATAACCATTAGCAGATACGTTGCCATCGCCACAAATCATTACACCTTCACTCTTACCAATTTCAATATATTTTTTTGTATTTTCAAAAGCATTTTTATCAATTACAGGTCCCAGATATGAGGCAGGATCTTCTGAAGCAGCAACCTTAATGCTTTTTGCAGCTTCAGTTAGTCGCTCAAGGAAATGTTCATAAACTTCTTTCAGAACAATAACTCTTGAAGCAGCTGAACATTTTTGTCCGGCATAACCAAACGCACTGTATATAATACCTTTAACAGCCTCGTCCAGATCAGCATCAGCATCAACAATAATGGCATTTTTCCCGCCCATTTCACAAATAACTTTTTTTACAAAATCCTGCCTGTGAAAAACTTCTCCTGCAAGCTTATTAATAGAGAGTCCAACCTCCACAGAACCAGTAAAAGCAATAACATTTACATTTTTATGTTTAACAAGATAATTTCCTATAACTTTTCCATCTCCAGGCAGGTAACTGCATACACCAGGCGGCAATCCTGCTTCTTCTAAAATTCCTGCGTACTTAGAAGCAATTATACTTGCCTGTTTTGCAGGTTTTAAAATTACTGTATTTCCACAGGCAAGTGCTGCCGAACTCATACCGGTTAAAATTGCAAGCGGGAAGTTCCACGGAGATATCACAGCAGTAATACCCCTTGGCTGATAAAAAGAATAGTTTTCTTCACCTAAAGGAGAAATAAGTTTTTCAAAAGTAAACAGCCGTTTTACTTCTAATGAATAATAATTTAAAAAATCAATCGCTTCACTTACATCCCCATCTGCTTCTCTCCACGGCTTTCCTTCCTCCAGAGTCATAACAGCAGAAAGTTCAAACCTTCTTTGTCTCATAATTTCTGCAGCTTTTTGAAGAATTCCAGTTCGATAATTAACATCAGTACCTGACCAGTTAACAAATGCACATTTAGCAGCATTAACAGCATCTTCAGCATGGTTAATATCAGCCATTGAAAATTTTCCAATAACTTCAGAATAGTTAGACGGGTTTATAGAATTACACCATTTATCAGTTTCTATTCTTTTTCCATCAATAATCAGGGGGTATTTTTTTTCAGACTCTTTTTTAAAATTTTCAATTGCAGATTTCATCAGATATCGGTTTTTTAAAACTGTAAAATCTGTATCAGGCTCATTTAAAAATTTCTGCAGATTTGATGTGTGAGCTTTGCTTACGGGCAGCTTAATGTTTTTAGCTGCTTCAGGAGATTTCAAAAGTTCATCTTCGCTGATACCTTCAGCAAATCCCTGCCTTAGAAATGATTCATTTGCAGTATTTTCCAGAAGTCTGCGCACTAAATATGCCATACCAGGGATAAGCTCACCATAAGGAGTATAAACCCTGACTCTCTCACCAAAATTAACAAAAGCTTCCTTAATGGGATCTGCCATTCCAAACAAAAACTGATATTCAAGAGCACCTTTCGGTAGTTTTTTTTCTTCAGCATATGTTTTTGAGAATGCAAGTGAGCGAATATTATGACTGGCAATAGCCGGAAAAACTACAGGATAATTATCTATTAATATTTTTATCAGTTTTTCAAAATTAGCATCAGTTTCATTTTTATTCTGAAAAACCGGAGAAGGCCACCTTTTTTGTTTTGAAATAATAGTTTCATAATCCCAGTAAGCACCTTTTACCAGTCTTATAGTAATGGGTACTCCTCTCTTTTTAACCCACTCAATAAGATTCTTTAAATCTGACTCAGAGTCCTTTAAATAGGCCTGAATAACTATCCCGGCATGTTCCCATGTTATAAATTCTTTCTCACACAAGATCGCCTTAAAAACAGCAAGGGTCAAATCTTTAAAATGATAATCCTCCATATCCAGGTAAACAAAGGCTCCGCAATCCTTTGCAAGTTTAAAGATAGGGTAAAGTCTTTCTTTTAACAGGGCTGCGGAATTCTCAAAATCAACAGGATCTGCCTGAGAGTATAAGGATGAAAGTTTTACTGAAACATTTACTTTTGGTAATGTTCCGTAGGGAGAAATATCAAGAAGTGAAATATTGCTCCATTTTAAAACTTCACCTGATAGCCCGGAAATAAGCTCCAGGTAAAGATTTTGATAGTAAGAGGCTTCTTTTTCGCTCAATACAGCCTCTCCCAGAATATCAACTGTATAAGACATTTGATTCTTGCGTAAATCATTTACCCGTAAAAAAACTTCTTTTACATTTCCACCGGCAATAAAAGTTTTTGCCATCTGTGAAACACCAGCTTTTATAGCAAAAGATGCTGCCATCTTACCGAGAATATTACCTGTACCAAATGCCGTTAATGACTTTATAAGATCAGCATATTCGCCCTTTACAGAACCAAAGTACTCATTGATGTGTTTTAATAACTGTTCATTTGTATTTAAAGAAGGAAGTACATCCACAAAACGAAAAAGCTCAGTCTTTAGCATTTGATCTTTCATGCCAAGCTCCATAAGCTTTGTGCTCCAGAATGAACGATCAAAGAATAAAGATTGAGATGATTTAACCCTTTGAAATATCAGCTTCCCTGTTTTTTTTACTTTACATTCAAATGCTTCCAGTGAAGTATCCATAATACTCTCAGTCAATAAGTTACTCATACCTACAATGATACAATATGTGGCGTATACAGACCCGGCACGTATATGGAATATCGTATTCTTGGTAAAACAAATTTAAAAGTATCTGCCATAGGATTTGGCGGATGGGCTATTGGCGGAAACATGTGGGGGCATCAAGATGATAATGATTCTGTAGCTGCCCTAAATAAAGCAATTGACCTTGGGGTTAATTTTATTGATACAGCTTTAGTTTATGGAAATGGACATAGCGAAGAAATAATAGGAAAAGTTTTAAAAACAAGAAAAGAAAAAATTTACATAGCTACAAAAATACCGCCACTTAGCTGGCCGCCGCCATTAAACAGTCCCATAAAAGATGCTTTTCCAAAAAAAAAGATTACTGAATCAGTAGAAGCAAGTCTTAGAAACCTTGGTGTTGATTGTATTGATTTAATACAGCTTCATTCATGGCGTGAAAGCTGGACAAATGACACAGAATGGTATGAAACTCTTTGTAAATTTAAAGAGCAGGGGAAAATAAAATATATTGGAATATCAGTTCATGACAATATGGAAGATGAAGCACTTGAATTGATTGAGACAGAAAGAGTAGATACAATCCAGGTTGTATATAATGTCTTTGCCCAAACACCTAAGAAAAATTTATTTCCAAAAGCACAAAAATATAATATAGGAATAATAGCCCGGGTTCCACTAGCATATGGTGCGTTAAGTGGGAAATTTACAAAAGAGACAACTTTTGCAGAAAATGATTTTCGCAGGAATAAATACACAGGAAGCAATCTTAAGGCAATTTTAGAAAAAGCAGAACAGTTTAAAAGCATTGTTAATAGTGATAATAAAAAGACACTGGTAGCAAATGCCCTGCATTTTGTACTTTCCAATCCGGCAGTATCGCTAACCATTCCTGGAATAAGAAGTGCCAAACAAGCCACAGAGAACTGTAATATTTTCAATGAAAAAGATTTAATTTCAGGCAAGGTTTTAAATGCACTAAACGAATTCTCTATTCAAAGAACTTACTAAAATCATCCTTAGTAAGAAGTTTGGAATAATCATTTAAGAGATTATTTATCTGAGTTAATATCTGGATTTTTTGTTCTAAAGAATCATCTTTAATTTTATTTTTTGAATTTATTTCGGATTTTGCAATTTTTTTTAATTTTTTATAGCTGAGTAAAATCTTATCCACAACAGACTGAGAATTAAATTTATTGTTTTGAAAATAAGTTGGTTTTACTTCGGATTTTAATGCAAACATAAGAACCTTTTAGACGAGGCAAAAAATCAACAGGTTCCAAGGCTAATTGTGGTTTATATTTAGTATCCCCTGAGTAAATCTAATACTGGCCATTCTGTCAAATGCTAAAGAAAGATGAGTCAGGTTATTAATATTTTCTGATATGTAATCAAGTCTTTTTAACATATCAACTACTGCAGTACCTATCCATAAAAACCCCGATTGTGCAACAGGAGATTTTAAATCTATTGTATTTTTAGGATTATTTGCAGTGCCTGATTTTATGTTCGTATGAAACAGCAGAGCAGTTTCACCGGCAATACTTGCAGTATTTCTAATAATTGCTTCTAATTTTTTTAATCCTAACATTCCTAACACTGAGCCGGCTATTAGTGACGACGAAGAAAGGAAAACAGCATGAGCAAATTTTTTTATTTTGGATGGATTAGTATATATTTCTTTTATCATTTTAAAGCTTTCTTTAATGGTTGTTTCAAAACTACTTTGCCATCCTCTGTCTCTAAAATCTCCATTTACAACCTGTACATTTCCATCTTTATCAGGAACTGGATTTCCCTTGTCATCAACAATTTCACGCTGATCAGTTATAATAGCAAAATTAATTAGTCCGCCACAAAGTCCTGTCGATACCCAAAGGTCATAGCCGCTACTGAACAGGGCTATTACAGGTGCCATCAGGTAACCTATAAACGGAAAAACGTTTTTCTTCTGCCAGAGGTCAACTGCACCAATCACATGAATTGTGCTAAATGCAATTTTTACTAAAGCTTCACTTAATGGTTCTAATTTTTCCTGCAGAGAATCTAAAAAATTAAAATTACCGTTTAAAAAAGTAAAAAGGCTGCATAGTGACGCACTCCCGTTAACAGCATAATTAATATTTTTTTTTGTCTTGTAACTTGTTAAAATTTCATTTAATGAATTATTTATAAAGTCCTTGGTAGATAAAGAGTTATTACCAGAGCGAGGTACATCTCCTTGAATAGCAACTGGCATTAAAAATTATTCCTTATGAGGTATTGTAATATTACGATTACAATGAATTGTGTATTTTAAACTAAGTGCTAAGTAAGAGATTTGTAAGATTTCAATTGATTAGGATTTTTTGGATGATCTGCCCAGACAAGCTTTGGTTTACCAGCTCCAGCTGGAACCATCGTTATACAGTTTTCAACAGGACAAACCAAACTACAGAGATTACATCCAACACAAGTGTCTTCTTTAATTTTTGGAACTCGTACTCCTGGTACTAAAGTAATTGACTGATGTGCACCGTCTTCGCAGGCAGCATAACACAGCTGACATCCAATACATGTATCAGGACTTATATGTGCAATTATTTTGTAATTCAAATCTAACTCTTCCCATTTTCTTAGCTTCTTTGCAGCAATGCCTGTAAGATCACTGACTTTTTTCATTTTATGAGAATCCAGGTAGTCATTTAAACCTTCTTTTAAGTCACCTATAATTCTAAAACCATAATGCATAACAGCAGTACAGACCTGTACTGTACTTGCTCCCATTAAAAAGAATTCCACAGCATCCTGCCAACTTTCAATTCCGCCAATTCCTGAAACAGGAAGATGAAAGTCCGGATGGTTTCTTACTTCTGAGAGCATATTTAATGCAATTGGTTTTACTGCAGGACCACAGTATCCTCCATGTGTAGAAAGTCCACCGACACTGGGATTTGGCTCCATGGTATCAATGTTTATTCCGGTTACTGAGTTTATGGTATTTATTAAAGAAACAGCCTTTGCACCTCCGCGCTGTGCTGCCAGCGCTGGTTTTGTTATGTCTGTAACATTTGGGGTTAATTTTACAATTACTGGTTTTTTTGCAACTTCAGTTACCCAGGAAGTAATCCGTTCGCAAACATCCGGGTTTTGTCCTACAGCAGATCCCATCCCTCTTTCACACATACCATGCGGACAACCAAAATTAAGTTCAAAACCATCTATGCCTATATCTTCACATCGTTTAACACAATCCTGCCACTCTTCTTTAGTTTCAAACATCATTGAAGCAATTAATGCATGTTTTGGAAATCTTTCCTTTACTTCTTTCATTTCTTTAAGATTAATTTCCAGAGGGCGATCAGTAATTAACTCAATATTATTTAAACCTATCATACGGCTATTTTTATAAGAAACAGCACTGTACCTGCTGGATACATTTACAACAGGCTTACCCAGTGTTTTCCAGACTGCCCCACCCCAGCCGGCACAAAATGCATTCATAACCTGATAGCCAGTGTTTGTAGGCGGAGCAGATGCCAGCCAAAAAGGATTTGGACATTCAATGCCTGCAAAGTTTGTTTTTAAGTCAGCCATTAAACTTTCCTTTCATCAGATATTCATGAATTCCACATGCAGCATCTCTGCCATCTGCTACGGCATTAACGACTTCTTTCCCGCCATTAATACAATCTCCACCAGCAAAGTATTTAGGATTTTTAGTTTGAAAAAAATTATTTACCAGAATCTTTCCATTATTTAATTCTAAATCGGGTATAGAACTGTAAAAATTAATCATTTTTTCCTGTCCTGTAGCCAGAATAACCATATTACAGGGAATTACAAATTCTGAATCTTTAATCGGTATAATTTCGGATTTTTTACTGCCATTTTTTTTCTCAAGTTTGTTTTTTATACACTTTAAACCTTCAGTTGTTTCCTTCCCGAGGATCTCAAGAGGTGAAGCAAGATATATGAACTTAACGTTATTTTTTTTTGCAAGTTCAACTTCGAAAAAGTATGCATTTTGTTCTTTTTCAGATCGTCTGTAAATAACGGTTACATCAGCTCCGAGCTTGGAAGACTCTACGGCAGCATCTATTGCAGTATTTCCTCCGCCAAGTACGATTACTTTTTCCCCGACACTAATCTTTTGTTCTTTTTTCCTAAGTTCATAGATAAACTCACTGGCACCGCAAACACCTTTCAGGTTTTCTCCGGACACATTAAGTTTTTTTGATTTCCCAAGTCCTGTCCCTAAGAATATTGCATCATATTTTTTTTCAAGTTCATGTATCATAGCGTTATTTACAGGAGTGTTTGTTTTAATTTCAAAACCAATTTCTGAAATATAGTTAACTTCCTGCAGGGAATCTTTATTTGTATATTTGTACGGTGCCACTCCATAAGTATTTAAGCCACCTGCTTTTTCGTTTGCTTCGTATACGACTACATCATGCCCTAAAACTGTAAGTCTGTGTGCACAGGCAAGTCCTGCCGGTCCCCCGCCAACTACAGCTATTTTCTTATTTGTCGGTAAGCCTTTTTTAAAGAAGCAGATATTATTTTCAATTGCCCAGTCAGTTGCACATGCCTGAAGCCTGCCAATATTAATGGGTCTTTCATTTAAATGATTGTAAACACAGGCACCCTCACATAAAACCTCTGTCGGACAAACATGTGCACAGGATTTTCCTAAAATATTTTGAGTAAATATTGTTTTGGCTGCACCTTTAACATTATGTGTCATAATTTGTCTGATAAACATTGGAACATCAATTGATGTCGGACAAGCCCTTATGCAAGGAGCATCGTGACAGAATAAGCAACGTGATGCCTCAACAAGCGACTCAGTCTTTGTCATTCTTGGTTTTATACTGGAAAATTTATTTTCTGTCATGATCTAGGATTTATTTACTGATAGTATTTTCAGAGATTCATTAAATACATTAAGCATAAAATCAACTTGTTTTTTATTTATAGAAAGTGCCGGTGCAAGTCTTATTACATTTCCAGAAAGTCCGCCTTTACCAATGAGGAGTCCCCGATCCTTGCATAATTCCATAAGCTCTGCGCATTCTTTTATAGCATGTTCTTTTGTATTTCTGTCTTTTACAAGTTCAATTCCTATAAGCAACCCGCGCCCTCTTACATCACCAATAATTTTGTACTCATTCATCAGTTCTTCAAGACCCTTACGTAAATATTCTCCCATTAGTTTTGTATTTTTTATCAGGTCTTCTGCTTCAATTATTTCCATAGTCTTTAAAGCCTGCATAGCCTGGTAAGGATCACCGCCAAATGTATTAAAGTACAGTTTGCCTGACAGAGTATTTGCAATGTCTTCTTTCATTAATACAGCTCCTATTGGAGCACCATTACCAAACCCTTTCGCCATAGTGATTATGTCGGCATCAATTTTTAGTGATTTAGTAAGAAGAAAATCTTCCCCGCATCTTCCGGCCCCGCTTTGCACCTCATCACTGATATATTTACCGCCATATTTATGTACAATTTTTGTAACTTCATGAAAATATTCTTTTCGTGGGGTAATTACCCCGCCAATTCCCATTACTGGTTCTGCAATAAATGCAGCAATTTTTCCATGCGTAGAGGTTTGAATAGTAGTTTCTACATTTTTTGCACATTCAAGATGACAGCTTTCAGGTTTTTGATTAAATGGACAGCGATAACAATATGGTTCAAGTGCAGATGTTACAGATGACACCGGCTGGGCTTTAAATCGCCAGGTATGATGACCACAGTTTGAAAGCGTACCTGATGTGCCACCATGATAGCCATGCCTGAGATTAACTACAATTGTTTCACCTGTTGTATGGCGGGCTGCCATAAAAGCAAGTTCATTTGCTTCTGAACCTGAATTTGTAAATGAACATTTATTAATTCCATCCGGTGCTTCAGAGATAAGTTTTGTCACCAGGTCAGCAGGATGCTGATTTAAATAAACTGTGGAAGTATGCTGAATCTCATCATTTCTAATCATCTTTATTAACGCTTCTTGTATCTCCGGATGATTGTGCCCGACTGAATTACAGACAATACCTCCAATTGCATCCAGATATTCAGTACCTTTTTCATCGTAGACATAGCTACCTTTTCCTTTTACAAGCTGTAGCGGATTTTTATAGTATAAAAAAGCAGTAGGAAGAAAATTTTTCTTCCTAATCTCAACTAATTCTTCTTTTTTTGTTTTTGTCTTAACTTCCAATTGCCCTGTCTGCCCTTTACAGTGCTACCAGCTCTTTATATGTTTCCGGTCGTCTGTCTCTATAAAACTGCCAGAGATCCCGAGCTTCTTTGATTTCATCCATATTAATATCACAAACTAAAAGCTCATCTTTGTTTCTTGAAGCTTGTACCAGAATTTGTCCTTTTGGATTAACAATATAAGATGAACCGTAAAACTCGCCAATATTCCATGGAGCTTCTGTTCCAACACGATTAATCGCACAGACAAAGTATCCGTTTGCTACAGCATGTGCCGGCTGTTCTACTTTCCAGATATATTCTGATAAGCCAGCTACAGTAGCAGAAGGATTAAAAACAATTTCAGCTCCGTTTAAACCCAGACATCTTGCACCATCGGGGAAATGCCTGTCATAACAAAGATAAACACCAATACTTCCATATTTTGTTTTAAAAACCGGATAGCCAAGATTTCCAGGCCTGAAGAAAAACTTTTCCCAGAATCCTTTAACCTGCGGGATGTGATTTTTCCTGTATTTACCAAGATATTTACCATCTGCATCAATAACAGAAGCAGTATTGTAATAAACACCTGTCATTTCCATTTCATAAATCGGTACAATAATTACCATATTATATTTTTTTGCAAAGTTGCACATAAGCTGTGTAGTATGACCATCAGGAATTGGCTCTGCAAGGTCATACCACTTTGTATCCTGTGACGGACAAAAATAAGGACCTGTAAACATTTCCTGGAAACAAAGCATCTGAACTTTTTTACCGGCTGCTTCTTCTATATAAGGAATGTGTGCATCAATCATTGCTTTTACATGTTCTTTACATGAAGACTCTGCAGGCAATTTATTTGCCATTTGTATTAATCCGATTTTTACTGTTTTTGATGTCATGAAATTGCTCCTGTTAATTCTTTCTCTTTTTTATACTCTTTATTATACTGACTGCGTTTAATATATTTCCCAAATCCTTTTTTGATTAAGGCTTGAGCGTTATCTATAGCAATTGTTCCTCTAAGTATAACTGTTTTACATTTGCCCTGAACCTGCCAGCCTTCAAATGCAGAATAATCACATTTGTGATGGTGTGTTTTTGCTGAGAGCGTATGTTTTATATTCGGATCAAAGATTACAATATCAGCATCAGCTCCTGCAGCAATAGTTCCTTTTTTAGGAAACATACCAAAAATTTTTGCAGCTTGTGTAGAAGTTAGTTCAACAAACTTGTTTAATGAAATTTTTTCTTTCAGCACACCCTCGGAAAATAAAAGTTCCAGCCTGTGTTCAATTCCAGGAATTCCGTTTGGGATTTTTGAAAAGTCACTAATGCCCATACGTTTTTGATCCATACAAAAAGGACAATGATCGGTAGCTACTGTATGAACAAGATTTTGAGCAATACCGCTCCAGAGAGCAGCTCTGTCTTTTTCTTTTCTAAGGGGAGGACTCATTATCCATTTTGCCCCTTCAAAGCCGGGACTTTCATAAAGTGACTCATCCAGCAAAAGGTATTGAATGCAGGTTTCAGCATTTACTTTTTGGTTTCGTTTTGTAGCTTCACGAACCCTGTTCAATGCTGCCTCACAGGTCATATGAACAATGTAAAGCGGATGACTGCCCTGATATGCCATATCTATAATTCTTCCTGTGGCTTCAGCTTCTGCAATCTCAGGGCGTGTAAGGTAATGATACACAGGTGATAAATTACCTTTTAATTTTGCTTCACTGACAAGCTCATCAATCATATCCCCATTTTCACAGTGTGAAATAACCATACCACCATATTTACCGGCTTCTTTCATAAGCCCGATAATTTGTCTGTCATCTATCATCAGGGCACCTTTATAAGCCATAAATATTTTAAAAGAAGAGATTCCGTCTTTTTCACAGATCTCTTTAATTTCTTTTTGAGTGTTTTTGTTAAAATCAGTAACTCCCATATGAAAAGCATAATCACAGACAGCATTTCCATCTGCTTTTCTATGCCATTCATCAATAGCACTTTTCAGAGACTTCCCTTGAGTTTGAATAGCAAAATCAATGATAGTAGTGGTACCACCGTATAAACCTGCAATGGTACCAGTCTCAAAAGTATCACTGGCACAGGTCCCCATAAACGGAAGTTCCATATGAGTGTGGGGATCTATGCCTCCGGGAAAAAGATAACAATTTTTTGCATCAATAATTTCATCAGCATTAAAATTTAAATTTTTTCCAATGGTATGGATTTGTTCACCTTCTGTATAAACATCTGCTTCATACTTGTCGACAGCTGTAACAAGCAGTCCATTTTTAATTAATAATGATTTCACCATATGCCTGAGTCTTTGATCCATCTTTTAATGGTTACTTTAGTATCTGTATAAAAATCTATACATGCCTGTCCATGAGCTTTAGTATCACCAAAAAATGAAGCCTTTGTTCCGCCAAAAGAAAAAAATGCCATAGGTGCCGGAACACCAATATTTATGCCGATCATACTAGGGTCAACTTCATATGAAAACTGTCGTGCCGCTGCACCGCTTGATGTAAAAAGTGAAGCAGTGTTTGCATATTCAGAACTATTTAACCATTTAACAGACTCATCAAAGTCTTTGGTTTTTGCTAAGCAGATAACCGGTCCGAAAACTTCTTCTTTAGCAATTCTCATATCCGGCTTAATTTTACCAAGTACAGTAGGCTTTAAGAAATAACCATTTAAATGATCGACATCTTTACGACCATCAATTAAAATCTCTGCTCCTTCGTCGATGGCGGATTGTATAAGTGCTTTAACTCTTTTTTTTGCATCTTCGGAAATAAGCGGTCCGATACCAGAGCCTGGATCCAGCCCGTCGCCAATATTAATCTCTTTTGCTTTTTTTGTAAGTTTTTCTTTAAGTATGTCATAGGTCTCTCCTGCACAAAGAACTACTGAGCCTGCAAGGCATCTCTGTCCTGCACATCCGGTGCAGGACTCAAAAACAGTTTTTACAGTCAGTTCCATATTTGCATCAGGTAAAACTACCATAAAGTTTTTAGCACCGCCAAGAGCCTGTACTCTTTTGCCATGTGAGCTGGCAGTTTCATAAACGTATCTGGCTACAGGAGTCGACCCGACAAATGAAATGCCTTTTATATCAGGATGAGTGCACAATGCATTCACAATTTCTTTGCTTCCGTTAACCAGATTTAAAACACCTTTTGGCATACCGGCTTCTTCAATAAGTTTAAAAATCATAATTTGCGTAAGCGGCACTCTTTCACTGGGTTTTAAAACAAAAGTATTTCCAGCCGCTACAGCAAAAGGCCAAAACCAGAATGGTACCATTGAAGGAAAATTAAACGGTGTAACAGCAGCAAATACTCCAAGTGGTCTTTTTATGGCATGACAATCAATGCCTGAAGCAATATCTTCAAGCGACTTTCCCATAAGCAGTGTGGGCATGCCACAAGCCATTTCAATCATTTGAATTCCACGGCGAACATCTCCCCGGGATTCTGCTAAAATTTTTCCATTTTCCTGTGTACATATTCTGGAGAGATCTTCAAAGTTTTTTTCCAGCAAGGTTTTAAGTCTGAACAAAATTTGAACTTTGTCAATGACCGGAACTTCTCTCCATGTTTTAAAAGCTTCTTTGGCGGCTTTCACTCCGCCATCTGCATCCTGTGAGGTTCCTAAGGGACACTTACCTATTATTTTTTTATTTGCCGGATTAATAATATCTACTGTTTCAGTTCCGATTGACGGAATCCAGCTACCATTAATATAGTTTTTTACCGTAGAAATATTTTGATCTTTATCAGTATTTCTCTCCTTTATTAGAATTCCTGGTGACTTTTCATCCTTAAGAGCCATATTTCCTCCATTACGGTGTTTGAAATTTGTTTATTTTGTGTACTGTGCTGGAAATCTTACAATTTATAAATGCTTTATGTCAATTATATTAAAGGAACGTAGTTACTGCCTAGCTATGTTACTAAGTCTAACCTGACTAACTTACAAAGAAAGGTTTTGCCTGGTTTATCCAGCAAAACCTGAAAAATGATACAAAAGGCAGACTGCGAGCACTTTGCAAAGCCCGACCTGCGAGGTACGAAGCAAGGAGGGCAGTAGACAAAAACGAAATGTAGAGATATCCTGGCTTCAATTTAACCTTACTTTAACTAAACATGCTTATTATGCCTTTTATAAATCCAAAAAATGATTTAGGGAGGAAATACCATGAGTACTGAGTCAATAAGAAATGAGCATATAACAAGGCCGATGCAAAACAGTCCGCAGGAAGTAAAGGCTGATGATAATCTGCTTTTTAATGCCCTAAAGATTAGTAATTCTGACACGGATAATTCTGTGAACTCTGAAGCAGGATCCCAGATTAGCGGTCTTGAAGGTTATACTTTTGATGATATAGATCAAAATCTAAGTGCAGATGATGCTGACAAGCTCTTTGGACAGTTAGCAGATCTTGTACAAGAGCTGCCAGCTCCTGATGATATTAATGAAACTGATAAAATCAAAAACATGCCATCACAATTATTAGGTCAACCTGCTATAGGCAGAGCTATAGTTAATCCTGCACTTGAACAAAATGCCATAAGACTTGCATCAGGACTTGCTACTGCATCTTACATGGTAAGAAATTATGGAATCGGTGTATTTAACCAGGGTCAATGGACGCTTTTTAATAATTACCTGAGAACTCTACATGCAAACATGGCTACCATTGCAAATAATTATGGTGCAAACGTACAGCCATATGCATCAAACACCGCATATGGGGGAAACGCTTGGTACAATGGCGGGAATCCATGGTTCAACAATTTAGCAAGATGTTTTGCAAATATTATGACTGGAAACCCACTAAATAATAATGCAAATGGTAATGCAATAGCTTTTGATCCTAATGATCTGCTCCTAAACTATGCTGGTTATAACAGATATTGGGCTAGTGCAGGTGTAAACGGTATGAATCCGGGAATTTTTGGTCTGGCTTAAGGAGTGTGTAAATCTTTTACGGGTGACGCTGGAGTACCTGAGCAATTACTCCATCATATATCCCCGCGTTTAGTTTACACACCTGCAACTGTCCCGTTAGATATAATTATTTTGAGATTGTAAAGTTTATTTATTTTTTAAAGGAGTTAAATAATGTTAAAGAAATTATTTGTTGGTTTGGTTATTTTATTTGTAAGTGCCTTATTTGTATGTAGTGTTTCATTTGCACAAAGTGATGTAGATGTGGAATTAACTAACGGAGGTACTGCCAAGTGTGTGTTTAACGGAAGGGTTCCCTTTCGCAGTATTAAAGCTGCTAATAACAATTTGGTAATAGATACTCTGAGTGCAACTGCTGATGTTTCGATTAAGTCAGAGTTAGATACTGAAAAAAGCACAGTAAGTGCAGATATTTTTGCAGTAATAGAAGCTGTATCTGATCCTGCTGCATTGCTTGATGGCAAAGAGGTAAGCTTTCAAAGTAAGCAATTTGAGTTTTCAATTTCTAAAACAAGAAAAAGCGACGGGAAAACAATCGAGGTTACAAATGAAACTCCTGAAGGCGAAAGGACAAGTGTAACAGGCAATATCTTAGTGAAAAGCTTTGATGATGAAAACAGCGAGGTGTCAGGTGTGCTTAAAATGGTTTTTGCAAATACACTAAAAACCATTCAAAAGCTTGAAGAGGATGTGGAGACAGACGAAAACGGGAAAGTAACGGTTTTATGCAGGTTTGAGAATGTACCGGTTAACTTTTCTGATGACTTTGGCATTTAGCTATACTGTCTTTTCCATATACAGCAGGCAAAAACGGCAAAATTTTAAATATTTAAAGAACCAAAGGGATACCCTTTTAAAGCTTTGTGGTATAGTGTTTGAACCTGGGGTTACCAGGTAAGTAGAAAAAATTGGTGTTTGTGTCTTGAGAAGAGTATTAAGTTGTTATTTAAAAATAGATTTCTTTATCCTCTTTCGAAAGTTGTCAAGTACCTAAATGAAAGAGGAAAATAATGTCAAAAAAATTGTTTGTTGGTAATTTATCGTTTGAAGTTACGGATTTTGATCTTGAAGATCTTTTTAAGCAATACGGGGAAGTCGTATCGGCTAAAGTAATTCTCGACAGAGATACCAGCCGTTCAAGGGGATTTGGTTTTGTCGAGATGAGTTCTGAAAGTAGTGCCCAAAGCTCTATTGATGCATTGAACGGAACTGAGGTAAAAGGAAGAGCTATTAATGTCAGTATTGCAAAAGAAAGAACAGATGACAGAGGCGGCTTCCGTAACTCAGGTGGCGGCGGTTTTAAGAAAAGAAGAAACAGCTACTAAATTAGTATTCTGGAAAACAGTGCTACAGCTAAACCTGTAAGTGAAAAAATCTCCAGATTCCATCTCGTTCCTAAAAAAGCAAGAGCATAGAGTGGCAAAGCAAGTAATATAACCACAATCCATACACAGAGGTTGCGGTTAGTTAAAGGGATACTTTTTCCATTCTTTGTAATCATAAATAAAAATACATACGTCGGTGCAATCAGGCTATAAAAAGCCATAAATGATCGATAAATTATTTCATTTATTGTCAGATTTAAAAACGTAGGTCTTCCATTAAAAATTACAGGCAGTAAAAAAACTACTATGCTCAGTATTGTTAATAAGGAAATTACTCTGGACTGTCTTTTAATCATTGGAAAGATGGAGCTACAATGGAGAGCTGTTGTGAATCCTGCCTGGATTAACATATAGAAAATTACAGGATAAATAAATACTAACGGCAATTTGTTCCGGTCTTTAAGGAAATACGGAACACTTTCTATCACACTTGCCATAGGCCTTGCATAAAAGAAGGTAAAAAGTATCATTAAAAGAAACATAAAGCAAAAACCTGTTGTAAAAGCAATTTTTGAATTTCCTGCAGAATTGGATTGTCTGGCTTTATGGAAAGTTAAATCAAGATAAGGACAAAGTAAAAATCCAAAGAAGCATACCGGTGTTAAATATAAAAGGGCATTAGTGTTATGAATTAAATTTCCACTCTTAAAGAGATCAATTTTTTCCGGCGGCACAAAATAAAAAAATAACATAAAACAAATCAGGGATAATGTCCAAATAATAAAAGCATTAAATCTTTGGTTTTTATCTGTAATTGAACCCAGGGTATATATTAAAAAAAATACAACACCAGTAATTATTATAAAAATACGGGAACTAACTGTACTTAACCAGCCGATAAAATAAATTTGAAACATAATTGTAACTATTGAAAACACAGTACAGGCAATTTTATGCTTTTCAACCAGTTCTTTACTTGTGTCAGATTTTTTAATAACATAGGCCATTGCACAGGCACCTGAAATATTAGGAACAGCAAATACTGCCCAGCCCCACGGGCCATAGTCCCGGATTAAGAGTACCGGTAAGAACATTCCAATACACCAGGTCCATGAACAGGCTAAATAAAAAGCCCATCCTAATGTTTGGAAGAGAGCTGATTCTTTATTAGAGTTAGTCTTCAAAAGGTTATTTTCTTTTTTTTGAGGTTATTGGTGTTGCATGAAAAGTAATAATACACTTTCCAACACGGCGTTGTTTTTTATTTGGGGCATACATTAGCTGGCAGATGGTCATATCCAAATCAATGTTAAATTCAGTTCCTGTTGAAATAAGCTTTTCGATGTCTTCACAAGGAGTCATTTTATAAACAGCAGGACCAATACAGGGCAGCAAAAATTTGTACTCTACCTTCTTACAAACGACCCGATATAGTCCTTTGGTTTTTTTAAATACATAAGTACCGCCGGCAATTTCACTATTACCCAGCAGAATAGCCCCTGCCATTGCGTTGTACCAGTTTTTATTAAATCGCCGGAATGGAAGTATAGCTGTATTCTCATCTTTAGTCATTATCAGGCCGCTTGAAAAAGCAAATGGCAGCCATATTAGTGAACAGACCTTATTCCAGAAATTGTTTTTTGTGGAAAGTTTACCGATAAATGTTTCTATTTTTTTCAGTATCAGGGTCATTGGTACAAATTAACCAAAAATGTCATTGATCTTATTTTCCCTTCTTTTTCTTATCAGAAGGAGACAGCCTCCAGAAAAGTAATTTAGGTAAAATAAATTTTTGATTTAACGCCATGGAAACTTCATCACTTGTAAATGCTACTTTTTTTGCAGCTAAATTTGTATTAGTTAATGTTTCTCTTATATTGTTCTGAATTAACGGATCTGCTCTTATTTCATCCAGCTGTTCTATTATTTTTCCTGCCCGAAGTAAAAGATTATTTACATTTTCAAAGGCTGTTTTATTATTTGCCAGGTTATTTGCATTGTTTAAAGTCTGATTTAAATCTTTTGAAATAATATTCGCCTGTGAAAGCAATTTGTTTAAATTATTCTGGGCATCTGAATCTGTAGCAAGATGCCGGGTTTTATCAATAGCAATATTTAGCTGGTTTACAGTATCATGCACCTGCCAAATTAATTGTTTTAAGTTTTCTCCTTTTGGAAGCTCTGTAATAACTTTATTTGTATTTTCTACAAGGCTTGCAGCACCAGAGGTTACATCCTGGATACTCATACCTACTATTTTTGGATCAAGCTGATTTAAAATCTGACTTACTTTTTCAAGTGACTGAAATGCATCAACAACAGGTTCACCAACAGCTGCTTCTTTGTCTTTTAAAACAATATTTGACATTCCTAATATAATATCCAGATATTTATCGCCCACATATCCGCTTGTTCTTATAAAGAACCTGGAATCCGCAGGAACAGTAACTTTTGGCAGCTGGATTCGGGCATGGACCAGAACTTTGTTTTCTTTTGTATCCAGCGTAAGACCGTCTACACGACCTACCCTTAATCCGTTTATTCTTACAAATGAACCTTTAGTTAATCCGCCGACATCATCAAAAACAACTGTAAAATATCCCTGCTGTTGAATACTGAATTCTCTTAAAAATGCCCAGCCTACTACAAGCAATATTAAGCCTGTTATGGCAAATATTCCGATTTTAATTTCATTTATATTTTTCATATTATTACCAAACTATCAATTTTACCTCATTCCAGCAACTCTGAAAATATAGGACCGTTTACTTCAGCATTAACAAATTGTTTTACATAAAGATCGTCTGACTTAAAAAACTCCCCGGGAGTGCCTTCCCAGATAATTTTTCCTTTATATAACAAAGCAACTCTCTGGGCTGTTCTTTTTATGGTAGAGAGCTGATGGGTAACAATAATGCTTGCTACTTTAAATTCCCCTGAAAGTTTATTCATATAGTCTTCAATCAAAGTAGATAAAATCGGATCAAGTCCTGTGGTAGGTTCATCATAAAGTATTATCTTCGGATTACTTGCAATTGCTCTGGCAAATCCTACTCTTTTTCTTTGTCCGCCAGACAACTGATCCGGAAAATAATTTACATATTTTTCCAGACCTGTAAGTTTTAAATTTTCAAGGATTTTTTCTTTTTTTTCTTCTTTTGTAAATTCCTGGTGATCCAAAGCAAGTTCGATATTTTCTCCTACTGTATAAGAATTTAACAAGGCACTTCCCTGAAATACCATGCTTACTTTGTCTGTGGCAACCTTAACTACTCCACTGTCAACGGTTTCCAGTCCTGCAATAATTCTAAGTAAAGTGGATTTTCCGACTCCGGAAGGCCCCACCACTACGACACATTCTCCTTTTTGGACATTTAAGGAAATACTGTCCAGAACTAATTGCTTATCAAATGACTTGGTTACATTTTTTACTTCTATTAAATTCATTTTTTAATGCCACCAAACAAATTGATGGCTTCCGTCGGCTGCTCTTCTCTGCAAGGTCACATTTGTCTGCCTTAGGCAGAACAAATGCTTTTAGTACAGAGCACTTTATATTCCTCCTTTAAATCTTATCTCACAAATGCAGGATCAAGAACCTTAGCCACTGAATAAACACTGTTTGTAATTAAAAAGTTAAATAAAAATATTCCAACCATTGCCCATACTACAGATTTTGTAGTAGTTTGCCCTACGCCTGCAGCTCCGCCGCTTGTTTCCATTCCGAATGTACAGCTTAACGTGGCGACCAGTGCACCGTTTACCAGTGCCTTTGTAAGAGCAATGATTATATCTTTATTTCCCACCACCGATCTGAAAGAATCAAAAAACATATACGGATCCAGGTGAACATAAATAATTGCAATTAACATTCCTCCAATACTTCCAATATAAATAGCAAAGACCGTTAATAACGGAGTCATTATCATTGAAGCTAAAAGTCTGGGTGCTACTAAAAATCTAATCGGGTTTTGTTTCATTACAGTCAGGGCATCTATTTGTTCAGTAACGCTCATAGTGGCTATTTCAGCAGCCATTGCTCCGCCAATTCTGGCTGCAATCATCACACCAGCTACAACCGGTCCGATTTCTCTTACTATTGAAACAGCTACTGTGGTGCCGAGTGCGCTTGTATTTCCGACCCCCATAAGCTGTTTGGAAATTTGTAAAGTTAGTGCCAAGCCAATAAAAAAGCTTACAATAGCAACTACTGGTAAAGTATCAAAACCAAATTTGCTCGCCTGTTCAACAAATTCTTTTTTTGCAAATTTGCCGGTAAAAATACTATACAGTGCTAATAAAAAGTTCTCAAATGACTGCCCCAGCTCTATAAGCCAGACAAACGGTTCATTTCCAAATTTAGTCAAAGAGGACATTTTATTTAGCTTAAAGGTTATTCAGTTATTATTCAAATTACCTGAGCTATTATAACATTTGCATTACCTATGAATGTATAAATTGAATATCAGGGAATATATCTCCAGGATTAAAAACGTAAAAAAGAGTTTTCGATCTAAAACCCTACTGCTCTTGCAGTTATATTAAGAATACAAGATTTATAATTCCATTGCAAGAAAAAAAATTTAAATAATTTTACATTCTCAAAACCAGCTAAACTACAGTATTATGATTATGTGTTTGAGTTTGAACTATAGCGCTACCATTATTTGAATTATTATGCAGATGCATGCAAACACCAGCATCTCTCTCTAGAGAGCTTGCAAGTTGAATTTCTGGATATAAAGTAAGTGCAGCTCTTCTATCCGATCCATAACCAGAATAAATTTTTTCTCTTATCTGCTCCGGTGTAATTCTATATCCATAGTGAGGTAGAACCTGAGTTCTTACATGTTCTGCAACATTATAAAAGAAGCTTAAAATTCTTGCAGCCCTTCTCCCTGACAAACCTCCCATAAGCGCACCTGTAATTTCTGCAAAAGGTTCTGCCCTGTTTTGCAAATAGTAACTGACCATATGTTCTTCACTGTCTGCAATTCTACTTTTATCTTTTTCATAGGCATTTATAAATCCATGAGCATTAGAATAACAGTTAGAGTAAGAAGTTAAATAGTCCAGACCATGCCCACCTTCATGAAAAATAGTATCTCTGTTCCATTCATCCTGACCATTTCTATCTTTAATACCATTTGCAGTTCCATAAGTAATGTGTGTCTGCGGAATAACAATCAATTTTCTGTCTGGCAGATATAAACCAGGAAGATTGGCATATCTTCTATTATCAACCCATCTGCCATCTATTTTTTCAATCCAGGGTTTGTTTGGATCTATTGGCGTGTTTTGATCATGTGTTCTCCATGATGGATTTAGCCAGTAATAAGTTTGCTCAATATCTTTTCCTATTAAAGTCCAGCTTTCATTTCTATGAAAAGCGCTTGTAATACCTGCAGGAATTCTTTTTAGTGAGTTATCTATGCTAAATAAATAATTAGTAGCAAATTCCGCATACTCAGGCAACCACAAAACCGGTGAGACTGGATACCATGATTCATATCCACTTCCAGTATCATGGATATTAAATACACCTTCTATACCTGCATTTCTTCCATCTATAATTGCTGATGGTTGAGCCTGATCAGCAGGTTTTGCAAATAATCTTCCTTCGGTTCTATCTCTTTCATCATAAATTGCCCTTGATATTTTTCGACCTGGAATTCTTTCTTTAAGCAGTCCTAAGGTAAATCTGCCGTCAGTATTTGTTTGGACATCAAGATATGCCTGATACTCAGCCGGTATACCCCTTGTAATTACATTTGAAATCTGTAATGTGGGTGTTTGTACAACTGGCTGCGCTCTGTTAGCTCTCGCTATACCCGATAAAAACTGGTTTCCTATAATAGCTGCTGTAGAACCAAGAAAAATCCTCCTATCAATAACATTAACCATAAAAAACTCCTTTACTGGCTTTCAAAGGCTAAAGGCCAGTAATTGTTTGTCAGTTCAATTTGTCAGTTAAACCAATACTAACATTTAAGTTAAGAGTTTTGCCTTAATGTATTTATTGACCTTGTAAGAAGCGTAAGAAAATTTTAATTTTTCTCTAAGAAGATGATGTGTTTATATTTATAGCACCCATTATAAATCCAAATGCTGTATTAAGTGCCTGTGAATCATTATCTATTGAATGATGATCTATGTTATTACCCTGTACCAATATTGATCTATCGCCAGGTCTTAGATTAGCTGGATGTGCTCCATTTGTGAAGTACGAGTTCCCTTGAAATATAGAGCAGTGTATACCGGAATGATTGGGTCTTAGATTTACCGGGCAGGCTAACCCATGTGCCAAATGATCTATCCCATCCAGATAAACAGTAGCAGCAAAAGGCATATGTTGAAGTCTGGAATTAATATTGTTTTGCATGTTTCCTGCTCCATAGCTATAACATAATGCTGAAACATCCTGATAGTTATATCCCCTTCCACTAAATGCTCCAACGCCTCTCCATACATCTTCTATAATATTTCCAACATGAGTTTCGACTACTACAGGATGAAGCGGTGAACCAATTCCAACCCTGCTCAATAGTTCATGAGATACAATTCCAGCTCTTACTTCCAGAACATCACATCCCGCATCCAGAAATCGTTGTACTTGGCTTCTTATTCCGGCTGAAGATTCCGGTGAATTAAGATCATGCAGATGACCATTTGAAATTATTACAAGATGTCCTGGACTATTACCTCGATGACTTGAAGATCGGTGAAACCTGTACAATGCATTTGAGTTATCAGAAGAATCAGAATTATATTCAATTGATCTGTGATAATTTGTTAACTCTTCATTTGTTGTTGCACCATTTCTTGTCCTTGCTGTCTCAAGAAATCCTGCAATACTTCTTTGCTCAATATGATTAAACAAAAGAGTTATTGGATTATATTGTCTTATAGCTCTCCATACATTTCTTGTCGTGTTTACAACTCCCTGAACAAACCTTGTAAAAAAAGAAGGACTTTCCCCCGCTTCACCCTGTACTTCAGGTGATGCAATAAATTCATCTCTCCTTCCAGAATGAGAATTGTCCAATGAAATTAGACCGGTGGGTATAAATGAGGCTGGTACCACTGAGCCATTCCCGGCCTGTAGTGCAGGTGCTGTTGCATTCATAACTTCATCACATCCTTAAATAAAGTAAGATAAAAGTTAGTATTTTTATCTTATAGTAATAGTCTATTTCTACAAGGTAATGGTTTCGTTAAATATAAACAGTTGGTTATTGCCACTCAGTTACTTAACACTCGCAATTCTTTTTTTATAGGTTCAGACAAGCTGAACCTTCCTTCGGTCAAGCTCTAAGTTAAATCGCATTTACCGAGTAAATCGGATAAATGCTCTTAGTTACTTTACGCTAGCAATTCTTCTTCGCTCTTGACCGACAATTTTTGCAGCACGGCCTATTGAACGGGGGAATTCTCTGCCTCTGGTTATAACTGTTTCATCAAAATGAACAGGAAGCAGAAAATCCAGGGCAAAATCTACAGCTATTCTTACATCAAAGTCTTTGCAGGAAAAAATATCCAGGGTAAAAAACTCTTTTTCAGGAAATGTATGTAAAGCAATATGTGACTCAGCAATTAACACAACTCCACTTATGCCCCAGTCTTCTTTTATTTCACCGCCGTCATATTTAAATACATATGGGGGCATGATTTTTGTCATTTCAAGCTTATTTGGGAAAATATCCAAAAGTTCACTAATCATTCCGACATCAGACAGTTTCTCCTTTGGAGAACCGTAACCTTCCAGTAATAAATGTGGTCCAAACATCTTTTTTTTCCTCCAGCCTTTTACAAAACAAATTCCTAAAATTTTTTCCTGATTTGTTTTGTATTTTTACTATTATTTTTTGCCCAGTTTAATTTCCAAAATTTTTCGTTTGGCCGGAATTGGGCAGTCACCGTTTCGGTGCTAGTAACTAAGCTATTTTTACTCCTTTCATTTTTATTTTTTTGTGTTTTTAATTTTACTTTTTGATCTGTTAATAAGTCTTATTCCCTTTCTTAAATCTTTTGTATTTTTTTTAATCAGAAAAAATAACCTTATTAACAAGCTTTTGATTATAACAGTTGTTTATCTGTGATTCCCCTATATCTTTCAGTTTTTTTATGAACCTCCTTTCTGAAATTTTTAGCCAACCTGTGTCATAATTTTCTTTGGGATCTACTCATGAAACTCTCAATTAATTGGCTAAAGAACTTTTTACCCTTAGACGGCACTTCTAGTAAAGAAGTTGCTTCAAAGCTGACCATGGGAGCCTTTGAAGTAGAAGATATTCAGGCAGTCGGTCCAAAGTTCATGGGTCCTGTCCTCATAGGAGAAATCCTGGAAATAGAGAAACACCCTAATGCTGACCGCCTCCTGGTGACAAAAGTAACCACAGACGGAAAAAATAAATTTCAAATAATCTGTGGGGCAAAAAATATTAAGGTTGGGCAAAGGGTCCCTGTCTGCCTTCCTGGAGCTGTAGTTATAAACAGAAAGGACGGCTCTGAACTGCATATCAAAAGAAGCAAAATTCGCGAAATTGAGTCTTTTGGAATGCTTTGTGCAGCCAGCGAACTTGGGTTGCCACAAGAAGAACAAGATGAAATTTTAATTCTTCCGCAGGATGCAAAGCTCGGTCAAAGTATAATTGACTACCTGTCACTAAACGAAGATACCGTTTTAGAGGTAGCCTCTAGGTCAAACAGAGGAGATGCACTTTCGGTTTTTGGTCTAAGTAAAGAAATCAGTGCCTTGATAAAGAAAAAAACAAAAGAATTAAGCTTTAAAACTCCAAAATTTGATAATTCAGTAAAAAATATTTTAAGCAAAATTGAAAACCCAAAAGATACTTTTCTCTTTTACACTGCCACTATTCAAAATATAAAGGTTACAGACAGTCCTCAATGGCTAAAAAGGCTTCTTGAATCTATAAGTATCAGATCTGTAAATAATATTGTAGATATAACAAATTATATAAATTTCTCTTTTGGGCAGCCTATGCATGCCTATGACAAAGAAAAACTAAAAGGTGACTTTCTTATTTCAAGGACTGCAAAAAAAGGTGAAGAAATCTTTACACTTGACGGTAAAAAGAGAGAACTAAAGGAAGGTATCCTGGTAATTGCTGATAGCAACGGTCCACAAGCTATAGCTGGAATTATGGGTGGAAAAGACTCTGAAGTAACTGAAAATACCAAAGAAATTGTGCTTGAAGCAGCAGTTTTTAATCCGACAAAAGTAAGAAAGAGTTCAAGAACTATTGGGCTAACTACAGATGCCTCAAAACGCTTTGAGAGGAGTGTAGACAGTAATTTTACCTACAGTGCTCTTTTAAAAGCTATTGAGCTTATAGAAGAGCTGGCTATACCAGATAATAATAAAATCAAAGTCAGCCCTGTTTCTCAAGCCGGAGAACCTGTAAAAAAAGAATTAAAGATTCAACTGCCACAAAGAGAAGTAAAAAGAGTTCTTGGGATAAATATAAGCATAAAAGAAACTGCCCGACTACTTGAATCACTGGAATTTAAGTGTAAGCTGATTCAAGATGACACAATTGAAGTTTTAGTACCGTATAGAAGACTAAATGATATTTCAAGACCCATAGATCTTATAGAAGAGGTAGCCAGGCTGTATGGTTATGATCTGATTGAAGCTTCCCCTCCGCCTTCTACTCTCTCTGCAAAAAAAACACAAATATGGCTTAAAAAGATAAAAGGTCATTTTCTCTCAACAGGTTTTTCTGAAGTTTATCTGAGCAGTCTTACTGGAGAACAAGTCTTAAGTAACAAAGAATTTACATTTAATAAAACAAAGGCAGTTTCTATGCTTAACCCTTTGTCAAGGGAACATGCAATCCTCAGACAAAGTCTGCTTCCAGGACTTTTAGAAGCTTTAAAATTAAATCTTAGTCATCAGGTTTCATCAGTTAAGTTATTTGAAATCGGAAAGGCTTATTTTTTAAACGGAGTTCCGCAGGAAAAAGAAACCGGCGTAGAAGAAGTTACAAAAATAGCCGGTGTAATATGCGGACATGAAGAAAACTGGTTTACAAACAGACACATAACAGGAGCAGCAGATGAATTTTTATTTTTTATAACAAAGGGAATACTGGAAAGTTTTTTTGAAAGAAACAAATGTCAGGTAATTTTCCTGCCAAATAAAGAGTCTTTTTTACATCCAAAATTTTCTCTGGCAGTTTCTTACGACAATAATATTATTGGTTCATTTGGTTGTTTACATCCACGGCTTGAGAAAAAATTTGACTTAAAAGGGACTGTTATGGTTTTTGAAATTAATTTTGACAGTATTATAAATAATCTGGAAAAAATACAGGCATACGAAAAAATTTCTTCACAGCCTGCTGTAATGAGAGATATAACAATTGATCTGCCAAGAAAATATGAGGCTAATACAGTTTCCAATGAGGTCAGCAAAGTAACGTCTGGCTTCGTTCAAAGTATAAAACTAGTCAGCACTTATGATTTAGATAAAGAATTTAGAAGTTTAACATACAGACTAAAAATGCAGGATTTTGAACAAACCCTTACAAGTAAACAAATTGATGATGAGGTAAATAAAATAAAAAACCATCTTATTGCTTGCTTCCAGGCAAAATTCAGGGTTTAATAGTACGTGAAATGTATAGGCTAAGCGGACCAAATATAATAATTTTTATTCCACTATTGGTTCTTGGAATAATTGTTGCTGCATTAACGCCTCATTATTTTATACAGTCAAGAATTATTTCCCTGACTTCACTGTTAATCGGTGAGATTGGATTGAGTTTTATTCCTGTTATTGCTTTGTTTCCAAGGGCTACTTTTATTCAGGCAATTGTACTGGCAGTAATTTATTTACTTACTACCTTAGTCACTTGTTTGGCTGCATGGGGAATAAACTCTTTAGGCTGGCCGGGTGAGTATTCTTTTTTGATAAAAGATGATGAGTTTCAGATTAACATTTTTGCATTATTTGTTTCTAATATTTTTTCTTTTATCTTATTAATAACAAATTACAAACTTACTTACGATGAAGAGTTAACAAAAAAAAATAAACAAGCTATAAAAGATAGAAAAAAAGGATTATTCAGTAATATCAATAAATCAAAATTAAATCGTCCTCACTTTGAAGAAGCCATAAAGTCTACAAGTGAAAGTACGGAAGCGTTTAAAACTCCTAGAACTAAAAGTTTAGATAAAGATCTGGATGAAGACTTCTGGAAACCTTTTGAATTTGAACCTGAAGGAGACAAAACCGCTAAAAATCTCCCTGAAGAAAGCTCAGGTAAATTATTTGCAGAAGAAATAGAAATAAAGGACATAAAGAAAGAATCTGAATTTTTTGATGATGATGAATCAGCAAAGAAATTTAATGATACTCCTGCTTATCAAACTATAGAGAAACCAAAGCCAATCCAAATCAGCCCATTCCCGCCTTCAAACATAAAAGATGAACTGGCTGAAATATTTGAACAATATTCATCTCTTGATGCAGTTAAAAAAATTACATCATCTAAATCAGAAAAACCATACAAAAGAAAGACAGAAAGAGAAAGTAAAAAACCATATTCTTTGTCTGAATCACAAATTTCAGTAAAGGTAGAAGGAGAAGATATTCATGAAGCAAGTTTCAGGCAGATTAGCGATGCTGAAAAGATTGAAGAAATAAAAGAAACTTTAAAGAGAGAGCTTGAACAGGAAATCAAATCAAAGCCGCCTGCTCCGAATGAACCAAAAGAAAATATTATTGAAAGCATTAAAAGCATAAAAGAAGAATTAATAGAAAGTTTAAAAATTGAAATAAAAAAAGAGTTTTCAGAAATTGAACCAGCTGCTGTTTCTAATGAAGAAAGAGAAATTCTTAAGCAAAGGCTTAAAGAAGTAAACAATACTGATCAGGTTCTTGGATCTGTTTACTTACAATACAATGGGAATGTATTATCAGAAAACTGGAATGAAAAGCCAGAATTATTTGACAGCGAAAACGTGCCACAGAAAATAACTCAGCTATTTAATCAATTTAATAAACAAATAAATAAAACAAAACAAGGCAGTTTACTCCATATTTTGTTAGAATCAAAAAATGGAACCTTAGTAATGGTTAATGAAGAAGATAAATTACTTGCTGTTCAAACAAAGGGAACCGGTGAAGTTTATATGGGTCAACTCTTAAGAAAACTTTCAGAGGTTAAGGAATTATGAAGGAACTGCTTGAGCTGGTTATTCAAAAAAAAGCAAGCGATTTGCATATTAGTGTAGGAATGCCACCTGTTTTAAGAATAGACGGAAAGCTTGTACCTGCAGAATATGAATCCCTGACAGCAAATGATACAAAAGCATTAATCTTCGGTATCCTGACACTTGAACAAAAAAAAATCTTAGAACAAAAACTTGAACTTGATTGTAGTTATGGAATCGACGGTATAGGAAGATTCAGGGTTAATGCATATAAAGACAGAAATGGTTTTGCTGCTGCATTCAGAACAATTACTTCAAAGATTCCGACTTTTGATCAGTTAAATCTTCCAAAAGTATGCCAGCAGGTTTGTACAAAACCAAGGGGACTGGTTCTTGTAACCGGACCTACCGGTTCAGGTAAAAGTACCACGCTTGCCACAATGGTAGGCTGGATAAATGAAAACAGATCTGATCATATTCTTACTATCGAAGATCCTATAGAATACATTCACACAAGTAAAAGATCTGTAGTAAATCAAAGAGAACTTGGAGCAGACACTCATAGCTTTGATAATGCTCTTAGGGCAGCACTGCGGGAAGATCCTGATGTAATTCTGGTAGGTGAAATGCGGGATCTTGAGACAATTGCACTGGCCCTAAAAGCTGCAGAGACAGGACATTTAGTATTTGCTACATTACACACCAGTTCAGCTGCCCAGACAATTGACAGAATTGTCGATGTCTTTCCTCCTGATCAGCAGCAGCAAATCAGAATTCAGTTAAGTAATAGTCTTGTAGCAGTATTCAGCCAGACATTAATTCCTAAGCTTGGCCCACAGGGACAGGTTACCGGAAGAGTTATGGCAATGGAAATTCTGGTTAACACACCTGCAATTGCAAATTTAATTCGCGAAGGCAAAACTGCTCAAATATATTCGGCTATTCAAACCGGCGGGAGGCTTGGAATGGTCACACTTGAAAACAGTCTTGCAGATCTTGTAAAGAAAAAGCTAATCAGACCGGAAGATGCACTTGGTAAAAGTTCACGACCAGAAGATCTTGAAAAGTTAATTACAAGTGAATTAACAGGGGCAGGAATTGCACCGCTATAGTAAACCTCTAGCTTGAAGTAACCATTCTAAGAGGTATTCTCTGCACCTGATGCTCATCAAGCTTTACACCTCTGGAAAGAGCCACCCTGCCGGTTCTTGCAATTTCTTTTATACCAAATTTACCCAAGAGATGAACTATTGCATTTATTTTACCTTCATCTCCTGTAACTTCAACGATTAAAATATCTTCAGCTACATCTACAATTCTTCCTCTGAACAAATCTGCAATCTGAATAATTTCTGATCTGGTGCTTGTATTTGATGAAACTTTTATTAAAGCAAGTTCTCTGTCTACAAAGCTGGATTCCGTGAGATCAGTAATTTTTATTACATTAATTAGTTTATGCAGTTGTTTGGTAATCTGTTCTATAGCAACATTGCTTGCATTAACAGTTATAGTGATCCGGGCATAAGCCGGGTTTTCTGTCGGGCCTACAGTAAGGGATTCTATGTTAAATCCACGTCTGGAAAACAACCCGGCAATTCTGGTTAACACACCTGATTCGTTTTCTACTAGCACTGATAAGACTCTTTGCATAAGGATATATTTTAGCTTATAATTATGATTGGTGTGTGTAGCTGAGGATAAAATGACCAAAACAATTGAAGAGTTCAATAAAACGGCAAACACTGAAAACAAGCCAGGCAAAGTAATCGAAAATGCTGTCTGTAACATACTTGCAGCAATTGGTGAAAATCCTGACAGAACAGGGCTTTTGCTTACACCAGGCCGTGTAGCAAGAATGTATAGAGAAATATTTTGTGGGATTGATAAAGATCCAAAAGATGAAATTACTATTACCTACAGGGAAGATCACGATGAAATAATTTTAGTAAGAGATATATCTTTTTATAGTATGTGTGAACATCACCTGATACCTTTCTTTGGAAAAGCGCATGTGGCATATTTACCTAAAGATGGACTTATTACAGGGCTAAGTAAACTTGTCCGTGTGGTTGAAGTAGCATCAAAGCGTCCCCAGCTGCAGGAGAGAATGACTACACAAATAGCCCGGGCAATTATAGAAAAATTAGATCCGCTTGGTGTGGCAGTTATTCTTGAAGCTGAACATCTTTGCATGTCAATGAGAGGTATAAAAAAAGCCGGAAGTAAAACCATTACTTCTGTTTTAAAAGGAGTGTTTCAGACTAACCAGGCATCAAGAGCTGAAGTGTTATCACTGATAATGGGAAATAAATAACAATGTCATTGCGAGATGATATTTTCAACAAATTTAATCGCACTTATAAGTCCCTGTGGTGATGCTATGTTTTTTCCTGCAATATCAAAAGCAGTTCCATGATCTACACTGACCCGTAAAAAAGGCAGTCCCAGAGTAATATTTACACCGTTTAAACCAGCAACTGCTTTAAACATTGGAAGTCCCTGGTCATGATAAAAAGAAACATAAACATCATATTTTTGTTTTTTCTTTAAAAGAAAATTCTGTCCGGCTTTAGCTAAGGTGCCATCAGGAGACAGAGGTCCGGAAATTATCAGTCCTGATTTATTCAGTTTTTTTATTACCGGAATAATAATATTTTTTTCTTCTTTTCCAAATAAACTATTTTCACTGGCATGTGGATTTAATCCTAAGACTGCAATTTTTGGGGCTTTGATTTTAAACCACTTTTTAAATTCCTCATTTAACAGAATTAAAAATTTACAGAGTTTTTTTTGATTAATTTTTGCTGGTACATCCTTTAATGGTATATGCCTTGTAAATAAGGCTAGACGTAGATCATTTGCACTAAAGAGCATTATTACTTCATCCGGACTGACTTTACAAAACCTTGCAAGCTCATCTGTTTGCCCTGAAAAATCAACACCAGCTTTGTTAATCATTTCTTTAGATACAGGGCCAGTAATCAAAGCTTTTATTTTTTTATCAATTCCAAGCTGTGCTGATTCTCTTAAATACTTGTGTGAAAGTTTTCCTGTAAGATCGGAAGGATAACCTGGTTTAAAACTCAGGTAATCTTTTTTCCCGATTATGTATGGAGTAAAATTATATTTCCAGGTTTTTAAAACTTTTCTTAAAATCTCAGGACCAATTCCAGCCGGGTCACCGTAAGTAATGCCTATTTTAAGATTCTTTTTCATGAAAGTGTTAAAGCGATTTATTGTCAGGTATTTTAGCTTACCATAGGATATAATTTATTACGTAAGCAGATTTAAAGGAAGCATAAAATATGAACATTTTAATTGAAGGAAAAAATATTGAATTAACCGGTGCTCTTAAGGACTATGTAAAGGATAAATTAAGCAGGTTGAGAAAACATTACGAGCATATTATTAAGGACCATGATATCAGAGTAAAACTTAGCACTGCAAAAAATCCAAGAATTACAAACCATAGCATAACAGAGGTTACGATTTTTCTTGATGGAAAAATAATTCGTTCAGAGCATGCCAGTGAAGATATGTACGCAAGTATTGATCTTGTAGCTGATAAATTAGAGCGTCAGCTTCATAAATATAAAGATAAGGTTTATAGAAGTCTTCAGCACAAAGAAAGGCCTCTTCCAAATCCTGAATTAACAGGGGTTTTGCTTGAAAGCGGTAATAACAAACACAGCTATGAAGGAAAAATAATCAAATCAAAAAAATTTCGTTTGCAGCCATTGACTCCTGAAGAAGCCACAGAACAGCTGGATCTAATTAGCCATGACTTTTATGTTTTTATAAATTCAGAAACAAATGAGATAAATACTATTTATCGCCGGAAAGACGGGGATTATGGTTTGATTGAACCAGTTCTGTAAGTCGTGAAAGAACTTGTTTTTTTGTTTCATCAATTGTATCTGAATTGTCTATAACAAAATTTGATTTTTTAGTTTTTTCCTTAATCGGCAGCTGGGAATTTATTCTGAGTTTTATCTCATCCGGTGTGAATCCTTTTTTTAGCAACCTCTCCAGTTGAATTTCACTTTTACAGGTTACACACCAGATTTCATTGTAAAAGCTTTCTAAGTGACATTCAAATAACAGTGGAACTAAAACTGCAATTATGCTTTTATCTTTGTTTTGTAAAATAAAATAATCTAATACTTTATTTACCTCAGGATGAAGAATTGATTCAAGTTTTTTTCTTTTTAAATCATCATTAAAAATTATTTTAGCTAAAGCTTTTCTGTTTATGTATTCGCCAGGTTTATTGATTATGATGCCAGCGCCAAATTCATTCTGAATCGTTAAAGTAATATTATTTTTTGTCTCTAAGATATTTTTAACTATCTCATCAGTATCAATTACAGTAATTCCTGCTCCTTCTAATATTTTTCCTGCTAAGCTTTTTCCTGTGCCAAATCCTCCGGTTATTCCGATTAAGTAAGGAGAGTCAGATGCTAAAATGTTTTTCATGACTTTAATTAAAACATAAGATGAATTTAAAAAATAAAAGATGTAAAAAAGGTTATAGCTTAATAGAAACAATGGCAGTTCTTGCAGTACTTGGTATTGTCATGGGACTTTTATATGCGTATTCAAATAACGGCTGGAGATTGTTTTATCAGAGTTATTCAAGAGGTTTATCCCAGGTAAAGTCCAGACTTGCAGTTAAAGTATTATCGGATGACCTGATGGATGCAAATAAAAACAGAGTCTCTATAGGCAGAGGGACATCGTTTGGAGTTCCTTTACCGGATGATGTAAAGGATAGCTCTCCTTTTATTTACTTTACAAAGCCTGCATTTTATGAGCCAACCGGCGATGTGATTGCTTATGATTATGTTTTATACTATTTTGCAAAGCCTAAGCAAAGTATTGATTTTGAAGAAGTAAGTGCAAAAAGAAAATATGACAGTAACAAATATTTGACTTTAAAAACACTCAGGTTTAAAAACCAGAGTAAAATCTACACAGAAGACAAGGAAAAGAAATGGCCGTTTTTACCTCCTATTCTGGAAATCTATAAATCCACTCTTCCTGAAGACAATGAATTGATTGAAACTTTAACGCAATCCTCTTCTGCATCACTTACAACTAGTGGAACCAGCTCTGATACTTTTTCACCTGGTGGCTCTGCAGAGCAAAATAATAATTTATTTTTAGATCATTTTGCACAGTTAAAAGCAGTCCGCAGAAATATATCAGTAAGCAATAACTTTACTGCTAAAGCACTTACTGATCCATTTACAAATGAACAAGCAGGTTTTATTTTTGGACAAGATTATAAAAATGATTTAATTGTAAAAATTAAAGTATCTGTAGAAGAAACACCTTTATTTTTTGGTTTAATGGCAGTAATGTCTGAATTTGAAGTTAAAGTTACCCCACGAAATTAGTAGTGGTATGGCATGCTGCGCCACTACATTTGTCCGATCAGCCTGTGCACCTGAGGAATCACCCGGATTTTCGGATAAATATTCAGCAGCTCTTTTTGAATCTTTAATAACTCTAATTCATCCGGCGGGGTTATACTGTTTGTTTTAGTAACAGGCTGAAGAAAAATTTCCGGATTATTTTTTTTGTAAACAGATTTAATCAGGTTAATTGAATAAATAAGTTCATCCGGTAAAGTTTCATTGGTGATTACAATTTTTATCCAGATATTTTGAAGATTCTTTGCTTTGGCTGAGACTTCTAAAAATTCTTTATGTTTATCCCACAGAATCCCGGTATTGGCTGAAGATGGTAGTTTAAAATCCATTGAGATATAATCTAAAAAATTAATTATTTTGTTCAGTTCTTTTGGTCTGTGTCCACCTGATTCTAAATAAACGGGCAGAGAAATCTCTTTTTTTAAACGTGGAAGAAAAATATTTAAAAAATCAGAATATAAGAGAGGTTCTCCTCCGGTTAAAGAAATACTGTGATGTAATTCCGGTGATAGTAGCTTAATGTGTGATAAAAGATCATTAATGTTTATGGGGTTTTTAATTCTATGAAATGTTCTTGTGCCAGCTATTTTTTCAATGGTGCAAAACTCGTTTTTAATCAAGCTTTCAGGTGTGTCACACCAGATGCAGTGCAGATCACAAATACTAAATCTTGCAAATATTTGACGAATTCCCGTTAGCGGACCTTCGCCCTGAATTGCTGAATATATTTCGCTTAGATAAGCATTAGTCATGACTTACGCATCTTTCATACCAATTAAACTGGCGCGTCAGCCAGTTTTAAACATGCTATCTTTGCGTCATGTAAATAAACCATAGTTTATTAATTCTAACTTACGTCCTCTTTGTTTGCTAAAATACTTCTAATGAAACCAAGGACTGGTATATTAGGCGCTACAGGTTATACAGGTGTAATACTTACCAGGCTTCTTTTAGATCATCCTGAAGTGGAAATTAGTTATTTGTCTTCTGAACAACATGCCGGAAAATATTTTTATGAGGTTTATCCGAATTTTACCGGAAGATTTGACGGAAGGCTAAAGAGTGTTAATTTAAAAGATATTTCAGAAAGTTGTGATGTGGTGTTTTGTGCTACTCCGAACGGTTTTGCCTGTGACTTTGTGCCAAAACTTTTAAATAAAAATAATAATATAAAAATTATAGATTTAAGTGCGGATTTCAGACTGGAAAAAAATATAAGGTCAGGGAAAAAACAGGATTTAAAAATTGCATATGGACTTCCGGAAATCAGGAGGACTGAAATAAAATCTTCAAGAATAATTGCTAATCCTGGCTGCTATCCGACATCTGTCATTCTTGCGCTGGCACCGGTTATTAAAAATAAAATAATCGATTTAAATTCTATTATTATTGATTCTAAATCAGGTGTCAGCGGGGCAGGTAAACAGCTAAAACCAGAATTACAGTTTTGTGAAATAAATGAATCATTTGCTCCGTATAATCTGGCCGGTAAACACAGGCATATTCCTGAAATTGAAAACGAATTACGCCGGCTTTCAGGTTTTGCTGAAAAATTTAATGTAATTTTTTCTCCTCACCTGATACCTGTAAACAGAGGGATACTAAGTACAATTTATGTTAATTTATTAGGGAGCTGGAAAAAAAGTTTAAGCCAGGAAGAGATTTACAAGCTTTATAAAGATTATTATAAAAATGAATATTTTGTTAAGATTCTGCCGGAGGCTTTTTATGCTAATACAAGGAATGTAAAATATACAAATTTTTGTCATATAACCCCGATAAAAGATGAAAGAACCAACAGGTTGATTTTAATTAGTGCTATAGACAATATGGTTAAAGGTGCTTCCGGTCAGGCTATCCAGAATATGAATATAATTTTATCTTTAAAGGAAAATATGGGACTTGATAGTGTAGGTGAAATACCCTAAGATGGCTATTAGCTGTTAGCCATTAGCTTTTAGCCGGAAATAGCTAAAATAAATAAATGACCCTCCACATTAAAAACTTTCAAGAACTTGTATCCCAGATAAAAGCCCAGATCCCGATTCATGAGCTTATTTCAGAATATGTTTCTATTAAAAAATCAGGACGCGGTTATGTGGCTTTATGTCCTTTTCATGACGATCATCATCCTTCAATGCATATAAATCCTGACAAAGGTATATTTAAATGTTTCTCATGCGGGACAGGCGGAGATTTGATTTATTTTTATTCCCAGATAAATAAGAAGAAGTGGTCAGAAGCCATGACTGATATTGCTACAAAATATGGTTTTAAGATTGAATATAGCGATGAAAATAAACCAGAAACCCAGATTAAAGATAAGCTATATGAACTTAATAAAGTTGCTTTGGATTTTTTCAGGAAAAATTTGTTTTCCAAAAGTGGCGATGAAGCATTAAATTATTTGATAAATATAAGAGGGTTTTCCAAGGAAATAATTAATAAATATGAAATTGGTTTTGCATTAAACAGCTGGGATGCGTTGTTATTATACCTTTCAAGAGAAAAACAATATCCTCAGGAATTGATTATTGCTTCAGGATTATTTGTGCCAAGGGAAAACTCAAACGGTTACTACGACCGGTTCAGAAACAGAGTTATAGTTCCTATACTGAGTGAAAATAATCATGTGATTGGCTTTGGCGGCAGAACAGTAACAAATGAAGAACCAAAATATCTTAATTCACCTGAGACCCTGGTCTTTAATAAAGGAAGCATTTTATACGGTTTAAATTTTGCAAAAGATGAAATTAAAAAATCCGGTTATGTGATTTTAACCGAAGGATACTTTGATGTAATTTCAGCGCATCAGTATGGGCTGTTAAATACAGTTGCTACTCTGGGTACTGCACTTACACCTTATCAGGCAAGATTGCTTGGGAAATATACAGAGTCTAAAAAAGTCTGCCTTTGTATGGATTCTGATAATGCTGGTAAAAAAGCAGTTGAAAGTATTTTTAGACTCATAAACAGCGCTGATAATAACATCTTACTTGATGTAGGAGTGGTACCTGATTTGGGTGCAAAGGATCTGGACGAAGCTTTAAAATTAAATAATTTACCGGAGCTAAAAAACAAAATTGAACGTGTCCAGAGATTAATATATTTTGTATTGGACGGTGGAATAAAAAGATACATTTCGGCTCAGAGCGATTTCGAAAAAAAATCCATTCTGGATGAACTCTTACAAACTATTATTGATCTAAGAGATCCGCTTGAACAAAATGATTGTATTAAGTATATTTCTCATAGTTTGAAAATTGAAGAGGGGCTGTTAAATCTCAAAGTAAAAGATAAATCAAAAACTGCAAAGAAAAGATTTACAAGAAGTCAAAAACCAGACCCCGGCTTAAAAAATAATAATGAAGAACAATATACAATGCATTCAATAGAAAGATTTAAACATGCTGAAGTCGAGCTTCTTACTTTATATGTAAGCTCGTTTCCATATAGCAGCAAAGAAATTCAAACCGAGTTAAACAAAATTCAGTTTATTGATGAAAAGCACCAGTTAGTTAAAGACTTTCTGGATAATATTTCACAGGAAGAAATTACCCCGGACAAAGTTATAAATGCATTAGTTCAGGAGTTCAATGAATACAGGCATATAATGGCTACTGTTTCTGATCTTGCCTGGAGGATTGAATCTGATCTTGTTTTAAGTTATTCTAAAAACAAGGCAAAAATTTTATCTGAAGCAAAAGAGTGGATAAACTGGTGGATTAATAACAAACAAAAATTAAAATCTCTTACAGAAATGTTAAAGGATTGCAAGAATATTACAGAAGAGTCAAATATCCTTTTAGAGATGATGAAAATAGTAAAAGATTCAAAAAAGGTTAATGGTTAATATGAAACTTGCTGTTTTATTTCCAGGACAGGGTTCTCAAAAAGTTGGTATGGGACTTGATTTGCTTGATAAAGCTCCTCTTGCAAAAGAGTTATTTTATAAGGTTGATAGTATAACAGGAAGAAAAGTCAGTGAAATATTTTTACAAGGACCGGAAAACGAATTAAACCAGACTAAAAATACTCAGGTGGCTATTGTTATTATTTCTGTTTTGCTGACACTTTTATTAAAAGATGAATTAAAAAAGAAAAATCTGAACTTTACACCGAATGCATGTTGCGGACATAGTCTTGGAGAATTTACTGCTCTCTGGTTTTGCGGATTATTATCTCTTGATGATTTAATAAAAATTGTTTCTATTCGTGGAAACTTAATGCAAAATTCACCTGATGGTTCTATGGCTGCAGTTTTAAATCTTACAAAAGAACAAACTGAAGACTTGTTAAGTTCAGATGATTTAAAAAACAAAATTGTAATTGCAAACTATAACAGCCCGACACAGCTGGTAATTTCCGGTGAAAGAGCTGCTATTGAAGAGATAGTGCCTAAAGTCAAGTCTCTGGGCGGAAAAGCAATTGTTTTGCCTGTAAGCGGCGCATTTCATTCACCACTTATGAATTTACCGTCAAAAGAATTTACAAAAGAACTTGATAAATTACAAACCAGTTCTAATATAAATATTCCAATTTTTCAAAATGTCGATGGTAAGCCAAGCACTGATATTAAGCAGATAAAAGAAAAAATTAAAAAGCAAATGACATCACCGGTTATGTGGACTCAGACAGTTAATAACCTTGCTGGTGCCGGAATAAACACTGTGATTGAAATCGGGCCTGGAAAAGTTTTAACCGGACTTGTAAAAAAGATTAATCCGGATATAATTTGTTATAGTATTTGTGATTATGCTTCAATGATTGATTTTGTCCTTTCTAATAACTCTTTAGTGGGCGCATGATCCGGTAAAAACAGCCGGGCATTTTCCAGCATTGCCAGGGCATCATATGCAGAGCCCTTCTGTAAGTATAGTTTTCCAAGTACAAAATATATTTCACCGTCATACTGATTTCTTTGAATTGAATTATTTAGTAAGGACAGGGCATTCTCTAAATCACCAAAGTGAAAATATGCATAACCTGTAAGTTTTTCACTGTCCAGATTTATTTCGAGTAATTTATTTAAGTTTTTGATGATTAAATTAATATAAGGTTGATTTTTTGATCGAAGTAACAAATAAACAGTTAATTCCAGGAAGTGCCTTATCTCAAAAAATGACGGATACTTCCGGGTTATATCCTCTTCTGTAAACAGCTCTGCAAGAAACTCACACCAGAACTTTGCAGGTGAATCCGGGGTATTAACCAGTACTTCTCTTGCTTGCTGAATTTCCTTTAGTAATATCAGTGAAAAGGCAATGCCGGCTAAATTATTTGCCTTAATATACAGGTTTCTTGCAAGTTCAAATTTTCCCAGGGTTAAACAGATATCAGCAATGTTTTGAAATTGATTGATTTTAAAATTTTGTAAATCCTTTAATAAATTTTCAATAGCTTGTTCTGCCTCATTAAATCTGTCTTCATTAATAAATTTAAAGGCTTTGAAAATTTCTTTGTCTACAGAATCAAGATCATACATAATTGTAATAGGATATGTCACAGACTATAAAAAAAGCAATAACCAATAACGAGAAAGCTTTATACGTAAACCGAATGTTTGCTGAAATTGCTCACAAATATGATCTTTTGAATAATTTAATGACATTGGGTTTACATAGTAAATGGAAAGAAGAAGCTATTGATTTAGTATTGAAAGAAATTGATTGCCCTAAACTGGCTCTGGACTTATGTTCCGGAACAGGTGATCTGGCAGTAAGTTTAAATAGTAAAATTCCACAAATCAAAATCACCTGTGTTGATAACTGTCCCGAGATGCTTGAGATCGCAAAAAATAAAACAAAAAATTTGAAAATTAAAAATATTGACTTTTTAGAAGCAGACTGTGAAAATCTGCCGTTTTACTCCTGGTCATTTGACATTGTTACTGTAGGATTTGGTCTTAGAAATCTTGTAAATAAAGAAAAATGCCTGAAGAATGTCTTTGACTTTTTAAAACCAGGAGGCGTGTTTGCCTGTGTTGATCTTGCTTACCCGGTAAACTCTTTATGGCAAAGGTTATATTTTTTCTATTTCTATAATTTTGTTCCTAAGTTAGGTGAACTCTTTGCAAAGAATAAAGAAGCATACACATATCTTCCAGTGTCTCTTAAGACCTGGTACAGGCAGGAAGAATTAAAAAAATTAATTTTACAAACCGGATTTAAAAAATGTTATTTTAAAAATTTATTGGGTGGTGTAATAGCAATTCATGTAGCAGTGAAATGAATCATTTAACGCCCGTAACATTTTCTCAAATAATTTTTATAATTGTCAGAAATATCATTAACATTATCAGTTCCAAATTTTTCTAACAAAGCATCTGCCAAAACATATGCAAGCATTGACTCCAGTACTACACCTGCTGCCGGGACTACGCAGATATCAGATCTTTCAAAATGTGCCCGAGTATTTGATTTTGACTTTATGTCTACTGAGTCAAGTGGTTTTATAAGTGTAGGTATTGGTTTTGCAGCAACAGTACAAACAATTGGCTGACCGTTTGACATACCGCCTTCAATACCTCCTGAATTATTTGTTTTTCTTTTATAACGAAGCCTGTCACCTTTCCAGTTTTCATCTGTATAAATTTGATCATGAACCTGGGAGCCGTAAAGCTCTGAAACCAGCTTGCCAAGACCGATCTCGATGGATTTGACAGTGTGTACAGAGGCCAGTGCTCCTGCAATTCTTCCATTTAATCTTTTATCCCACTGTGAATATGAGCCAAGTCCTACAGGAACTCCTGTAGCTACTACCTGAATAAGCCCGCCCAAAGTATCTCCCTGAGTCCTTGCAGTATCAATAGCTTTTTTCATTTGTTCTGAAACATCCGGATCCGGACATCGGAGAGAAGATACTTCAGCTTTTGAAAATAAAGCTTCATAATCGTTTCCAAGAGTTTTAATATTTACATAAGCTGAACCAATTCTTAAAACGTAACTTAAAACCTTTATGTTAAATTGTTTAAGTAATTTTTTACAAATAGCACCGACTACAACACGGCTTGTGGTCTCTCTGGCACTGGATCTTTCAAGCACATCTCTTACATCTTCATGTCCGTATTTTACAGCTCCGGGTAAATCAGCATGCCCGGGTCTTACGCAGGAAATATATTTTGATTCAATTTCTCTTTTTATTTCAGGATTGCTTAAATCCTGAGGTACCGGTGACATAGCAATATCCCAGTTTTTAAAGTCATTATTAAATAATTTTACTGAAACTGGTCCGCCAATGGTTTTACCCAGCCTGACTCCACCGGTAAATAAAGTTTGATCTTTTTCAATTTTCATCCTGCCGCCGCGGCCATAGTTGCCTTGCCTGCGGAATAAGTCAATATTTACATCTTCAGGCAGAAGCTCTAATCCTGCCGGAACACCGTCCAGGATTATGTTTAACTCAGGTCCATGTGATTCACCTGCTGTAAGAAATCTAATTGGCATGTGTGTTATACGTCAGAGACGCCCCGTCGGAGCGTCTCTCCTATTTTGCAATCCATCTGAGAATATGCTTCCATCCGTTTAAAAATAAGATTCTTCTTTCAAGAGCCTCTTCAAAAAACAATCTGTCATGGACTGAAAGATTGGGGTTTCTTAAACGCAGTCTTAAGGAGGAAACCTTTTTTGAATCCATTGATATTTGTCTTTCTACATATCTGTAATTAAACCCTCTTCTTCTTGGAGCTTCTTCCCGGCACCGTTCTTCCTGAATACCTGTAGTTAGGGATGTATCTTCGCTTACTTCTTCTTCAGAAGCCTCAGCTGTTCCATTTGTATCAGTTTCATTTTCAGACTCATCTTTTAGATTTGTTTCTTCTTCAGGATCTTCAGGTGTTTTTTCTTGGTTTTTTTCTTCTTCTTTTTTTGTGGTAGCCGTTTCTTCGATTTCATCCAGTATTGTTTTTGAGGGTTCCTGACTTTTTAATTCTTTAATTTCCTGAATGGTAAGTCCATTTGCTCTAAGTTTTGCTATTTCCTGAAGCGCCTGCAATGTTTCCTGTAAGATAGTAGCTTTAGTACCGCTACCACTGGATGGTAAATCAAAATCCTTTAAGTATTTTTTAACAGTAGATTCTGAAATGTCTAATTCATTTGCAGCTTCTTTTATGGTTATTTCTTTTGTTTCTGTTTGTTTAGGCATATGTCTATTATAATAGTAAAGTTATGAAAGACAATAAAGTAAATCTTGAGACCTTTCCTAATAAATACCCAAAAAGAGGCTATACAATAACCATTACTTGTCCTGAATTTACTTCTGTATGCCCTAAAACAGGGCAGCCTGACTTTGGGACAATAATTATTGAATATATACCTGATAAGCTCTGCATTGAGTTAAAGTCACTAAAATATTATCTTTTAAAGTATAGAAATGAAGGTATTTTTTATGAGTATGTAGTAAATAAAATTCTTGATGATCTACTAAAGGTATTAAAACCAAAACAAATTACTGTCACTGGAAACTTTACAGCCCGGGGTGGAATTAGTACAAGTGTGGTTTCGAAGTATTTAAAAAAAAGAAATTAACTACAATTAAACTCTTTTATTAACTCATCAAATACAATAAACTCATCCGTAGGATGTGTAAAAATATTTCCATATGTTTTTTCTTTTGAATCTTCTTTTGTTATGCTGATAGAAATACCACCTTCACCTTGTGTTTCCTGCAACTTGCTACAGAGTCTTTCCAGTTCACTTACTTTATATTTCAATCCTTTTTTTACAGGTGATGCTGAAGTTTCCTGAACATCTTCAAGATATTTTTTAAGCTGATCATTAACAGGTACATTAGGATCAAATCGAAGACCCAGTCCTGAAATTAATGCAGCTTTTAAAACAGCAGCATTTCGTACTTTTCCAGCACTGATATTAGTCTGTCCTTCGGTACTTATCACATATTCTATTGCCTTTTGTAAAACTTTTAAATAATTATATGTCTTTTTAAATTCTGTTAGAGCTTTATTTGCTTCATTATTGTTTTCACCAAGTGTCCCTTTGAAATAATTTTTAAGTTGAGTTAATGAAGTATCAGTATTAATTTTAGGAAAAACCTTTGTAATTGAATCATTGTCACTGACTAAAGTACCTTCTACATAATGTTTTGCTGCAGAGTATACTATTGCAAACTCATCCGGCACAAGACGATCTAAATCAAATTTCCCGGCTTCAATTTCATTCAGGTCTAAAAATTGCCCTGTAATTGTTTGGGGGAGAGCATTTTTTTCAGAATCTGGGGTAGTTAAGCAAACATCTCTTGTTCCAATTATGTAACCTGTTAAAATAGCAAGTCTGTCTTTTAAATCCGGGAAATAAATTTTAGCATCGATTCCATTTCCATTAATCAGTTCTATTTCTGGTCTACCCCTGTATTTAGTAACAATATTTTTAATTTCATCATTTGTCCAGCAAGTAAATAAATTTCTGGCTTGGGCTATAGTATCGCCGTCAGGGTTTCCATTTAAAATATTTAAAGAAAGCCCCAGTACCTTATCAGAATTTGCAGAAACTTTTGCTACTGAATTTCCTATATTTTTTACAAGAGTTTCATCTGTCAGAGCAAATGGAGCAGTTTTTACATCAGCTTGTTTTTCTTTTTTTATCAGCTTCCATACTTTGTATAAGAAATAACCTGAAAATATAGCTCCACCACCGGCTAAAAATTTAAAGAACCAGTCTGGTACACTATCTTTCCCGGGAATTACTTCAGCAAATGTTCCAAATGTGAAAGCTGCTGCTGCTCCTACTGCAGCTCCGCCCAGATTTGCTCCTAAGCCGGCAAATGATTTGGCATCATCATATAAACTGAATCCTGAAGAATTCTTCTGTGTGCTTGGTCTTGCCAGTATGGCGTTGTTCGGTATGGCTAAAGTCGTCATAAAATATCATAAATCAAAAAAATATTAAATAAATTTGTTATTAAAAAAGTAGGATTTATTTTTTGTCAACCTCCTTTTATTTTAGTTAAGTAGCTGATTGGCGACCAAATATAAATGCAGCAAGTCCTATAATTGCAGCATAAACTATTCTCCCCAAAGTTTTATTCCAGTTCAATAAGTCCCACCAATCAAATCCTTTTTTTTCGTTAATAGCAACTTCTACATTACTTTCTTTACTATCTGCCTTAACTTTAAATGGAGCTGTTTTAGTACCAACAGCAGAGCTGGTAAAAGTCAGAGTTTTTCCATCAGCAGAGAGTCCCCACTTTACCCCATCATGTTCAATTTCTTTACCTTTGTCTGGAGCATTTTGTCCTGTTAGAGTACTACCTTCTGGCAAAGTAATGCTTCCTTGTTCACTAACTTTTGCTTCTCCGGTTACCTTTGCTGCACCTCCTGCTGCTGCACCTCCTGCTGCTGCACCTCCTGCTGCTGCACCACCTGCTGCACCACCTCCTGCTGCTGCACCACCTGCTGCACCACCTCCTGTTGCACCTCCTGCTGCTGCACCACCTGCTACTTCATCCTTCTTAACAGCTTGCCGTGCTATATGTATCGCTTTAGCTGGATCAAATTCTTTTTTATCATTTTGTAATCCTGAATCCCCAATTACAGCATCTTCCTTAACACCCAAGACATCAGCTATATTCTTAGCAGTTGGGTTTGATATAGCTGACAATTTCGTTACTTGTGCTGCAGTTAGCTCTACTCCACCAATTTTCATTATTTTTATCTCCTTAGTTTAAATACTATTTTTTAGTATTTATAACTTTTGGCTTTTTTTACAGTTCTTCAATACTTCCCTTAATTTTATATGATTCTTGAATTTAAGAACAAGCCAAAATGCTATATACATAAACTTTACTAAATTTTAACTTTTCAAGTCAAGGCCAAATTCATTTTTAAAGATAAAACTATTCTTAAGTTTTTTTTCTTTTACCTGCCGCAACACAATTTTCTAATAAAATTGCGTTGCTTTGCAAAGATTTTTGGTATACCTTAATACAGCATTGGGCAGGTTTTGCCGAGTAAATCGGACAAAACCTTTCAGTTATAATAAATGATTAACATGGTTAAGAAGAATTCTCTTAACCTGAATGTTAAAAAATAAAACAAACAATAATTTAAAGGCATCTAATTTGTCATCACTTAAAACAGTTTATCTTGGCATTGGGACCAATAAAGGCACCAGAGAAACAAATATTTCAAGTGCTATTAACCTGCTTAGCAATATAAAAGGAATAAAACTTTTAAAAATTTCAAAGATGCTAAAAAATCCTCCCCAGGAAGGAATTAAAAGTGGTTATTTTTTAAACGGGGCCATAAAGCTTCTGACATCATTGACTCCGCTTGAGCTTTTAAAAGTGTGCAAGAAGATAGAGAAGAAGCAAGGACGCAAGGAAACAAGAATACAAAGAAGGAAAATATCAAGAGTTATAGATCTCGATATTTTATTTTATGGAAATGAGATTATTAATACGAAAGAACTAACCATCCCGCATCCAATGATTGAAAAGAGATATTTTGTTTTAATTCCGCTTATGGAAATTGCAAAAAGATTTGTACATCCTCTTTTGAAGAAAAGTATAAAGGAATTGTATATCGACTACTGTGCCCCTACCAGCATTAAAAACTGTGCAAGTGCTGTATGAAGGCTTGAATATTGACTTGGGTGCAGCTTTGGCTGTCTGTATTTTTTATGGATTTCAAGCCTTAGGGTTGGAATTGAAAAATCTTCAAAAAGTAAATGATTTATTGTCTTCATTTCTTTTGAAATAACATCTTTTGAATCGTAGCCGATTTTTTTAAAATCTTTTACCTTAAGCATGCTGGTCAGCAGGTGTAAATATTCTGTTCTGTTTATCAGTGAACTGTTATTCCAGCTATTTAAAATTAATTCATGCGGGCTGTTCCAGTTTTCTATGCCATGCAGGATTAAAACAAGTTTTAAATTTGTTTTTTTAATCAGCTGACTTAAAAAACTTACATAAGGAGAGGTTAAATAATAAACAGGATCACTGGCTGCACAGTAAGAACTTACCAGGGAGTGGCATCCTGTTAATTTATGCAGTAATACTGCCAGTGAGCCGGTGTAAGATTCAGAAGAGTGCCAGTTTCCATCAGTAAAAAATGCAGTTGAATGCGGGGCCAATACTAAAGCCGGAATTTCACCACCGTAATATTCATAATCAAATTCACCTTCAGGTGGATACTGTTCAGATCTTCTTTTTAACTGTGCCTCAAACTGAGTGGACCAGGCAATTGTGTCAAAATTTGTAGGATGATTTACCAGATAAGAAAGAGCTTCTTTTAATTTATTAAAACGTGCTTCAGAGTGAAATAAAACCCATGGGCTAAATGGCTCATTTCCTACTACTACGACCTGTTTTCCCTGCCCGTGAGCATAAAACATTTCCATGGTTGCAGATTCAGTGACCTGTGTAAGATTTGCCAGCAGAGAATCTGCCCTGTCTATTAGTGACAGTGAGTGTTTTACTGCACTTGTAGATTCACCTACGCTTTTTACAAAACCAGTTAAATCCAAATCCAGTGGATTGGCTACAGTAATGCCTGATCGTATAAAGGTGCTTGCAGCATAAGCTTTCCAGTCAGTAGAAACTCCAAGCGAAGGATCACTGAGTGCAATTGGCGGCCCTGATAAATATATTGATGTTGGCATAAAGGATAGCCCTATTCCCTCCTCTGTTATTACTCAGGTGGCTCTTGCGGTGACGTTGCTCCTCAGAGCCACCTTTGCATAGACCGCTCGGTTTACTGAATGAATCAGGCAAACCTCGCTTCCTTAGATGGCCCAGATTTAGGACATGATCATGATGCACTTGGAGTACCTGAGCAGTTATCCTCCTCTACTTAACCCATTTATTTTTATATATACCACTTTTTAATGAAAACTGGGAATGTATAGGTCAAGCCTATAAGGATTCAGTAAAAAGACTGAGGAATAGTTAAGAACAGGATAAGAATATGCAACACGACTATCAGAAACGAACTTACGACAGCTGGCAGGAAGTGGATACTGAAACACTTTTGCAGGGACTTGTTTTAATAAAAGAAAAATTTTTACAAATCGATCCACAAACAGATGATTTTGCACTTACCGGGAATTTGCTTATAGATATTTATGAAATTGCTGAAGAGTTAGAGAAGAGATTGTTATTTGCATGAAATATAATACTATCCATAATGCAGGTTTTATTAGAAAATAAAAATATAGATTTCAAAAATCAAATTGAAGATTTTATTTCCAGAAATTTAAAAACCACTAAAGACATTAATCTGAAATTGTTATGGCAAAATCTTTTTAAAGAAGGGATTATTTCCAGAGAAAACAGTTTTTTTCAAAATGTTTTACTAACAGAAGCCTTGTGTAAATTCAAACCGGGCATTGGTCTTTTTTTGCTTACTCAGTTTGCATGTATTGAAACCATAAGGGAATTTGCATCGGAAAATTTGATGGAAAAATATCTGAACAAACTAATCTCGGGTGAAATTATTTCCTGTTTTTCAATTACAGAGCCAAATGCAGGTTCTGATGTAAGCATGATTGAAACTTTTGCAAAAAAAGAAGGAAACAAATGGATATTAAACGGACATAAAATCTGGGCGAGTAACGGTTCAATATCTGACATTATTATTACTTTTGCCCAGACAAAATCTGTAAAGGCGATTCATGAATTGCCTCAACGAGATAAATCAGGAATAACCTGTCTTATTATTCCATCAAAGTGCAAAGAAGTAGAAATCTTAAAAGATACTCCAAAGCTGGGTGTAGAGATTACTCCATCAAATGAAATTCTTATAAAAAATTTAATGGTAGATGAACAGTTTCAAATAGGAAATATCGGGGACGGAATAAAAATTGCACTTGGCACCATTTCACTTGGAAGAATCTTCTGTGCAGCACAGGCTGTGGGTCTGTTAAGCGGAATCTTGGAAGAATCTGTTAAACACAGTACAAAAAGAAATCAGTTTGGGAAATCTATCTCGGATTATCAGGCTATAAAATGGTACATTGCAGATATGACAAAAGACCTTGACGGAGCAAGATTACTCCTTTATAAAGCAGCATGGGCAAAAGAAAATCATCCTGAAGAATTAAATAAACTTTCAAGTATGGCAAAATATTTCTGTACAAGTACAGCACAAAAACACTCTTCAAATGCAGTTCAGATTTTTGGAGGTGCAGGATTAATTAAAGATTCCTATGTAGCATGTGCTTATAGAGATTCAAAGGTTCTAGAAATTTATGAAGGAACAAATGAAATACAAAGACTGGTTATCGCCAGAGAAATCCTGCAGAATCACAGTTAATCGCGATTCTACTTATGGTTTAAAGGATTTTTTACGACAAATAAATTTAAACAAAGATAAGCTGAAAAAAATTGAAGCTCTGTTAGTGGGTGCATTCCGGAGTAATAAGTTTGGCAGCGGGTTTGATTTTAATGAAATCAGAGAGTATAAAATCGGAGACGACTTAAGACATATAAGCTGGAATGCCACCGCAAAAACAGGCATTCTTCAGACAAAAGAATATTTTACGGAGAAAGAAATTTATTCTTATTTTTTAATTGATATAAGTAATTCAATGTTTTGTGGAAACAAACCTGAACCGTTTATAAAATTATTTGCATTTCTCCTGAATATGGCTGTTAATTTTAGTGAAAAAATTGGTGGTGTTTTCTTTTCGGATGAAATTAAATATGTTTTCCCTTTGTCTGGCACCGGCTCGCAGACAAATCTTCTGTTTAAAACATTTTTAAACGTGCTTGATGGTTTAAGCATGCAAAATAAAGAAAAATCATTCCGCAAGACTGTTACAAATTTTTCCAGCGCTTTGAATTTTGTCAAAAGATCATTTTTAAAAAAAGGATTGATATTTGTTATAAGTGATTTTATAAATATTTCAAACTGGGAAAAGCCGATTTTTGAAACCTCTCAAAAACAAAATATATATTTGTTTCAAATTTATGATTCTCTGGATTTTAATCTGCCTCAGGAGGGCTATGTTGCTTTAATAGATCCTGAAACAAAACAACGTTGTATTGTTAATACTGATAGCAAAATGATTTGGGAGAATTATCATAATGTAATGTCTGAAAAACAAAAAAGACTTAAAATGTTTTTTGAAAGTATCGGGGTGCATCATCTGACAATTGAAAAAAATGATTTCATCTGACAATATAAAAAATTACGACATAATTATTATTGGCGGAGGGCCGGCAGGATTAGCCGGTGGTTTATATGCTGCTCGTGGAAATATGAAAACAGTTATTCTGGAAAAACTAATTCCAGGAGGACAATTAAATAACACTCTGGATGTCGAGAACTATCCTGGCATGGATCATGTAACCGGGCCACAGATAGCTCAGGCTATGGAAGGACAGACAAAACGCTTTGGCTGTGAGATTGTAAATAACTGTAATATTACAGAAGTAGAATTAAATGAAGGCAGGCACATTATTAAATCCGATAAAGGAACTTACAGGGGAAAAGTGTTAATTGTTGCTACTGGCTCTGAATATAGAAAGCTCAATATACCAGGCGAAAAGGAGTATAGCGGAAAAGGAGTCAGTTACTGTGCAGTGTGTGATGGTGCTTTTTTTAAAGATAAAAAACTAGTCGTAGTAGGCGGAGGAGATTCTGCGGTGGAAGAAGGAATATTTCTTACAAAGTTTGCAGGCAGTGTAACCATAATCCACAGAAGAGATAAATTCCGGGCTGAAAAAGTTATTCAGGATAGAGCATTTAAGAATCCGAAAATAAATGTTATTTGGAATACGACGGTTTCTGAAATTAAAGGAGACGGGAATTCTGTAGTAGCTATAAGGATTAAAAATATTGTTACAAATGAAGAAAAGGATTTCCCGTGTGATGGAGTTTTTATTTATGTCGGACTTGATCCAAATACACAGTTATTTAAAGGCAAATTAAAAATGGATCAAACAGGGAGAATAGAAACCAGTGAAAAAATGGAAACAAGTGTTGCCGGAGTTTATGCTGCCGGAGATGTAAGGGAAACTCCGCTTAAGCAGGCTGTAACTGCAGCTAGTGATGGTTCTTTAGCTGCTACAATGGCTATAGAATACATAGAAAGTTTGCATGATAGAATTACCTATAAAAGCGGAGTGTTTTCTTGAAAACACGGAGCGAAATAAAAATGAAACGACGTCCATATAACAGAAATCAACACAGAAGACCTCACCAAAGACCAAGTAGCAGGGGCAGGATTGATGTGTTTGTCCAGAAGAAAAATTTAGACATAAATTGCAATGTAGGACAAGGCTTTGGCATTTATCAAAATCAGCATGAAGAAAAATTATTTCCATATGTGACATCTATAAATATTGCCTGTGGAGCACATGCAGGTGATCCACTTACAATGGCGCGGGTTATAGATCTGGCAAGAAATCACAATATAAGCATTGGTGCATTAATTGGTTTTGATGACAGGGTTGGAAACGGTGAAAGAGAAATGTACCTGGGTGTGGAAGAACTTAGGGCAATGGTTCTATATCAGCTTGGAGCATTACATGCACTGCTTCACTCAAAAGGTCTTGAAATAAGGCATGTCAGAACACATGGATTTTTATACAAACAGCTTTACACTGATATTTTAATTGCTGAAACAGTAGCAAAAGCAGTAAGTGAGTTTAGCAGATGGATTACACTTGTTGGTTTAAGCGGATCTGTTTTAGCTACAGCATGTACAAACGCAAATATCAAAGCAGGTCACGAGGTACAGGTGGCCAGAAGGTACAGAAAAGACGGGACGATTTTGCCACATAGTCCCGGCATAAATGTAAAAAATCTACTTGAGGGCGCTGCAGACAGGGCCAGGGAATTAATTCAAACCGGAAGATTAACCTGTGAAGACAATAGCAAAATTCGTGTAAACATAGACACTATCCATGTTCCATCTGACAATGAACAGGGCATTGAACTAGCCAGGTTAATCAGGGCAATGATTCCGGAACCAAAACCTTTACATATGGATAAGTTTGACAAATATCTTGCCAGCGTATCGGTGTTAAATTGACAATTTGTCAATTGCCTGCTTTGTTCGCGAAGTGAAGCAAACGAGGAATGAAGTGACGAAATCATCTCACAAATGTCTTATCGGACAAATTATATCCGGATCTTTTTCCAGGGGACTTTTATTAAAACTGTCAAATGATTTTAATGTAGAAGACTTAAGAATCGGGAAGTTTGTAGTTATTGAAGGTGAAAAAACAAAATATTTTTCAATGGTTACGGATATTCTTCTTGAGACAAATAATCCAAAATTTTTAAATCATATTCCATCACCTGAAGACAGTTTTATAAAAGATGTTTTAAAAGGTTCAGCAGTATACAGCCTGATACAGTTAACTCCTTATTTAATGGTAGATTTAAAGGATAAAATTGCAGAGGATTCCGTAAGCAGAGTAAAAACAGTTCCGCCTCATTTCTCAAGTGTCTATGAAGCTCAGGAAGATGATATAGAACAAATATTTGGCAAAGAAGAAAAATTAAATAAAAACTTTTACATTGGCTATCCGCCTGAAATGGAAATACCGCTATGTATAAATCTTGATAAGTTTGTACAGAGATCAAATGCAGTATTTGGAAAATCCGGTACAGGAAAATCTTTCTTAAGCAGAGTACTTTTATCCGGGATCTTAAAAAAAGATGCAGCAAGTGTTTTAGTCTTTGACATGCACAATGAATACGGCTGGCAGGGGACTAGTGAAGACAATAAATCTATAAAAGGATTGAGACAGCTGTTTGGTGATAAGATTGAAGTTTTTACACTTGATCCTGAAAATAAAAGTTATACATTTAAAGATGCTGTAGATCTTACAATTAGTTATAACCAGGTAGAAATAGAAGATCTTGAGTTATTGCGTGGAGAGCTGGGTCTTTCAGAAGCAGCGCTTGATCATGCAAGGATGATTCAAAGAAGTTTTGAGAAGGACTGGTTTTCAAAAATTTGCAACATGACTCTTGGAGAAATAGAAGAGTTTTGTGCACAAAATGGTGCAAACATAGGATCAATACTGGCTTTACAAAGAAAGTTAAATACTTTGGTGGATTCGGTTAAATACTTAAAACCTGTAACCAGTTATGATGGCATAAAAAAAATACTTAACTTTTTAACCAGCGGAAAAAGTGTGGTTTTACAGTTTGGAAGACTAAATAATTTAAAGAGTTATATTCTGGCTTCAAATATAATAACCAGGCGTATACATGCTGAGTACGTTAATTTAACCGAACAATATTTATTAGATACTACAAAATTTCAGGAACCTAAAAAGCTGGTAATTACGATAGAAGAAGCGCATAAGTTTTTATCACCTCAGGTTGCAAAGTTTTCAACCTTTGGAACTATTGCCCGGGAGCTTAGAAAATATAATGTAACTCTGTTAATTATTGATCAAAGACCGTCAGGAATTGACAGTGAAGTACTTTCGCAGATTGGTACACGGGCCACACTTCTGCTAAATGATGAAAATGATATTAATGCAGTTTTTGTAGGTGAATCCGGCGGAAATAATTTAAAGACTATTCTTTCCCAGCTAAATCCAAAACAAGAAGTTCTAATGTTCGGATATGCAATGCCAATGCCCATTGTGGTTAGATCGAGAAGATACGATTCGGAATTTTACAAAGAGATGAATAAAGAAGAGAAGTTAACAAAAGAAGAGATCATAAGACGCGGGGAGCTGGCTGCGGCTGAATTATAATGTTTAATTAAAACAAAGCCGCCTCAATAAATAAATTTTTAATATCTTCAGTCTGAATAGCAGTAAGAATAAATCCGTTTTTGTTTGATGTTAATTCTGAATCAATATCACCGATAAAAATTTTTTTACCTTCTTTCTTTGCCAGGTCTATACTGACTAATTGATCAATTAAATAATTTAAAAACCTGGTCTCAGCTTCGGCATTAACTACATTAGACAGTTCACCTGCAATATTTGCAATAGTCTGAAAAACATCTTTGTGCCTTGATTGTATAAAGTTTATTTCTATTAATTGTTTTATTTGCTCATACTCACTGCCTTCGTAAAGTAAATTTATCTGTGCCTGTGCAACTGCCAAAAGATATTTTTTGTAAACAGGGCTTTCATCAGAATTTTTAATATGGAAAATTTTTTTTGCACTATTGTACAATGTGGGCAGAGTCATTAAAAAGACAGCAGCTTTTTTATCCCTATTCTCATAAGCTGCTTCCAGCACCTCTGCGAGAATAATATCAGGATATTTTTTACTGAAAATCTCTGCAACCCTGATAATTTTGGGATTTGTTGCTCTAATTGATGACATTAGGAAACATACTATCACACCTTTTTAGTGTCTTGGTTAAATTAGTTTAGTTAAACAAGCTCAATTGTCCGGACTCTATCTGTGATTTTATAGTCTCTTTTTTTAATGGTGCCTGGGATTTGTTATACATAATGTTCATGATAGTTTGGGCTCTCAAAAGCAGTTCTTTAGGCAGCCCGGCCATTTTTGCAACTTCTATGCCGTAACTTTTGTCTGCTCCACCGGGAATTACTTTTCTTAAGAAGATTACATGTCCTTCTTCTTCTTTTACTGTAACCTGATAGTTACAAATAGATTCATATAAATCAGCAAGCCCGTTTAATTCATGAAAATGAGTAGCAAAAATTGTTCTTGACATTTTATTTTTTACCAGATATTCAGCTAATGCCCATGCTATAGCTACACCGTCATAAGTGCTGGTTCCACGCCCTACTTCATCAAGCAGAATTAAACTTTTTTCAGTCATCCGGTTTAATATTGCACCTGTTTCAGTCATTTCTACCATAAACGTAGACTGTCCTTCAGAAATATCATCTGATGCACCTACACGTGTAAAAATCTGATCCACTATTCCAATCTGTGCATAATCACACGGTACAAACGATCCGCTCTGTGCAAGTATTATATTTAATGCAATCTGTCTCATGTAGGTACTTTTACCAGCCATGTTTGGACCGGTGAGAATAATTAATTGTTGTTTTGATTTGTTATATTCTAAATAGCAGTCATTAGAAATAAAATTATTAAATCCTGCTTTTTTTTCAATAACCGGATGCCTTGAGGCTTTCAAATCTATAATTCCGGAATTGTTTAAGACGGGTCTTTTGTAATTATTTATAACTGCTGCCTGTGAAAATGAAAAAAGTGTATCTAAGCATGAAATGTTATAAGCAAGTTCTCTGATTATTGAACCAAAACTTTTTACTTTTTCCCTGATCTGACAGAATATTTCATATTCTAGAGTTTTAGTTCTTTGTTCTGCATGAAGTGCTTTTTGTTCAAACTCTTTTAGTTCATTTGTAATAAACCGGGATGAGTTAACCATTGTCTGCCTGCAAATGTATTCCGGTGGTACAAGCGGCAAATTTCCTTTGCTGATTTCTATAAAATATCCAAATGTCCTGTTAAAGCCTACTTTAAGGTTTTTAATTCCTGTTCTTTCTCTTTCAATTGTTTCAAATGATTCTAAATAGCTGTCTCCATTTTCCATTATTTCTTTTAATTGTTTTATTTCATTATTAAATGCAGGCTTGATTAAATTCCCCTCTGTTAATGTATTTGACGGATTGTCTAAAATTGCATTTTCAATTATTTGCACTACTTCTACAATTTCTCCGGGGTAGTTAATGATTTTTTGTAAAAAAGGTGATTTAAGATTTTTAAGCGCTGCAGAGAGTGAAGGAACTTCCATTAAAGATTCTTTGAGTGCTATAAGCTCTTTGGCATTTACGGCAGAAGCGCTTAGACGAGAGCTGATTCTTTCCAAATCGAATATTTTTTCAAGTGATTTTGTGATTTTACAAAATAAATATTTATTTTGAATTAACTCTTCTATACAATTCAGTCTTAAGTTAATGGAATCCAAATCTAACAGTGGCTGCTCAATCCAGGCTCTTAGTCTTCTTTTTCCCATTTGTGTCTTTGTAAAATCAATGGCCCAAAGCAATGAATTGCTGTAACATTTATCTTTTATGCTCTCTGTAAGCTCCAGGTTTTTCCTGGTCATTTTATCAAGATTTAAAAATGAGTTAACCCTGTAAGGAATTATTTTTTCAAAGTTTGGTCTTTCCACCAGCTGTGTTTTATCTATATAAGCCAGTATTGCACCACTTGCAATTTGTCCCAGAGCTAAATCAATTCCACCTAAGCTTTCTATGGACTGTATTTGTAATTCTTCCTTTATTCTTTTATTTGCAAAATCTTTATTAAAGTATTCATTTTCCAAACCGGTACAAAACCAGTTTTCTTTAATTACTACATCCATATCCAGTGTTTTTTCCTTAACAATCTGATTTTCGTTTTTTTTATAAATCACCGGAATCAGCACTTCTGAAGGCATTGTCCGGTTTAATTCTGAAATAAGTTCATCAAAGTTTAATTCAGTAAAGAAAAATTCTCCGCTCGATACATCTGCATATGCAAAACCATAAGAGTACCGTTTTTTGTCTTTATAAACAGACGCTATGAAATTATTTTTTGTTTGTGGAAGCCAGTCTGTTTCAAGGACTGTGCCTGGTGTAAGTAATTTTGTAACTTCCCGCTTTACAATGCCTTTGGCTAAAACAGGATCTTCCATCTGATCGCAGATAGCTACTTTAAAACCTTTATCTAAAAGTTTTGAAACATAATTAATTACTGCTTTTGCCGGTACACCGGCCATTGGTATTCTGCCGTTTGGATAATTTGTTTCTGCTCTGCCTGTAAGTGTAAGTTCCAGCTCTTTTGAAATAATTTTTGCATCTTCAAAAAAAGTTTCATAAAAATCACCTACTCTAAAAAAAAGCAGTACATCAAGATCGTATTTATACTTGATTTCAAGAAACTGCCTCATAAGAGGTGTAAATTGTTCCGGGTTTTGAGGCCACTGGATCTCTTGTTCTGTTTTTTCTTTTTCGGCTAAGCTAATATTCATGATAATGCTTTAATGATATCTTTCCTTTGAAAAATTATCCTGTCTATTATAATAAGAAAACATTATGGGAGTTAAATCAATTTTAAATAAACAAGGAATATTAAATAAGCTGGTATTAATACTTTATATTTCACTGTTTATTTCTGCTTTTGCTGCATGCGGATTAAAGTCACAAAATCATATACACAATATGCCACTACCTGAAGTAGAAATAATTAAGATTTCTCCTTTAACAAAAGCAAAAACAATTGAATCTACGGGAGAGTTAATAAGTCCCCAGACCACAGAAGTTAGTTCAGAAAATATGGGAAAGATTGTTTACTTAAATATACCGGAAGGAAAGGAAGTTCCTGCTGGTCATGTTTTAGCAAGAGTTGACAACAGTACGACACTTGCTGATATAAAGGTAGCAAAAGCAAAATTACAAAATGCACAGGAAAATTTTAAAAGGATGCAGGCACTTAAAAGTGAAGGTGCAGTATCTCAGCAAGTCCTGGATAATGCTATAGAACAGCTCCAGATTGCAGAAGGTGAGTCAGAGAGAGCAGAATCACTTGAAACAAAAACATCAATTGTTGCTCCATATACAGGCTTATTAAGCTTGCGAAAAGTCAGTCTTGGAGCATTTATAGATTCTGGCGATCCGGTAGTAAGAATAAGCCAGATAGATCCCCTTTATCTTATTTTTAGTTTTCCTGAACAATATGCCCCGCAAATAAAAATCGATCAGGATATTAAATTTATGATTAGCAATTCAGGAAAAGAATATTTGGCGAGGCTTACAGTGATTGATCCGTATATTGATCCTAATACCAGATCTGTGCAGCTAAAAGCTGTTGTTTCAAATTCAAACAGAGAATTTCTTCCCGGAAAGTTTGCAAATGTAAGATTAGAAACTGCAAACATAAAAGATGCAATTCTAATTCCGCAGGAAGCTTTAATCCAGGAGGATTCTAAAAAACAGGTTGCAGTTGTTAAAGAAGACAACACTGTAATCTTTAAAGAAGTTACAGTCAGTGAATGGGATAAAGATTCGATTTTAATTTCAGATGGTCTTATGGAAGGTGATGTAATTGTTACTTCCGGGCATCAAAAAATTCATCCCGGGAGTAAAGTTATTCCTAAATCTTTCAGTTTAATTCATAATAAAATCCTGGACAAACAAATTCCCGAATAAGTTGAAAAATAAGCAATTATGTTAATTTCAGATTTAGCTATAAAAAGACCAGTGCTATCTTTAGTATTTAATGTGTTAATAATTATAGTCGGGATTGTGGCATACCAGGCGCTTCCTGTTCGTGAATATCCTGATGTTGAAACAGCTATTGTATCAATAACCACGACTTATACCGGCGCAAGCTCTGAAACAATTGAAAGTACAGTTACACAGCCTCTGGAAGAAGTTTTAAATGGCATTGATGGAATTAAATCTATTTCATCTGTTAGCTCGATTGGTGTAAGTACTATAAATATTGAGTTTGTACCGTCAAGGGATATAGATTTAGCAGCTGGTGATGTAAATAATGTAATCCAGAGTGCACTTGGAAAAATACCTCAGTCTGCCGATAAGCCAATAATTGCAAAAACTCAGGCAAATGCAGGAACTCTTATGTGGATTACTCTTCAGGGGGATAAATATACCCCTGAAGAATTAAGTGATATTGCAGATCGTATTATAAAAACTCCTCTTCAGATATTACCTGGCGTAGGATCTGTATTAATCGGTGGCCAACGTAAATATGCCATGAGAATCTGGCTGGATCCTGAAAAAATGGCAGCCCGTAATGTAGATGCAGGTGATGTCAGAAATACAATTTTGAAAAGTAATCTTTTATTACCGGCTGGAAAAATCGAAGGTGAAACAAGAAAGTTTAATATTTATGCAAATGCACAGATTGCTGATCCAAAAGTTTTTTCTAATCTTGTTATTCGTAATCAGAATGGAAGTTTGGTAAGAATTAAAGATATAGGCGGTGTAGAACTTGGAGCAGCAAATTATGACACTCTTGTAAGATACAATGGCAGACCGGTAGTTGGTCTGGGTATTATTAAACAATCAAAAGCAAACGAATTGAAAGTTGCTCTTGCAGTAAAAGAAATATTACCAAAGATAAAACAAGCTCTTCCAAAAGATATAACACTTGAAATAGCAGTTGATAATTCAAGGTTTATAAAAGAGTCCCTGAAAGAAGTTACAAAAACTATATTGATTGCAATTTTTCTTGTTGTACTTGTGACTTTTATATTTCTAAGATCTGTTTCACCAACAGTAATAATTGCATTAGCAATTCCTCCGTCTATCATCGGACACTTTGCAGGCTTAAAAGTTTTAGGTTATTCGGTTAATGTTATTACGCTCCTTGCACTGGTCATTGCAATCGGGCTTGTGGTGGATGATGCAATTGTTGTTTTAGAAAATATATTCAGACATGAAGAACATGGAGAAAATAAGCTTGATGCTGCAGTCTTTGGCAGCAGGGAAATGGTCTTCCCTGTCATTGCAACCACTGTCTCCTTAGTGGCGATTTTTATCCCATTGTCTCTTTTTGCGGGTTATACAGGACGATTATTTAAAGAATTTGCTGTCAGTGTTGCAGTCAGCGTAGCAATATCTGGTTTTGTAGCATTGACATTAACTCCAGCACTTTGTTCAAAATATCTTACGTATACTGCAAAGCATGGAAGTATCTATTTACTGCTTGAAAATTTTTTTAATGTGTTAAATAAAGCATATGAAAAAAGTTTGAAATGGACGCTTACTCATTCATTGGTAATTCTATTTTTTATATTAATCATTATATCTGGAATAGCAGGGTTGTTTATCATTATTCCAAAAACTTCTGTACCTGTTGAAGACAGAGGAGTATTTTTAACTGTAGTAAAGTCTCCTCAAGGCTCAACGCTTGCTTATACAAACCATACACAGCTTAAAGCAGAAAAAGAAATAGCAAAGATTCCGGAGGTTACAGGTTATTTCTCTGCAATAGGACTTGCTGTTGGCGGGCCACCAAATACAAATAATGGCATTATTTTTTCCAGATTAAAACACTGGCATGAAAGAAAAATAAAGCAACAAACAATAGTTCAAAATCTCTTCTCAAAACTTGCTGGTTTACCAGGATCTTTAGTATTTGTTCTTAATCCGCCTTCACTGGGACAAAGTCCAATCAGTAAAGATGTTCAATTTGTAATTAAAAGCTCTTCAAATAACTTAGAAGAGCTTACCAAGGTTAGTAACTCTATCCTTGATAAGATTGGCCAAATACCAGGACTAATCAATGCAGACAGTGACTTGTTAATCAGTACTCCTCAGATTGATATAGTTTTTAACAGAGAGCGTGCCTCTGATTTGGATGTTCCGATTTCAGAAATTTTAAATAGCTTTCAAACTCTTTTTTCAGAGAGCAGGGTTAATGATTTTGTTCTCCGGAATAAACAATACGATGTAATTACTACTCTGTTACCAAAGTATAAAAGCATACCTGAACAAATAAACCACATTTATCTGCATGGAAAAGACGGGAATATGCTGCCGCTTAGCAGTTTTGTAAGTATAATTACAAAAGTAGCACCCGCACAGATAAATCACTATAACTTGCAGCGTTCCGTGACAATAAGTGCCAGCCTTGCACCAGGGTTTCCGCTTGGAAAAGCTTTGGATGAAATAAACAAAATAGCTAAGAATGAGTTACCAGCCACTTATACTACAGCGCTTGCCGGAACATCAAGGGAGTTTGCTGAGACAAAAGCTGAAGTATATTTTACGCTTGCTATTGCCATTGCATTTATTTATTTTGTTCTTGCAGGATTATTTGAAAGTTTTATTTACCCGTTCATTATATTGTTTAGTGTTCCGCTTGCAATTTTTGGAGCATTGTTTACACTTTTAATTACCGGAGATACATTAAACCTCTACAGTGCCATTGGAATAATACTTTTAGTCGGGCTTGTTACAAAAAATGCAATCTTAATAGTCGAATACATTAATCAAAGCAGGGCTAAGGGAAAAGAATTAATTGAAGCAGTTTATGAAGGGTGTAAGATTCGTTTCAGACCAATCCTTATGACCAGCACTACAATGGTGCTGGGTGCATTACCGCTTGTATTTGCTGTCGGTGCAGGTGCTGAAAGCCGTCATCCAATGGGCTTAGCAATTGTAGGCGGTCTTATTTTTTCTACAATTTTTACCCTGGTTGTAATTCCGGTAATTTATATTTTAATGATAAAAGTTGCCAAAACATAGTTATTAATTGTTTCTCGTAAGACTCTCTATACTAATCAATCCCAGACTATGCAGCAGATCAGCCTGTGCATTGTTATAGTCAACTATTGCATTAACCTGTGAACCTAATGATTCTGAATGTTGTTTCTGAGCACCTAGCAGTTCTGTGTTTATGCCTACACCATTTTGTAGTCTTAATTTTGCAAGGCGCAGTGCTTCACCAGCTGCATTTATACGCTTTACAGCTACTTCTAAAAGTTTTTCTGTAGTCTGTGCCTTAAGATATGCCAGACGTACTTCCTGCTCAATCTGCTGGTTTATTTTTACTATATTTACACTGTAAAGTTTTGCCTGATTTCTCGCCTGGTTAATTTTTGATAAAGTTGTTAATCCTAGTCCTTCTGCCAGATTCCAGCCTACCTGTATACCGATAAATCTGCTTGCCATCAGCGAATCATCGACGCTGGATAAAAATGGACTTCCAGCTCCTTTTATTACATTTGATACAGAAGTGATATTGCTTAAATCGGTTTGATCTAAAAATCTGCTTCTTGAAACCATCTGAATAACCGGATTCCCGCTTGCATCAAGTGCAATAGCATCCGGAATAACTTCGGAAACTTTAGTTCTGTGGAAAAATACATGCCCTGTTCCGCCGTATTGCCCATAAAAGTTTGCGCTTGGCAAAAAGCCTGAATAAGCAGCAGCAATATAATTTCTTTGAGCATTGTATTCTAATTTGGCTTTTTTAATCTCAGTCCTGTTATCAAAGGCGACTTTTAATATTTCACCTATTGGTTTATCAATATTAAAAAGTTTTTTGGCTGTTAAATCTTTCTGACTTGGTCTTATATGAGCACTTTGTTCCAGGTTTAAAAGTCTTGATAAATTAATGGCAGAATCTCTGAAGTTTGCCTGCTGTGCTATAAATAACTGCTCTTGTTCAGCAAGCTGTGCTTCAGATTGTAAAACATCAAAGGTAGTACCAGCACCCTGCTTTTCCAGATTTTGATTTAGCTTGTAAACTGCTTTTGCTTCTTCAAATGATTTTGCCAAAACATCTAATTGTGCCTGTTCTCTCAGTAGCTGATTATATGCTTTTGTGACAAACAGCAACACATCTTTCATTGAAGCTGACAGATTTTCTTTTGAAGATTTAAATATTTTATTTGCAGCAAGGGTATTAAAAAATCCCTTACCACCCTGAAAAAACGGATAATCAAATCTCATATATGCATTTACATTGCTTGTAAGTGACATTACTGCAAAAACACCACCAACTAAAAATGTTCCGTCAAACCTTTGATTAGTTACACCCAGACTGTAGTTTGGTAAATAATGTGAGAGGTTTTCCCAGAGCTTCCATTTATCAAGATCTCTCTGATTTTTTGCCAGCGTTATGTCCAGATTTTGCAGAAGAGCAAGCTTTAAGGCCTGCTCTAAGTTTAATTCCATTGGTACATCAATTCTGGCTTCAAGTTTTATTGGTGTACCGTATTCACCGGACATAAAAATTTCATCTGGTGTGCTTGTTAAAGTATTATTTGAATAAGCAGGATTAAAACTAAATAAAAAAATAATAAACAGAAAAAATAAATTATATCTTTTAGCCGGCATCGTTATTTATTGACGTCCAGTAAAGGTGTTCGTGCCTGCTTTTATAATGATTCAATTTTAAGTTTGCTAAAAAGTTCTTTATCTTTGTTGATTCCCGGATTATCAGTGGTTAATAATTTTTCGCCCATGAAAATGCTGTTAGCACCTGCTAAAAATGCTAAAGCCTGCAGCTCCTGGCTCATCCCTATTCTTCCGGCAGAAAGTTTTACTTTTGCTTTTGGTATTAATATTCTGGTACTGGCAACAGAGCGAACAAGTTCGAATGAATCTATGTCCTTCTCGTTTTCAAGAGGAGTGCCTTTTACTTTTACAAGAACATTGATTGGTACAGATTCAGGCTGCGGGTTTAAATTAGCAAGAGTTTTAATTAAACTAATTCTGTCAGCCTGACTTTCACCAAGTCCCAGGATTCCACCACAACATACTTGAATGTCAGCATTAGAGATATATTGAATAGTTTCTAACCGATCTTCATAAGTTCTTGTGGTAATAATTTCTTTATAATACTCACTGGAAGTATCAAGATTGTGGTTGTATGCTGTAAGTCCGGACTCTTTTAATTTAAATGCCTGTTCCTGGGTCAGCATGCCTAATGTACAACACACTTCCATTTTAAGTTTTGCCACTTCTCTGATTAGCTCAAGAATATCTTCAAATTCGCCATTTGCAGGAGCACTTCTCCATGCTGCTCCCATACAGAATCTGGTAGCACCGTTTTCTTTTGCTTCTTTTGCTTGTTCTAAAACAGTATTTTTTGGTAACAATTTATATTTTTCAATTTTAGTTTTATATTTTGAACTCTGTGGACAATATTTACAGTCTTCAGGACAATTACCGCTTTTAATATTGCTTAAAGTACAAAGCTGTACTTTGTTTAACGGCTGATACTGACGATGAACTGACTGAGCTTTAAAGATTAATTCTAAAAAAGGAAGATTGTAAATGTTACTTACTTCTTCCAGAGAGTATTTTTCTGATTTTTTAATTGCTGTGTTCACAAGGTATATTTAATGGACATGTTAAATGATAATCTATAAATTTAATTTTTAGCTTACTCTGAAAAGCATTTTTTAATTCTACTTTAGCATTCTGAAAATTGATATTTTTACCTGATAGCTTACGGATTATATCAAGTTTTATTGAACCATGTTGTAAAACAAATTCTTTTCTTCTGCACTGTGCATTTCCTATGACCTTAATGTCATTTACTACGATATCGGCTTCAGTTTTTGAATCAAAACAGTCAAAACTTTTAAAATAATTATTTGATGAATAACCAAAGTCTCCCTTTAAACTATAAAGATTTAAAAATGTAAGAAGTATTTCTCCGATTCCAAAATAAAGTTGTTTGACTTTATATCCATACCTCATAACGACAGAATAAGTCAGTTCATTATCTGGTAATCCATGTGAAACAGCTTGCCCGCCTGTAATTCTTTTAACAATCGGGATTTTTTGTACTGATTTGGTTAATAACTGATTTGCACCAAGCGAAACAGTGGGTTTTATCCACCCGTAAACTCTGACCAGTGGAAGTTTTATAGAGTTATTTAATGCTGAATCCAGTAAAAAGTTATCACAGGACATATTAAATATTCCATCATTAATACCAGTATCCAGAAAAAACCAAGTTGGTGAAATATTACGTATGTAATTTAAACCTTCTTTTTCTAAGTTTTTGAAGTTCTTTTTCACTTAATTTACCTATATTACTTCCTGACGAAAGGGAAAATGCCTTTTCAAGATTAGCAGTAGCTTCTTTTTTATTTTTTAAAATTAAGTTTAATACACCTAAGTGGTAGTAAGCAGGGGCATAATCAGACTTTAGCTCAACAGTCTTTTTAAAATTTGTAATTGCCTGCTCAATATCTTTTATTTTTTCATAACTAATTCCAAGATTATAATATGCCTCATAAAAAACAGGATCAATTTTTACAATCTCATTAAACTGTTCCTGTGCTTTATTATATATATTTTGCGATAAGTAAGCCAGTCCTGATAAATTTTTTGAAAGCAGTAATAATCTTTTATCAGCATTCTCTTCTTTTGTGTTTTCAATATCTGCAATTAGCAGTAAAAGCAGCTTTTGAGACTGATCATAATTTTCCTTATCAAAGTATATTTTTGCCAGATTGTACCTGGCAGGGAAAAAGAGATTGTCTTTAGCTGTTATTTCTTTATACAGATCTTCTGATTTTTCTACATTACCATTTATAGTTTCTTCAACTGCTTTATTATAAAGCTCTTTTATAACCTCAGGATTTTGCTCTGCTGATATTTCCTGTACCGGCTTGATGTTTGGTGGTTCCTGAAACGATATTTTTATAATATTGTCTTTTGTGGAAATTATTCCTGGAAGAGGTTTAAAACTTTCATTAAATGTAAGAACAATTGAAATCTTTGTTTTATCATCTTCATGTTTTGCACTACCAACTGTTAAATCAGTAATAAAATTTACCCCACTTAAAAAATTCTTTTTTGCAGAATCACTAAACCTGAATTGCTTGTGAAACCTGCTGTTTAACAGTTCAATTAAAACCTTATTTGGGTAATCAAATTTAAAAAACCGGACTTCCGGATAGTGTTTTGCTACATCTATTAAGAGAATATTATTTTCTGCTTTTAAATTTAAAACTTCTGATGTTATGTCTTCTCCGAAAGCTTTTATACAGGGTCTGCATAATAAAACGACAAGAATCATCAGGATAATCTTTTTTTTAATATGATTTAAGTTCATTAGTTTAATTTTTAAACCAGTTCTCCTAATCTTGAATTTAGCTTCTTTGGTTCTGTATTTAAGTCTACCGGAAGTATCTTTTCGGAGAGCAAAAAGTTTTTTTGTAAGATAGTATCTTTAAGTTCATTACAAATTTCTATTGCCATGGCCATGCTGGATAGCGGAGCTGAAAGGGTTGGTTTTTTGTTTATTATTACTGTGCTGGTTCTTAACTCACTGTAAGTACACTGACCGAATGTAGGTTTTGTTCTCCTTGGTATTGAAAAATCAACTATTGTTGAATGAATTTTATCATCTGTAACTGAAATATATTTTGCAGCTTCTTCATTTAAAACAGGAAGCGGAACACCTATGCCAATGTATAAAACAGGTCCGTAAGATTTAATAAATCCACCACGGATCCATTTTGAGTTCATTGATTCTATGTCTGCTACTGCCGAAAGTATAATTCCCGGTCCAATGGGAAGTCCATGCTCGTTTCTTTTTTGGAGAGGGTTGTGGTGACTTCCGGGTCCTGCTATGAATCCGGCAGTTCCGGCTATCCAGATTTTTGTTCCAATTCCAATTAAATTTGCATAAGGATCATTCATAAGAGGATTTAAATAACTTGAAGAATTAAAAGTCGAATTTTCCAAATTCCCGATTAGGGTTCCCATTGGTGAGTTAATATCTTTTTCGCCGGAGTTTGTAGCTACTATATTATTCTGAATAATTGCCTGATTTAAGAATAATTTTCCATGATTTAAATTTTTTAAATTAAACCAGGTTTCAAATTCTTTGTTTGTAAAAACTTCCAGATTTCTCCCTGCAGCTTTAAGGTGGATATCTTTTCCTTTAATTAAATCTTCTAAAACATGTGCTCCGCCATATTCAGGATTTTCTTCTGAAAAAGCTACGCAAGAAAGAGCAATATCAGTCGGTCCGGTGGGACAGGCAGGGACATTGTTTATGTAAACTTCAGAAAAATATATAAGTGGATCTGTCTGCCCAAAACTTAGATAAATAAGGGCATTTGTGTGCATCTCAAAACTTGCAAATGTAACAATGTCAATGTTGTTTGTAAAATATTGAAGACCTTTTTCTTTAATTAAGGCTTTGGCTTCTTGTGCAGTTAAAACCTGAGCTTTACCAGATTTAATCTTTTCATTTATTTCTGCGCAAGACTTATTCATAGGTATAATAATAGTTTACCAGCAAATGGAAATAAATAAAAAAACAAAAATTGCTGTCCTGTGTGGAGGAATATCCAGTGAAAGAGAGATCTCTCTTCGATCCGGGAAAAACTGTTTTGATGCACTAGAAAGATTAGGTTATAACTCAATATTAATAGATGTCAGAACAATTGAAGATCTGCTTGAATTGAAGAACAAAGGTGTAGAAGTTGCTTTTTTAGCAACTCATGGAAAATTTGGTGAAGATGGGGCCATCCAGGGTGTGCTTGAGTGGCTAGGTATACCATATACCGGCTCTTCAGTTCTTGGAAGTGCACTGTCTATGGATAAGTGGCTTACCAAGCAAATTGCCAGGAACAATAAAATCAATACACCAAATTCATATCTGTTAACCAGGGAAGATAAAAATACTTCTTATATAAAAAATGCCTGGGAAGAACTTTCTAAAAAAAATAAAGCAGTTTTTCTTAAACCAAGAGATGACGGCTCCAGTGTAAACACATTTAAAATTAACAGTTTGTCAGAGCTTGAAGAAAAAATTTCTAAAATTGATCTTGTAAATTCGAATTTTTTGATTGAAGAATATATTTCCGGCAAAGAAATTACAGTGAGCATAATAGAGGTGGATAAACAGCTTGAAGTTCTGCCAATACTTGAACTAAAACCAAAAAATGATTTTTATGATTACCATGCAAAATATACTAAGGGTATAACTGAATTTATACTTCCTGCAAACCTTGATAAAGAGAGCAGCACTAAAATCGGCGAGATTTCAAAGACTATTTTTTCATTAATTGGATGCTCGTCGTTTGGAAGAGTTGATTATATCCTGGATGAAAAAAATATTCCTTACATGTTAGAGGTAAACTCACTTCCGGGAATGACAGATATCAGCGATCTCCCTGCTCAGGCTGCCTGTGCCGGAATTAAGTACGACAAAGTAGTGGAAATGATTTTGAAGACAGCAAGATTACATAAGTAGATGTGCGACAGTCCCTTTAGGCGTACCATAATAAACTTTTACAATCTTTTACAATCTTGATTAGTTGGGGGTACACAGGGTAAATACGAAGAGAAGCCCTATATTTTTAGGAGTTGCTTAAAATTTGTTACTAAGAGTTTAAGTAAACTAGGATATTGGTAAAATTAAAACTAGATGTTATATTTAAACCATCATGGATGAAATTGAAAAAAAATATATTCTTGATAAACACAATAAAAAAATAGCTGTTCAAGTTGATATTAAGACATTTGAAAAAATAGAAAATATTCTTGAGGATCATGGGCTTTTTAAACTAATCCAAGAAGGAAATGAGAAGGAATATCTTGGTTTAAATGATGCCAAAGAATTTTATAAAGGCTTAGATAAGGCAAATTGAAAACACTATACAGTGAGAAATCTTATATTTTTAGGAAAGTTGCTTAATATCAAGCAGATTTTTTAATTTTTCTTGCTGGAATAAAATCTATTACTAAAGCTGCTCCTAGAGCCTTAGCAATTTCTTCAAGTTTTGAAAGAGAATGTCCTTCGTAGTCTGCACTTTCAATCCTAGCTATTGCAGATTGCGTGGTTTTGACTTTTTTTGCAAGAGACTGTTGTGTCATACCTAGTTTTTCTCTAAGCCTTCTTATTTTTTGAGAAACTGAAAACTTTGCTTCTTCTTCCTTATAAAGCCTTCTAAATTCTGGATCTTTCATGTTTTCTTCTCTCCAAAGATCATAATTTGTTTTAATCTTCCTACTCATATTTTTGCCTCCTTATATAATCTTTCATCCTATTTTCTGCAATTTCAATTTCTTTTCTTGGTGTTTGTTGCGTCTTTTTAGTAAAAGCATGTAAAAGAACAAACTTCTTTTCAATACAGGCAAAGTAAAAGATTCTATAAATATTTGGTGATGCTGGATGAAAAAAATATTCCTTACATGTTAGAGGTAAAC
>Ga0156089_135_pt4 | contig 66603 bp, 58 predicted proteins | sample RifCSPlowO2_02_FD_107742 | JGI IMG/M metagenome (GOLD analysis project Ga0156089, IMG submission 107742) | Candidatus Melainabacteria bacterium RIFCSPLOWO2_02_FULL_35_15
GTTGTCCACCGGAAGTGTTAGGTCCAAAACCGCCAGGACCAAATTGACCACCGGAAGTGTTAGGTCCAAAACCACCAGGACCAAATTGACCACCTGAAGTGTTAGGTCCAAAACCACCAGGACCAAATTGACCACCTGAAGTGTTAGGTCCAAAACCGCCAGGACCAAATTGTCCGCTAGAAGTGAAACCGCCTGGTTGACCAAATCCACCTGATGAGCCATTGAACGGGCCACCAGGTCCACTATTGGGGAAACATGGTTGACATTCCGGAGGAATACTATTATTGCCGGAGCCACCAAAGCTACCTTCACCGCCGCCGAAGCTGCCGCCTGGAGGACTACCACCAAAGCTGCCGCCGCTAGGGCCAAAGCCACCACTAAATTGTGCAAGTAATTTTCTTACACGTGGATTGTTTTGGCATGAGGCAGGACATTGATTATCATTTTGTCCTTTACAAGTTTGAGTTTGTGGATCAAACTGTTGACCTGGAGGACAATTGTCTTGGTTACCTTTTTTACAAAAGCCATCTTCTGCTCTTGTAAGCCCGTTTTCACAAATTGGTAAACAAGTTTTATTACCATTTGGAAGCGTTCCAATTTCATATTTTTCCGGACATGATTCTTGACAAGCTTTTATTGATGCTTCTGTGGCAAGATTGTTAGAATCAAACTCATCTTTGCAAATACAGCCAAATGTATCTCCTCCTGGTGGAATTGGTCCAGGGCCACCAAATCCTCCCATGCCGCCGCCTTGATGACCACCAAAGCCACCACCACCAGGGCCTTTAACCTGTGCAAATCCAAAGCCGCCAGGGCCACCAAAGCTGCCTTCACTGCCGCCGAAGCCGCCAGGACCACCAGGGCCACCAAATCCGCCAGGACCACCATTTGGTCCATTTCCTGCAGTACAGCAGCTCTTAGTAAATACACCAGAATAAACATCACAAATAGTTCTGCCAGCTTTACCTTCACAGGTTGAGTGACACTTAGCACCTTCTTGGCCAGGACCGCCAGGGCCAGGACCAAAGCCACCACCAAAGCTGCCGCCTGGAGGGCCAAAGTCGCCAAAACCACCGAAGTCACTACCAGGACCTTTAACCTGTGCTAATCCAAAACCGCCGCCTGGAGGACCAAATCCGCCAGGGCCACCAGGACCAAAACCTGGTCTGCCATATTGTTTATCACAATCTTCATGGCAAGCCATTAATACACACAATTGTTTGGCTATATCGTCTGGAGTAGCTGGCGCACTTTCACCAGGAGGAAAAAATCCACCATGTAATTCACGAGGAACACAATATTTTTGACCGCCTGCATCACCGATAACCCATGGAGGACCAAAGCCAGATGGCTCTGGAGCACACTCGGATTCTGAAACTTCCCCTGGTACTTTTAAACAGAATAAATCTCTTGGAGGTTTAGAAAAACATCCAGGACCACTACCGGATTTGCCGGGACCACCTGGGCCACCAGGACCGAAGCTACCACCAGGTCCGCCAGGACCTTTAACTTGTGCTAATGGACCAGGGCCGCCGCCAGGACCAAAATTGCCACCGCCGCCTGGAGGACCAAATCCGCCAGGGCCGCCAGGACCACCACAAAAACCAAAAGGTTGTTCGCAATCATTTAAAAGTTTTGCAAACTGAATACATTGCGGAGGAGGACAAATTGGTTTTTTACCTTTTGGAACATTAGGTAAAACAAAGTTTGCAAATATTTCACAAGGTTTTTGCTCATCTCCTTCTTCATTAACATGCTCACAATATAGTTTTGCAAGTTTCTCATCAGGTTGAGATGCAAAAATCACTTTTTCCGGAAAATTACAGGCAGGATTATCAAAAAATGTTTTTCTAACATCATTTCCTAATACATCATCAGGATTAGAACAGCGAGATGCGAATTGCTGGTCGTCAGGACATTCCTCATTATCTGTGTCTGAAGTACCTGAAGTAGCAGTATCCTGAATGTCATTTATTTTTTCCTGAACAATGTCTTGTGCTTGTTGAGTTAGCTCTTCGATGTCACCATCTGTTGAATCTCTTAGTGCCTCTAAAGCAGCAGTAGTCAAATCATTTACTTCAATTAAACTACCACTGTCATCAGATGAAAACTCATCATTTATATCTGAATCAAGAGGGACAAGAGCTTCAAATTCTTTTTCTGCTTCAACACTTACAACCCCTGCATCAACAGGATCAGTATCTGGTGCTGCCGAATCATCACCGGTAGTTTGTGCCAGTAATTTTCTATTCTTCTTAGTAGTAGTATTGTTTGATGGAAGTTTCTGAGCTCTTACTTCTGTAAAGAATGCACCGTTATTACTTGTGGTTACTGATTTATCTGAGATTTTATCTCCGCCTAAGTCTTCTACGGATACCACACCTGTTGTTTTTGTCTTAGCAGTACCTACAACAAGTGCCGGTGGTTCATATGTAAATGCATCGGTAGTAATGTTTAAGTCGCTGCCGTCAGATATTTTTAATTTATATTGATCACCGGGGAGTGAACTGGGTGAAACAGTAATTCCTGACTGGTTAGTAATAGAAAATAAATTTACGACCAGGAACTTGCCGGATTTTTTCTTTAGTTTTTTGCTCTGTAATGTAACAGATTCAGCTGGTACTGTATAAGTTTTGGTGGAGTCTACTGTTGAAGTTAAAGTAACAGTAAGTTTACTTACACCAGATTTTCTGACTTTAGCTAACTGATCCGGCAGAAGAGCTACGTTAGCATCATCAGCCGTTGGTATTAAAACACTACCATATATAATAGCTTCTCCATCGTTACTTAGTACTTGTGTACTGCTTGTTTTTGGTTTTCCTTTCTTTCCTTTTGCTGCATAACATTCCTGAGCAGTTAAACACTCAGAAGATAATAATGCAAGAACTAAAAATATCGAAATAAATTTTCTCACTGTTTTTCCTCCCATAAAAAACTAATCCCCGATAGTGTAAGATTACTAAGATTTCTCTACCCTCAGGTGGGACAAATATCACACTGGCTAGCCCTGAATTTTTTTCATTTACAGGTGATACACGAATATTTATTGGAAAAAATTTATTTTGTTTAGGGATAAATGTTATTCCATAACCTTACAAATAAAAAAAAGCCCTTTATTTTTTATAAAGGGCTTTTAATTTTTTTTCTTAGATTATTTTAATTAACCTAAGGGCAGGGGCTTCCAGTGGGTTTACAAGTATTACTTGCACTGCAGAAGAAACTCCCTGCCGGACAATTTTGTCCGCCGCCTGAAGAAGGGCATGTAATTTGACATGTGCCATCTGGGCATTTAGTTTGCCCGGCTGGACACGGACAAGCAGCTAGTGTTGTCTGACATGAGTTATCGGGACATCTTATCGGAGTAGCTTGTGGGCAAGGGCATGTAATCTGACATGTACCATCTGAGCATTTAGTTTGCCCGGCTGGACACGGACAAGCAGCCAGTGTTGTCTGACATGAGTTATCGGGACATCTTATCGGAGTAGCTTGTGGGCATGTATCTCCGCCACCGCCACTACTGCTTGTACTAGTGCATGTAATTTGACATGTGCCATCTGAGCATTTAGTTTGCCCGGCCGGACACGGACAAGCAGCCAGTGTTACCTGACATGAGTTATCAGGACACATGATTGGAGTAGCTTGTGGGCATGTACCGCCACTGCTTGTACTGGTGCACTCAAGCTGTGTCACTTTGCAGCTTCCATCAGGACATCTTATTGGAGTAGCTTGCGGGCATGTGCCGCCACTGCTTGTGCTTGCACACTCAAGCTGTGTTACTCTGCAGCTTCCATCAGGACATCTTATTGGAGTAGTTTGTGGACATGTACCGCCACTGCTTGTACTGGTGCACTCAAGCTGTGTCACTTTGCAGCTTCCATCAGGACATCTTATTGGAGTAGTTTGCGGGCATGTGCCGCCACTGCTTGTGCTTGCACACTCAAGCTGTGTTACTCTGCAGCTTCCATCTGGACACTTGATTGGTTTGTCTTGTGGACATGTAGTTGATCCACATTCAGTTTGATTAAATACACACTTGCCATCAGGACACTTAAATTGTCCTAGTGGACATGCGCCACCACTGCTTGTGCTGGTGCACTCAAGCTGTGTTACTCTGCAGCTTCCATCTGGACACTTGATTGGTTTGTCCGGTGGACAAGGACCACCGCCGATGCATTTTTGAGTAACAGGATCAAATTTCTGATCAGGTGGACATTCTCCTTTGCCACATTCTGCCTGAGAAGGTTTACATAAACCATCCGGACACTTTACAGGTTTATCTGGTGGGCATTGTCCACCGCCAAAGCCACCGCCAAAACATGGTTTACACTCTGGAGGAATATCTCCAGTTGATCCGCCGAAACCAGAAGGTTGCGTACCGCCTGGCGTTTGTTCAAGAAGTTTTCTTACATATTGGCTGCATGAGGCAGGGCAATTGTCCTGGCCGCCTTTTCCTTTTTTACAACCTCCGCCTTCATCTCTGACAAGTCCTTGTCCAAATTTTTCACAAATTGGTAAACAAGCTTCTTGTCCATTTGAAAGTTTTCCTGGTTCATACTTATCAGGATCAGGGCATGATTTCTTACAACTTTCTACTGCAACATCAGTAGCAACCTTGTCAGAACCAAAATTAGCTGTTAAATCTTTACAAAGACAACTACGTAAGTCACCTCCAAGTGGAATTGGTCCAGGGCCACCAAATCCTCCCATACCACTACCAAAGCCGCCAAATTGTTGTGCAGCAAATGTTGTGCTTGTACAGCAACCTTTAGTAACTATGCCAGAACCAAAATCACAAACAGGCCTGCCACTTTTAGCGTCACATGTTTGATGGCACTTACATACTTTACAATCCTGAGGAAATCCAAAACCGCCACCAGGGGCACCAGGACCACTGGGACCACCAGGGGTACCAGGACCGCCAGGGCCACCAGCAGTTGATCCGCCAAATGTTTGTTCTAAGCCTGTAAATGAAGGTTTTCCAAACTGACTTTCACAATCTTTATGACAACGGGTTAGTACACAGAGTTGTCTGGCTATGTCGTTTGGAGTAGTTGGCGCACTTTCACCAGGAGGAAAAAATCCACCCTGTAGTTTAGAAGGAACACAGAATTTTTTACCATTACCTGCATCACCAATAGCCCAGTCAGGACCAGGGTTTGTCGGGTCAGGAATACATTCAGAAGCTGGTACTCCGTCTTTTGCATCTATTTCAAAGCAGAATAAATCTCTTGGCGGTTTTTTTACAAAACATTGACCAGGGCCGCCCGGAGTGCTACCTGGTGACGGGCCAGATACTTGTGCTAATCGAGTTATTGGTCCTGGGCCAGCGGGGCCTCCTTGTGGGCCGCCACAAACACCAAATGGCTGAACACAATTTTTTAGAATGCTTGCAAACTTAGTACATTCTGGCGGAGGACAAACTGGTTTAGGACCTTTAGCATTTGGCAGTACAAACTTTTCATATACATCACAGGGACTGCCTTTTTCTTCTCCTTTGGTAGCATGCTTACAATAAACTTCTGCTATTTTTTCCAGAGGCAGTTTCTCAATGAATTCCTTTCCTTCAAAGTTACAAACACTAAAATATGTAGACTTAACATCATTTCCTAGTGCTGCATCAGGTTTATCACAACGATTTGCAAGCAATTTAACATCCGGACATGCAGCAGAAGGTGTAGGTAAACCACCACTGCTTGAAGTTGATGTGCCACCTGTAATATCATCTAATTTTTGTTTTACTGCCTGATCGGCAATTTCGTTAAGTGCTTCTTCATCTCCTTCTGCTGCTGCTTTTAAATAATCGAGCTCTTGAGTCGTCTCTTCTGTTACTTCAATAGCTTCATTTTCTGAGATTGCTTCATTTGCGTCCGGGTCAGTGCTAAGAGGGACCAGTGCTTCTAGTTCTGCATCTTTATCCTCATCAATGTTTACAGCAACAACTCCCGGTTCTGTATCATCTTCGAGTAAAGTATTACTTTCATCTTCAGTTTGTGCTGACAGTTTTCTATTCTTAGTAGTAGTAGTGTTTGAAGGAAGATTTTTTGCCCTTACTTCTGTAAAGAATGCACCGTTATTACTTGTGATAACTGACTTATCTGAAATCATATCTCCTTCAAGATCTTCTACTGTTACTACACCTGTTGATTTTGTCTTAGCAGTACCAACAACAAGTGCAGGCGGTTCATATGTAAATGAACTGGTAGTAATATTTATATCTTTTCCATCGGAAATTGTTAGTTTATATTGATCACCGGGAAGTGAACTGGGTGAAACAGTAATTCCTGACTGGTTAGTAATAGAAAATAAATTTACGACCAGGAACTTACCGGATTTTTTCTTTAGTTTTCTGTTCTGTACTGTAACTGACTCTGTAGGTACTGTATAAGTTTTTGTGGAGTCTAATGCTGAAGTTAAAGTAACAGTAAGTTTACTTACACCAGATTTTCTGACTTTTGCCAACTGATTCGGTGGAAGAGCTACGTTAGCATCATCAGCTGTAGGTATTAAAATACTTCCATATATGGTTTGCTCACCATCGTTACTAAATACCTGAATGCTAGCTGATGTTTTACCTTTCTTCCCTTTTGCACTTGTTTCATTTGTCGTACAAAATTCAAAAGAAATAAAAGCAAGTGCCACAACAAAAAATATCAAAATAAATTTTTTCACAGTTTTTCCTCCCATAAAGAAAATATCTTTTATAATGCTAACCTCTTAACTGCTAATAAGTGAAATAAATGTCACACAAGATACATACTATATAACGCGACATAAATGCTAACGCATATTATGTCGCTATTTTATGGCGGATCTTCATTGGCGTTCGGGTTGTCGAAGGACAACCCTCACTTGTAACATTACTTAGGTCGCTGCGTATATATAAAGATTTTCATTATGAGGGATACAGATAATTACTAAAAAGTATTAATTTTTTTGTCAATTTTAGAAATAAAAGGAACAAAAGCTTACGCTATAATACATATGAAGTTCCTCAAGCAGTTACGTTTTATTTATACATTTTATGCCAGGTTATTGGTAAGGAAAAATCTTGAAGGGATTTCTCCGGTATAAAGAAATGAGGAAAGTCCGGGCTCCATAGGGCTGGTTGCTTCGTAATGCGAAGTGCACGTAAGTGTGAGGAAAGTGCCACAGAAATGAAGACCGCCCCGTGAGATAATTTCATATCTCACGGGGTAAGGGTGCAACGGTGAGGTAAGAGCTCACCAGATTTTGCGGTGACGCAAGAACTAGGTAAACCCCGCTGAAGGTGCAAGGATAAGGTATAGGATTGAATCACAGTGGCCCGCTGCTCAATTCTGCCAAAGCCGCTTGAGGGTATTGGTGACAATACTCCCAGATAGATAACTGCATAAACAAAACCCGGCTTATGAGGAACTTCATTCTTTTTAATAACTTCAGGTACTCCATCAGCAAACCGGGCAGTCTATATAAAGGTAGCTCTGAGGAGCAACGTCACCGCCGCCAGAGGCGAGGCGGCAAGAGCCACCCGAGTAATAACTATGAATAAACTTAAAGTTGCTGCAGCTCAGATGTCAAGCGGGAGCAATAAAGAAAAAAATCTGGCACAGGCAAAAAAATTAATAACTTTAGCTGTAAGAAAAAAAGCAAGGTTTATTGTTCTGCCGGAGGTTTTTAATTATCGCGGAAATTTAAATGAAGCAGTTAAATTTGCTGAATCTGTTCCGGGATATTCTACAGATCTCATTTCACGGCTTGCAAAAAAATATAAGATCTGGATTTTAATTGGCAGTATGTTAGAAACTGCAGGGGCAGGTCGTGCCGCTCGTAAAACGAGCGGGCCTCGCTCACAAAGTGGGCGGGACCTGCCCTTTAATACATCAGTTTTAATTAACCCAAATGGAAAAATTGTTACAAAATACAGAAAGATACATTTATTTGACATCAGGTTAAAAGGAAAAGAAATCCTGGAGTCAGGCAGAAATCAGGCTGGTAAAAATCCAAAGTTAGCAAAGATTGAAAATATAAAAGCAGGGTTGAGTATTTGTTATGATTTAAGATTCCCGGAACTGTATCGTCATTATTCCAGAGCTGGTGCAAAAATTATTTGTATTCCCTCATCTTTTACCAGGCTTACAGGTGAAGCTCACTGGCATACACTTATAAAAGCAAGAGCAATAGAAAATCTCTCTTATGTAATAGCACCGAATCAGGCTGGAATCGGATCAGGTGGAATCAAAACTTACGGACACAGTTTGATCGTGGATCCGTGGGGAAAGATTTTAGCTGAAGGACCGGCAAACGGTGAAACTGTTATATTTGCTGATATTGATCTGGAATACCTGAAGCAAGTTAGAAAAAATTTACCGGCACTGGAACATAGAAAAATATTTTGTTTACGAAATACGAACGACGAATGACAAATGACGATATAATAACCCTGTGCCAAAAAAACGTTTACTCTCAGGAATCCGCCCTACAGGCTCGCTGCACATAGGACATTATTTAGGTGTGCTTAGAAACTGGGCTAAGTTACAAAATGAGCATGAATGTTTTTACTTCATAGCTGACTGGCATACACTAACTACAAAATACAAAGATACAAATGAACTTCAGGGAGATATTTTAGAAGTAGCAAAAGATATTCTGGCTGGCGGAATCGATCCAAATAAATCTACTCTCTATGTTCAGTCTGCAATTCCTGAAGTAGCAGAACTTCACCTTCTTTTAAGTATGGTTACTTATCAAAACTGGATTCATAGGGATCCTACTTTAAAAGATATGGTAAGGATGCTTGCTGAAGATGAAGAAAAAGCAAAAGAAGAAGTTACGTATGGGCTTTTGGGTTATGTGGTCTTACAAACGTCAGACATTTTAGGTGTGCTTGGTGAGCTGGTTCCGGTAGGAAAAGATCAGGTGGCACATCTCGAACTGAGCCGCGACATAGCAAGAAGATTTAATTTTATTTATAAAACAGACTTGTTTCCAGAGCCAAAAGCACTGCTTACTGAAACCCCATCTGTACCTGGCATTGATGGAAGAAAAATGAGTAAGTCTTATGAAAATGATATTAAGCTTGTGGACAGTGAAGAAGCTACATCTAAAAAAGTTTTACAGATGATTACAGATCCAAAAAAGATAAAGAGAACTGATGCGGGAGAGCCGAAAGATTGTCAGGTAGCATATAAACACTATGAAATATTTGCAGATAAAAAAATACTCGATATAGTTCAGGATGAATGCAAAGGGGCAAAAATTGGCTGTGTGGATTGTAAGAAAAGACTATCCGGGATAATGAACAATTATTTCTGTGAAATTAGAAAAAAAAGAACAGCATTTAAAAATGATAAAGATATCCTGGAAATATTAGATGCAGGGAATAAACGGGCAAGGCAAGTTGTAAGATACACACTGGAAAAAGTTAGAGATGTTATGAAACTCAGGACGTGGGGTTAACTGCTAAAATACTTTTATGCCTTTTACAGAAGAAAAATTAAATGAACTAAAAGAAATTACAAAAGACTTACGCAGATCAATTTTAAAAATGACTCATGCAGCAGCTTCAGGCCATCCCGGAGGCTCACTTTCAGCAGTCGAGATTTTAACTGTTTTGTATTTTGCCATTATGAAATATGATGCTAGAAATCCAAACTGGAATGAGCGGGATCGAATGGTAATCAGCAAAGGACATTCAACACCGCTTGTTTACTCCATTCTGGCAAAAGCAGGATATTATAAAGGCGATGATCTTCTGACTTTTAGGCAGCTTGGCTCTCCATATCAGGGACATATCGATAGACTGAAAGCTCCGGGAATTGAAACATCTACAGGATCTCTGGGTCATGGAACATCGTTTGCTGTAGGTGCAGCACTTGGATGCAGACTGGATAAATTAAATAACAGGATCTACCTGCTTCAAAGTGACGGTGAACTTCAGGAAGGTTCTAGCTGGGAAGCTATTATGTCAGCCAGTCATTATCACCTCGGGAATTTAACAGCAATAGTGGATAGAAACAGAATTCAACTTGACGGCTGGACAGAAGAGACACTGGCACTGGAACCCATAAATAAAAAGTTTGAAGCATTTGGCTGGCATGTACAGGAAACAGATGGTCACAATTTAAATCAAATTTATGATGCAATTTTAAAAACACATGAAATCGGTCCTAAAGAAAATAAACCATGTGTAATTATTGCTCACACTGTAAAAGGAAAAGGTGTTTCGTTTATGGAGGATCAGGTGAAGTGGCATGGCATAGCGCCTAACGATGATGAGCTAAAGAAAGCACTTCAAGAACTAGGCTAAAGAAAAGGAGAAGTAAAGACATGCCATGGCATGTCTCAACAAATATGGGAGTAACTAAAGATATGCCATGGCATGTCTCAAATATGGGAGCAACTGTGACAGAAAAAAAAGAATCAATTGCAACAAGAGTTGCCTATGGAAAAGCACTCCTTGAGCTTGGGAAAGAAAATCCAAACATTGTAGTACTTGATGCAGATCTTTCCGGTTCTACGCAAACCAAATTCTTTGCGAAGGAATTTCCGGAAAGATTTTTTAATATGGGAATTGCAGAGCAAAACATGATAGGTGTTGCAGCCGGGTTATCAAGTACTGGCAAGATTCCTTTTGCAAGCAGCTTTGCAATGTTTGCATGTGGTCGTGCCTGGGAGTTTGTCAGAAACTCTGTTTGTCACAATATGTTTAATGTAAAAATTTGTGCAACACATGCAGGATTAACTGTAGGTGAAGATGGCGGCTCTCATCAGATTATTGAAGATCTGGCTATTATGAGGGCAATACCGCACATGACAGTTATTGTTCCTGCTGACGCTACTGAAGCAAAACTTGCTACAAGAGCTATTGCCAGCTTTTTTGGTCCTGTTTATATGAGACTTGGAAGATCAAATGTGCCGGTTTTATTTGATGAAAAAAAATTTGAGTTTAAAATCGGAAAAGCACAAATTATAAAAAGCGGGATTGATGTTTCTGTTTTTGCCTGCGGAGTAATGGTGAGCAGAGCTCTCTGGGCAGCTGAAATTTTGCAAAATGAAGGAATAAGTACAGAGATTATAAATGTTTCTACTATTAAACCTCTTGATAAAGAAACTATTTTAGCCAGTGTACAAAAAACAGGTTGTGCAGTTACATGCGAAGAACATAATATCCATGGGGGACTTGGTGATGCTATTGCCTCTGTACTTACTGAAAATCATCCTATACCTATGAAAAAAACTGGTGTTATGGATCAATTCGGGCAAAGCGGAAAAAGTGATGAACTTCTTGTTCATTATGGATTAACTAAAGAAAAAATTGCTGAGGCTGCCAGAGAAGTTATTAAAAGGAAGTTAATAAATTAGCCCTATTAATAAGTCATTAACCGTACGGTTTAACCGCATGGTATAATACTTATAAAATCATGAATAAACGGATCGGAAAACAAAAAGCAAAAGAAACACTCCCGAAGCTCCTTGATATGGTTAATAAAGGGCTTGGACCAATTGAAATCATTGATCAAAAAAAAGATGAAGCAGTTGCATATCTGATTTCACCGGAAGATTATAAAAAGAAATCCAGGAAAAAATCGTACGCTGGATTTTTAAAAGGAAAGCTTATAGTTTCTCCTGATTTTGATGAACCAGACTGGGAACTCATTAGATTAATTGAGAAATCAGAATGAAGCTTTTTGTAATAGACACAAATATTTATATAGACTACATGCTGAAAGGAACAAATTGCTTTTCAAAATTAGTAAACCATTTCTTTAAATTACTTGAGGTAAAAGAATGTATATTTTATGTGCCTGCAATATGCTTTTGGGAAATCAGCAGAAAAATTATTACCGGCAAATTAACCATGCAAAAAAAATCTCCAGAGGAAGCATTATGGTTAATGCAAAAACCATTAGATAATGTGGAGGATTTTAGGGATTTACCGCTTACCCGGAAAGCAGCAGCTTTAGCATCTGGTTTTAGAGCTAAGCTGCCAGATCCATTTGATCAATTAATAGTTGCTTCGGCACTGGATGCAAATTTGCCTTTAATTACAAAAGATCAAAACATGCAAAAATCAGGATTAATACAAACTGTTTGGTAGTATGGAAAAAGTAAAGAAAAAATTGCTGAGGCTGCAAAAGAAATGATTAGAAGAAAACTTAAAGATTAAATTTCTTTTCAGGGAAAACTCTAAATATTCTCCTCCTTTTAAATGAATTCTTGAGGCTTTTTGATATCTCTGTATTTATACGGGTAAAAAAGAATTGATATAAGAAATAAAAAAAGAGGGGGTTGGCTAAATATTTAAAATCTTTTGCCAATAAAAAATAATATGCCAGAAGGAATAAGTCCATTAAGTGGAAGAGTCGAAGCAAGATTTGACAGAGTTTTAGAAAACAGAGCAAGAGACATAAGTTCTGGACGTAGATTTACACCCCTTGGAGGAAATTATTATCAGACATATGAATATGATCCGGATGTTAATGGACAATATTTAAGAAGAGAAAATGGACCGTATATTTACAACACAGGTACAGGTAGAGGAAATAGATATATTCCCGGACATGACATAAATTCTGACGGTACATTTACAAGAACATATTTATTACCCAGATCGCAGGCACCTGCTATCTCATACTTAAGCAGGCAGGATGCAATCAGGCATTTAAGTTTGCTTGAAAATCCAGATGGTACTTTTCGCAGACATGGATTTGTAGGAACTTATACAACAAGAAATGACGGAACAGTTTTCTATGGAGGTGGTTACCATCCAAATAATGGCAGACGGGTAGATCTTCCTCCACAAACTTATATTAATGGCAGATGGTATGAAGGTGATATAAGACCAGGTTCTATTCCGCAGCCTGGAGTTGGAGAAGTACAACCACGACCTGGAGCCGGAGGAGTACAACCGCAGCCTGGAGTCGGCGGAGTACAGCCACGACCTGGAGCCGGAGGAGTACAACCGCAGCCTGGAGTTGGAAGAATACAACCGCAGCTGCCAAGAATAGAAGTACCACCAATAACAGCAGGTACAAACGGAAGGATAGCTTTACCTCCTGGAGTACGACTAACAAGAATAACAGCACCTGGAGCAACAGCATGGACAGAACCAGGTTCATATGAATATCAAGGTGGATTTAAAATGAATAAAAATGGCAGCTATACATTTGCTCCTGGAGCAGATCCATATCGGGCAAGCGGAACATATACATTGAGAACAAATGATGGAAGAGAGTTTCAATTACAGGTAAACTCACCACCGCCAATTTCACAACCGCTACCGGTGGCTTCACCATCACGGTTTGACATTCATCAGGATCTTCGTGCATATCTGAGAGCTCTTGCAGGGGATTTTGGAGAAGAGCAGGGAGAAATAGAATTTATTCTTTCACAACTGGAGCAGGCAGCTACTCCGGGAGATAATGATCTTACAGAATTAATTCGTAGAAGAGATCCTTCATTAAGTCAGGTAGTTTTGAATTTAGAACAGCTTGCAGGAATTCATACCAGACGCGGAGAAGCAGATCTGGCAGATCGAGCTAAGCAGCTTGCACAGTTGATCCGGCCTTATGTACCAATACTGCCAGCATGACCAAATACTAATCAAATTTTATGCTCACCTTATGTTTTTCAGCCCAGGCTTTAAAATTGTCTAGGTTATCATTAAATTGACCATCAAAAATTCCCCTGTTTATATCTTCTATTAATTTCTGTGCCTCTTGTTTATTTCGTGGTGTGTCAAGATTAAGCAGTGCAAGCAGTTCTTTATAAACATTCACTAATTTTTTTGCAGCAGTAGCAGGATCAGAAAAAGCATCTGTTGGGAGTTGCAAATGAAATTGCTTTGTTTGAAGTTCTGAAAAAAATCGTACATAATCTTTTACTAAGTTTTTGAACGGAGCAAAAGTCCTTTTTAATTCTGCTATTTCTCTTTTACTCGCAAGTTGTGCCAAAACCGGTCCTGTAACTTCTCTATTATCCAGAAATAACAAAAATCGTTCTTTAGCAGGCTCTCCGTCCTCTATCAAAGCTTGTTGAGCAAAATGATTGGCAAGAGTCCGTCTGTCTTCTACTCTTACAGCGTTATTGTTTGTAATTCTTTTGATTGCTGATAGTAATATAGGGGAAATCATAGTGTTTAATTTAATGTTAAAGGAAAGATGAGTATAAAATCAACCGGCAAAAATTAAAATATAATAAAATTTATGAACAATTTCTTAATAAACCAAACACAAACTTTTAGATTTACGGAAGAACAGGAATTATTAAGAAAAACAATTCGTGAAGTAGCAGAAGAAAACTTTAAGGAAAAAGCCAGAGAAACAGATAAAACTCATAAATTTCCAAGAGAAAATTTTAACTTGCTTGCAAAACTTGGAATTACAGGACTTATAATTCCTGAGAAATACGGCGGGAGCGAACTGGATTATATTTCATATGTAATAGCTATTAAAGAAATTGCCAGAGTATGTGCTGTAACCAGTGTTATTCTGGGTGTGCATTCATCACTTTGTTCAATGCCGATTGTTAAATTTGGTTCGGAATGTTTAAAAGAAAAATATCTTAGAAAACTTGCCTGCGGAGAACTGCTTGGGGCGTATTGTTTATCTGAACCGGGAAGCGGATCTGATGCAGCAGCAATGCAGACAAAAGCAGAAGATAAAGGAAGTTATTTTATATTAAATGGGACAAAAGCATGGATTACAAATGGTTCTGAAGCAGATGTTTATATTGTTTTTGCTCAAACAAATCCTGATTTGAAGCATAAAGGAATCACTGCTTTTATTTTAGAAAAAAATATACAGGGTGTGTCTTTTGGAAAGCTGGAAGATAAGTTAGGCATAAGAGCAAGTGCGACATGTCAGATGCACCTGGATAATGTAAAAGTGCCAGAAGAAAATTTGCTTGGCAATATCGGTGACGGTTTTAAAATTGCAATGTCGACACTGGACAGAGGAAGGATTGGAATTGCTGCGCAGGCATTAGGCATTGCACAGGCCAGTTATGACCTCGCCAGCTCATATGCAAAAGCCAGAGAAGCGTTTGGGCAAAAAATAATTAACTTCCAGGCTATACAGTTTATGCTTGTTGAAATCGCTACTGAAATTGAAGCAGGTCAGCTTCTTACCTGTCAGGCAGCAAACATGTATGATCTGGGTTTGAAATTTACACGTCAGGCGGCAGAAGCAAAACTATTTTGTAGTGAGCTTGCGTCAAAGGCTGCAAATAAAGCAGTGCAGATTTTAGGCGGTTATGGTTATACGACAGAATATGATGCCCAGCGTTACTTAAGAGATGCAAAAATTACTGAGATTTATGAAGGAACTTCTGAGATTCAGAGAATAGTTATTGCAGAGAATATAATTAAAACGGGACTTACGCATATGTCATCTAACTAAACTGGCGCGTCAGTGGCAATGTATTATTTGCAACATCCGAGTGTAAGCGAGGTGAGCAAAAATACATTGCCACGGTTAAACAGCCAGTTTTAAATATGCTAACTTTGTGTAAGTCCTGTAAAGAACTAGGATGAAAATTTAGAAGACAGAAATAGTTCTCTTAAGGTGTCATAGTATTCATCTGTGAAATATTGTGTAAGACTGTTATGTCCTGCACCATTGAGTATAATTAACTTTTTAGGTTCATTTGCAGCATCATATAATTCATATGCCCATTTTACAGGCGCCATTCTGTCAGCACTTCCATGGCTTATTAATACAGGCACATTAATTTTTTTAATTAGATCCTTTAAATTAAACAAATCATTTTTAACGACAAAATTTGGAATTAACGGGAAATGATAATGTGCCAGCTCTGTAAATGTTGTGAAAGAACTTTGAATTACTACAGGACCTGTTTTAACCTTTCTGGCAAGTTCAAGAGCAGGAGCACCTCCCATAGAGCGTCCGTACAATGAGATATCTTCTGGTTTGTAACCTCTATTTTTGATGAGATAGTCATACATTGCAAAAGCATCTAAAACAATTCCCTGAAAAGTCGGACTTCCTGTACTTTTTCCATAACCTCTATAATCTGCAATTAAAAAATTTATCGGAATCTTTTCCTGAATTCGAAGCGGTGCTGAATACCATTTACTTACATTAAAGTCATTACCGTGGAAAAAAATTGCTACTTTGTCTGAATGTTTATTTGCTATTAAAAGATATCCATGTAATGTTTCACCGTCAAAAGTTTTTATATAAACCTCTTCGTGATTAACACGGGAAAGTTGGTTCAGTGAATATAGTTTTTTACTTGGAGACAATAAAAGATAGTCTCGCAGGATATGCTGTAAATTCCAGAAGCTGGAGGGTGGTATTTTCCTTATTGTAAAGGTCATAATCTGGCTGACTTGTTTTAATTACATGACATTTTACTATATACTTGTATGTTCAGAGAAAAATCAGTATAAATGCAGTCAAACATTCAAAATTTTCAAACTACTACTGAAATGTCTTATGTAAATAATGATCAGGTGAAAAATAAAGCTGAATTATTGTTTTCAAAGCTGAAAGAATATTTAAAATCAATTAAGCCGGATGAGTCTTTGTTTTTTAACAAAGGTGAAACAGTGTATATTCCGGATATTCATGGAGATTTTGTACATTTAATAGTTACATTATATAAGCATGGTGTTTCAGACTCTGATTTAAGTTTAAAGAGAGATTTCAAATATATTTTCTTAGGTGATTTTTATGACAGGGCTCCGGATGCAGATGTAATTGATTTTTGGTTGAATCTCCAGATAAAAAATAGTCTTGAGATTTATAGATTAGCCGGAAATCATGAAATGGCTTTTCTGGAAAGAAATGAAAAAGGTTACCCTGTAATATTTCCTTCTCAGGATTCTATAATAGATGCTTCCAGTAATTTTAGAATTACAGGAGATTTAATAAAGTCTGTTGCAGAAGGAAATATTCTGGCAGCATATTCTGATGAAAATATATTATATGTCCACAGCTACATAATTAACGATGACTACAAAGAATTAGGATTAGAAACCAATTCAAATGTTTTTGATTTTGCAACTGCTTTAAACCAGCGATTTAAACAACATGGACAGAATGCATACAATCTTTTTTTAAATTGTAAAAAAGAAAAAAAATATAACTGGAAAGAAATAATCAAACCGTTTAAAGATGATCCTTTGTTTGATATTTACAAAGGGAAAAATGACATAAATACTTCTTTTGTCTGGCGAAGGACAGGCTTACCGGCTTTAAATATTTATCCGGCAGAGCTTGATGTGGAAATTCCTGATGATGTTTATCAGATAGTCGGACATACACCTGTTTTTTTATTTAATATTCCACAGAATCAGCATTTTACATGTCCTTTTGTTTTATCATCAAAAACTGGTACAGGAAAAATTCAGTTTAGCGATGTAGGAATCGGATATTACTACAAGAAAGATGATTTTGAAAGACCGGAAGTTGTGATTAAGAGATTAATGGCTACCTAAAAATAATTCCATTTTATCTGAAAACTAAGCAGCAAAGCCTTTTCAGCTTGTTTCATTTTTTCGTCTGATATCTTGCCTAATCTTTTAGCAAATCTGGCTATATCTGTTGTTTTGATTTGATTAAAAAGTGCCATTGATTTATTTCTCAAGCCACCTTCTCCTTTTTCTAATACAACTGCAAAAGGCCAGCTTTCTTTAATAGTACTTGTTACTGGTGCAATCATTGTAGTCTGTAGTGTTTCATTTATCAAATCACTTTGCATAACAAGGCATGGCCTGGTCTTTTTAATTTCTTTACCAATTGCAGGATCTAAATTCACTATCCAGATCTCGCCACGTTTTGGTTTTATATCTGCCACCTATTCGTCTTCCAGTGTAATATCCCAGTCTTTCAGCTCGTCCCAAAGTTCTTTACATTCTTTCATGTCACAAACAGCCTTTTTAATTATCTTAGCTTCTTCTTCTTCTTTTGCTTTTCTAAGAGCTTCTGCTACAAAGGCTGCTTGATTTTCTTTGGATTGCAAATAAAGTACTAAGTCAACAGGTAAAGTAAAAGTTGCTTTTTTTGAATTTGAGTTCATATTGATTCTGTCCTGGTTTTAAAACAATAATACTATACCATATTAAAGATATGGTTAAACTATATGGTTAATAATCTATTTAAAGGTATCCCTATAGTTTCTAACAATAAACCAGGTTGTGATTTTTTTAATCTAAACACGGGTCATAGTCTTAATCTCATCACCAAAGAAAACTTTAGTTTGGTTATAAAGTTCTTTATCAACTGTTTTTAATGTACCTACTGCATCTTTTACATCTACATCGACAATTTTATTTCCCTGAAGAGATACCATTCTTCCAAATTTTTTCTGGTGAACAAGATCCACTGCTTTTAATCCATATCTTGTACCAAGTACCCTGTCAAAAGCAGTGGGAGAGCCGCCTCTTTGAATATGCCCGAGTGACATTGCTCGGGTTTCAAAATCTGTTTTTTCTTCAAGAGCCTTTGCAAGCCTGTCTCCAATCCCGCCAAGTTTTACATGTCCAAAAGCATCTTTTTCCTGACCTTTTAAAATTTCTTCATCTGAAAATTTTGCACCTTCTGCAATTACAATTACCGCATAGCCTGCTTCTTTTTTCCTGAGTTTAATTGCTTCTGCAACCTTATTAATATCAAATGCTTCTTCAGGAATTAAAATATAATCAGCAGCACCTGCAATTCCTCCCATAGTTGCTATCCATCCTGCATGACGGCCCATTACTTCAAGCACAAGAACACGATCATGCGACTTGGCTGTGGTGTGCAGCCTGTCTACTGCATCACAGACTATTGAAAGCGCAGTGTCAAAACCAAAAGTCTGATCTGTCGCATTCAGGTCATTATCAATTGTTTTTGGCACGCAAATAATAGGAGCCTTAAAATCCTTAAAGAGCTTATAAGCTACACCACAGGTATCTTCTCCGCCAACGGCAATCAATGCCTCTATTTTATTTAACTTTAAGTTATCAATTACTTTTTGAGGGCCGCCCTCTGTTTTATAAGGGTTTGTACGGGAGCTTTTTATGATAGTCCCGCCCTGATTAAAAATTCCTTCAGCATCAGAAAGTGCAAGCGGCATTATTAAATTATTTATCGGACCTTTCCAGCCGTATAAATATCCAAAAACCTCATCCTCATATTTTTTAATTGCCTGAAATAAAACTGCTCTGATAACGTTATTAAGCCCTGGACAATCACCACCCCCGGTTAAAATTGCTAAACGCATAAAACATCCTCCTTAAAACAAACGTTATATATCATATCAAACCTATATGGGTTTTCTATGTTTCCCTTCTTAACCAGTTAACAATATAATATAGGGTACAATGTAGTTAGCTGTAGTTAATCGTAGTAAAATCATGGCAAAATCAAATCCAATAAATATCAGATTAGAATTACCGGTCCTGAATGAAATAAAAAATCTGGCCAAAGCTCTGCACCTTCCTTTGAGTATGGTGCTTAATAGGCTTATTGCTGAAGCTCTTAGAATGTTTCAGTGCCCGGGTATTATTTTTACAAATAGTCCTTCCGGCAGAAGGAGAGCTACAGTAGCTGGTTCCGGGCTTGACGTATGGGAAATGATAAGTATTTGTAAAAGTTATAACAAAAATTATAAGAAAGTTCTTAAAGATTATCCTTTAACTGAAATACAATTAAATGCAGCTTTGAATTATTATGAGCATTATAAAAATGAGATTGATCAGGAAGTAAAACAAAATGATGAAGCTGAAGAGTTTGCAAGTTCAAGTAAATTAGTTACTAAGTTCAGTATTTAATCATGAAGCTCTACCTTGACGAAAACATTTCACCACTTGTTGCTAAAAAACTTAGAGAAAAAGGATTTGATGTAATATCAGTGCACGAAAACAATACCCGGTCAAAAAGTGATATTGAACAGTTTGAACTTGCCATAAGAGAAAAAAGGGCCATAGTTACATATGATGTTATAGATTTTACAGACTTAGCAAAAGGATATATTGCAAAGGTAAAACCGCATTCCGGGATAATTTTAGTAAGTAATAAAACCATTCCGCAGGGAAATTCGAAAAAACTTGCCGTTTCACTGGAAAAATTATTACACCATAAAGAAAAAGATTTTTTAGAGAACAGAATTGTGTATTTAACAAAATAAGGTGTTGTCAAGCAGCCACTTCCAGAGAGGAATAAAACTGATTTTTGTCTTTTTTACTGTAACTTTTTTTTCGGTATCCCAGGTAATAATAGAAAGGTTTTTGCAATTAAGTTCTTCGCTGGCTTCTAAGAGAGAATTAATTTCTCTTTTTTCAGTATAAGGATCTTTAACATCATATGAAACCTGAATTAACTCTTTGATTTTTATACCTTTTTTCAACACAAAATCAACTTCTTTTTGGTTTCTTGTTTTGTAATAAAAGAGATTCATATTAAGTTTACAACCTCTGTTTAAAAGTTCTATGAAGATTAGATTTTCAATAAGCTTGCCATAATTTTTAGAAGACTGAAATGCCTTTGCTTCAATAAAACCATTGTCAATCAGATAAATTTTCTTTGAGGCATTTATCTGTTCTTTTACTTTGTTTGAATATCTGTTCAGAGTAAAAGAAATATATGCTTCGCTTAAATATGATAGATAATTTTGAGCAGTATGTGTACTGTTAAAACCAAGAATATTTTTCAGCTTTGTATAACTTAACTCCTGACAAAAGTTTGATGCAGTATAGACGGACAGATCATACATTTTTTGTGTAAATCTTACATTGTATCTTTTAACTATATCTTTCAATAAAATAGCTTCATATAAAGTGTTTAAATATTGTTTTGGTTCAAAGTTTTTCAGAGTAACTTCAGGAAATCCTCCATGCAGGTTGTATTCACTTAAATAATTTAATATTTCACCTTTAATTTCAGGCAAATTAAATTCCTTTTTTGCAACAGAAACCTTTTTTGCAGTTAAAAATTCTCTAAAGCTGAATGGAAATATTTCAACTGAAATATATCTTCCGGTTAATGATGTAGATAATTCTTTACTTAGCAGCTTTGCATTTGATCCGGTAAGAACGAGATTATAGCCCCTTCTCTGCAGCTTGTTTACAAACAGCTCCCAGTTTTTCAGGTTCTGGATTTCATCAAAAAAAATATATTTAGTCTTTCCATAAACTTCAACAAGACTTTTAATAATTTCATCTGTATCAGTTACATCTAAAAGTTTTTCATCGTCAAAATTCAAATATGCAAAATTTGCATCTTCAAGTAAAAGAAAAGAGAAAACGGATTTCCCTGCTCTTCTTGGTCCTGTAATAACTTTAATCAAATCTGAAGAAAGATTTTTTTTAAACCCGGTGATTTTTTCCCGTTTTATAAAATCCTTTAAGAGTGTTTGTTCTTTTTCTTTTTTTTGTTGAAGTATGATTTCTTGTAGCATAGTATACTGCACAAAAATTGCCTTTTTTGTGCAGTATGATTAATTTAATGTATAAAAAGGAATAAGTCAAGCCAGGCTGGCTAAATTGTATAGTATAGTACTTTTACGAGTTGTTTAGGATGAATTTATGGGTCAGAATCCTCCACTACATCAAAAGGTTTAGATATACAGGGTTATCCCTGATTATATCATCACTCAAAACAAAAACCCCTCTTTTTAGGAGGGGCTTTTGCAAGGAGGAGGATGAGGAGTTTATGTTTTAAACATTAACTCTCACGCCGTCAAGGAACCTGTGAAACTTATTTAGAAGTTCCAGAATCACTTCTTTATGACCATGAGTGCTGACTTCGCCATCCGGGTGTAGCCAGACAAGACCTTCTTTTATCTCATTATTTTCTGGAATCCATGCCTGAAAAATAATTCCGCCAATTTGTTTTTGATCTATGGAGTAAATAGATCCTTCTTTCCCCATAACAGTGCTTATCCTGTTACCGTTTGGTCTTAGTTCTACAAAATGTTTTAAGTAACCTTCCTGATTATAAAAATAAATTATTTCTGTCTTGTCTTCCCTTACTTCGTGGCTTGATGGTAAACCGGTACTATCCTTTGAAATATGATAAAGTTTTGTACCGTTTGCTCTTTCTTCAATTGCTAAACTCCTGCCTTCTTCATCTTTTGTAAAAACAATCTTTGTTCCCTCAGCAGTAGTCTTTATCTCGATTTTATTACCTTCCGGATCGCTTATATAAACTGACTCGCCGCTAAGATGCCTTAACTGAACCAATGCCGGCACTATTTCTGTTAATTCATTGGTATTTTTGCTTAATTCTATCATTTATTTTTCCCCGTTTCTTCCTTCACTAAATATAAAGATCAAGTCAGGGTAATTTTGATAGTAAATAAAGCTAAGTTTTTTAAATAATACTTTTAACCAGTTCTTAATGTTGCCAACATTAAAAAAAATTTATCTTTCGATCAATTTAAAAACCAATTCTTTTTCTTGATTTTACTTCAGGTTCTGTCAAACGTTTTATTGCCTCAAATACTATTTGAAATTGGTTATCGTATTTTTTCTCTATCTCTTCAATCTTTTTTCTTAGGTCTTTATTACTTTCAATCATTTCCCGAAGCTTTGTGAAGGTTCTCATTATCTGAATATTTACATTAATAGCCATTTCGCTGTTTAAAACAGTTGAGAGCATAGCAACACCCTGCTCGGTGAAAGCATATGGTAATGAAGTGGAATGTTTTAGTCTCTTGAACCGATCACAATTTGTGATCAGTTCATCCCTTTCATGTATAGTAAGCTGAAACATGAAATCTTCAGGGAAACGCTTAATATTTCTTTTAACTGATTGATTTAAAGTTCTGGTTTCAACTTCATATAGGTTTGCCAGATCTACATCGATCATGACTTTTTTACCTCGTATTAAGAGAATCCTTTTTTCAATTTTTTCAACTGGTATTAAAGTTGTATTCATATTCAATTACTGATGCCTCTCTAGAGATAGCCACAATTTGTAACCAGTCCATTTTAGTCATAGTTAGATATTTATGCAACTTTGTAACCCACGGTTACATTGTTGCCAACATTAAAAAAAATTTATCTTTCAATGTAACCTGCGGTATCAAAAGTATAACGAATGTAACTCTGGGTATCATATTACGAATTGCGAAAAGATCAAACATTCAGTAAATTATTTATTCACTTACGAGACAGTCCCCTGAAAGAAAAACCAAAATGCAAAGCAATCTCATTCGACTCGCAATACTCCTTGCCATGATACTTACAGTCACGACTCCTGTTGACTGTCATTCCAAAGATATATGGCGGTTTCTGTATCAGCCTCGTCAGCGGGTTGTAAAAACAATTGGCATATATAAAGATCAGATTTTCACTGGTACAGGAAATGGAGTTTTAGTCAGTAATGATAAAGGAAAAACATGGAATGATTTTGGTACAAATCAACTTTTAAAAGACAGCAGCGGTCTTTCATCTGTAAACTGGATTTATATTGACGGAGAAAATAAAAAGATTTATATTACTACAAATTTCGGTGCTTACTATTCTGATATAGCTAAGCCGGACTGGCACAGGTTCTTTGAAAATGTAAAAACTGAATCAAATGAAGTCAATTCTTTAACCGTAGATAAAAATGAGGTCTACCTGAGTACTAATGACGGCTTTTGGATTTGTAACTTAAACCTTGGGAGCTGTGAAAGATTAAATCAGGGATTGGATCCCGATAATATTTCAGGAAACTTTCAGATTCTTTACGCATTAAAAATTAGTAATGAGTTGTATTTGGCAGCTTCAAACGGAATTTATAAACTTGATCACAGTAGAGCATCCTGGCACAATCTTTCGGAAGGAATCTACAGACTCCCTGACGGGAAAATAAATGCCAGGCATTTGCTTCTAAATAAAGGAAATATTTGGGCTGCATGCGGAACAGGTATTTATAAAAGTACAGATGGCGGGGAATTATGGAAAAATGTATCAGACGGAATCGGAAAAAATTCCGAAGGGTTTCAGGGAGCATTTTATCTTTTTCAATCCGGAGATACTTTGTATTCTGCAACTGAAAATGGAATCTATTTTTATAGTGCAGAAAATGATTCATGGAATAATTTAACTTCTGGTATTAGAACGAAAGAAAATTCAAAAAATGTTTACTGGTTAGCACAGGTTGATAGTGATTTATATGCTGCTACTGATGAAGGCTTATTTGTTTTACAGGAACCAAAACAAGAAGAGCAAAATAGTAAATTAATCCTGAAAGGAAAAGTAGAAACTGATTTTGCAAACCTGGGAGAGCTGGAACCTGGTGTTATTGAAGTGCAAAAACAAGCATTAAAGTTTGCATCGTTACCTACAAATAATGATTATAAAAGATACAGACTGCAGGCAAGATTAAGAAATATTGTTCCAAGGCTTGGTGTAGATTTAAATACCACAGGGACAAGTACAAATTATTATCAGATTGATAAAGGAATTTCAGCCAAGTCCTCGCTTAGTAATGATTTTAATGCAGATAAAACAAACAGATACCAGTATGACGGAAGGGCATTTAAGCAGCTTTCAGTCCTGTGGAATACCAATCAGCTTTTTTATGATGATGAAATTAAAGATATATTGAGTCAGGCCAGATTAACAGCAAATCTAAAAGAAAATCTTTTAGATGATGTAACCAGAATTTATTTTCAAAGAAGAAGACTGCAGCTGGAAAATTTAGTTTCTCCACCGAAAGATCAGATAAGCAAGCTGTCTGCAGATCTTCAAATAGCTGAATTTACCGGTCAGCTTGACTCCAGGACAGGCGGCTGGTTTACAAAAGAAACTGAAAGAAGGAAAAGGCTGCAGGTAAATAATGCAAAATCACAATAAAATTATTTTTGTATTCCTTCTTTTGGTAGTAAGTTTTTTATTTTTGAAGGCACTGGCTTTTGTTATTCCCGATTTTGAAATTATTGGTAAAGATCCTGAAATTACAGAGATAGAAACAAATTTTCTGATCCCCGGGCAGAAGGTGAAAATTTACGGTAAAAACTTTTTTGAGACACCAAGATCTGCAAATAAAATCTGGATTAACAGTTATCCGGTCAGAGTTTTAAAAAGCGAAAAGAATTTTTTAGAAGTAATTGTTCCTAAGATTCCTCTCGGTAAGGGGAGGATAAGATTATATACAAATTATTTAGGATATAAAAGTAAAGAAACGTTTTACCCAAACGATAAAAGTAAATTAATAACAGTTACATTTAATGGACCGGTACTTCAAAATACAGATACTGTTTCTGTAATCCCGGGCAGACGATTACTGATTTACGGAAAGTTTAATAAGAATAATCTGCTGTTTTGTAAAATTAATAATTATGAAATAAAATCAAAACCAGTCTCAGATGAAATTGTTGAGCTGTATCTGCCGGATTTATTACCACCGGGTCCATTTAGAATAAATTCTTTTTACAGGAAATATATTAAAGGCAGGGAATATATTGACTCTGCCCCTGGTAATAATTTGATTTTATTTAATGCGGAGAATGGCTTGCCGAACCGGATAAAAATAGTCTTACCGGAAAATAAACTTGATTCTGCCAATAAAGAATATCCTTACAGAGTTGAGTTAAGCTTTAGTAACTTTTTACAAACAGTCGATATTACAAATTTTTCTAAGGTTGAATTAGCTTCCGGAGATGCATTTGATCTTGATACAGGAAAAAATATCCTGAGGCTTAAAAATACCGGATATGCTAAGTTAAAAGCTTCTTTTATATGGGTACCGGAAAATCTGCTCTTTAGTGATGAGATTACCGTTGTCTCTGAACTTCCCGGAAAACCTGATTTTGCAGAAGTTATAATAAATGAGATTTTCCCGTTTCCCTCAGGTATTATTCCTGCTACTGATGCCAATATGAACGGTTTTGCAAGATCTGATGAAGATGAGTTTATTGAACTTAAAAATATTGCAAAGGAAAGATTCAATATTTCAGGATGTAGATTATTTACCGGAGAAAATAAAACAGCCTGTTATGAATTTTCTGAAAATACGGTTATTGAACCAGATAAATATTTGGTTGTTTTCGGAGAGCAGGCAAAGAATAAAAACCTGAATTTGATCAATACAGGAACTACTGTCGAATTTGTATGTGATGAGATGACAATTGATTATACAGGCTACTCTCCGGGTAAAAGCGGTGATCCTTCCTGGCAAAGAAAAAGTGACTTAAGTGGTTTTGAAAAACATCCTGTTAGTTTGTTTTCTCCCGGAGGTCCACCGGCAAATTTAAATCAAAACACAACAGTACAAAATACTCCTGCACCTGCACCAGTCTTAATTACTGATTCAGTCAGTGAATCTGTTCCGTTAACACTAAGAGAAATTTCAGTGTTACCTGTTGAATTGTTGTTTCAGGATCAAACTCCACAGCAGCTTTATGTAACCGGTGTGTATACAAATGGAGAAAATAAAGAAATTACAAGTGAATCTGTTTACAAAATAACAGGTGGAGACAATGTAATTAAAGTTAATTCAGGCGGTCTTGTCTCCCCGTTTTCAAATGGTAGCGCCACAATAGAGATTGCATATCAGGATAAAACCATTGAAGTAATAGCAAATGTAAATCTTCTCAGCAAAGTTCAGCCTAAACAGCTGGTTATAAATGAAGTGCTTGCAGCACCTACAGTTGATGTAAATAAGGATGGTATTTTTAAAAGCGATCAGGATGAATTTATTGAAGTGGTTAATATTTCCGGCGCAGCGTCAGATATAAGCGGATTACTTATTTCAGACAATACAAAGATTAGGCATACTGTACCTCCTGGTACTATTCTCCAAAACCTTGAATCTGTTGTAATTTTTGGCGGAGGAAGTACAAATACTTTTTCTGATGTGCTTAAATCCCAGACTGCAAATACCGGAAGCCTGGGTTTAAACAATAGCGGAGCTGAGCAGGTTACAGTTTCTACCAGTGACAATAAAATTATTGATCAGGTTTTATTTGATAACAATAATCTTCAGGGGGTTTCGCTAAATAGAACCGGTGATTTAAGTTTTAATTTACTTAATCCACACGATAAGTTTTTAAAAGCTGTTGGCAAATATTCCCCGGGAATGAGAATTGACGGAACTTCTTTTACCTTATCTCCACAAGAAGGAGCAGATCTTTTAAAAGGTTCTTCATCTTCATCAAGCAGCTCATCATCGGGCAGTAGTTCTTCCAGCAGCAGTTCTTCCAGCAGCAGTTCTTCTGGTTCTGCTACATCATCTTCTTCCAGCAGCGGATTTTAATTAATGAAGGTAATCCGGTTAGTCTAGTACAAATAGTTGATTTAAGTAGTAAACAGTACAAGCCCTGAATTGTTCAGGTTTACTTCTATATTTTTTTTGATTGAGTTTACCGAACATTGAATTAGGTCATCCTGGGATTTTTATCCCAGGAATAAATACCTAAGAAACAGCAAAAACAAGGAGTATCTCATGTTATATTACAGACCTTTACTTTTAATAGCACTTTTTCTTTTATTTAATATTAAACCCTCATTAGCAATGGTAAGTGATGCTTATCCTTTACCAGTACCAGTTTGTGGAGATGGAATTATAATTACTCCGGATGAAGGATGTGATGATGTAAACACTGTGTCTGGAGACGGTTGTTCAGAGACCTGCCAGGTTGAAACTTCTGCTCCGGTTTGTCCTAATGGAATAGTAGAATCAGATGAACAGTGCGATGATAATAATAATACTGAAGAAGACGGTTGTTCATCACTCTGTATCAGTGAAGTATGCGGTGATGGCACTCTTCAAAGTAGCCTCGGTGAAGAATGTGATGATGGAAATACTGTAAATGGAGATACATGTACTTCTTTGTGTATAACTGATACAGACGGAGATGGAGCAGGCGATGTGGTTGATAACTGTCAAGGCGTTTCGAACCCGGATCAAGCAGATACAGATGGTGATAGTTTAGGTGATGCTTGTGATACTCCTCTGGTATCTGAATGTGGAAATAACCAGTTAGAACAACCAGAAGAATGTGATGATGGAAATCTTACAGATGGTGATGGCTGCTCTTCAGCATGCCAGTGGGAATAACTTAAATAATAAACTTCTCAAGCTTTAATTCAACCGGAGAATTTTCTGCGGCAAGCTCAAAGCCAGTAATTACTCTTGCCTGACCTCTAAGTAAGGTTCTCGAAAATTGCCGCAAAGCTTCTTCTGCAGAAATAATTCTTTGTTCAATATTATCAAGATTAGATATTTCAGGATTTGAGTCATTTGCAATATCTTTTAACTCCTGTAAATTATTTCTTAGTGGTTGAACAGTCTGTGCACATCTGTTCTTTACCCGGTTATACATCCATTGCCAGCACTTAACAACATAACCTGAGTTTCGTCTGGCACCAGGATGATTTCCGGTAACATTTAAAGCAGGCATACCACCTGGTCTGTTAGCAGTTAAGAGCATTGCTATTTTTCCATTAGATGCAACAGTAGTTATAACTTCTGGTCCAATAATTTCTAAGGGAGAACATTGACGAAACGTAGGATATTCTGTAACCGGTAATTCAAGATCTCTGGCTGGAATAATCTTAAAATAGTCATCTCCAAAAATGTCTTTTAATTCATTTGTTAAACTGGAAGTTATCTCATTAGGAGTATCTGAAATCTGTCCCTGTGAAATTGCATAATGTGACCAAAGTGACCTAAAGCTATTTTGAAAATGTCCTACCACTCTGGTTTGCTCTCTCAATCCATATAAATGCCGGCTTAATGCAGCCCTGTCAATCTGACGATTAAAATACTCATCAAACATTCTTAAAACCCGATTTAATTCATCTTTCTGTGGATCATTTTTAAGTCTTGTTTGAAGGTCTGTTCTGAATAACCCAGCCTCTCTTCTTAATATTTCATCAGATGGCGGAGGCTCAATATATAAAGCCATTCTTTTAAAAACAGCCTTATTCCAGTTTCTAATTAAAGTATTAGCATCAAGTGAAGCATTTAAATCAACACACATTTCTTGTCTTGCCTGTTGGCAGGCATCAGGAAAGAATTTTATATAAAGATCAATAATATTATTCACCCTTCTTTTTAAATGCTGAACTCTTTCCTCTTCCAGGTGTGACAAATAAATATTTCTTCCGACTATTCCGGCAGGAATTAATACAGCAGCAATTCCTCCTGTAATCATTACAGTTTTATTAAAGAAGCGTCTACTAATAACCTTTTGTGCTTCGATCTCAGCCACCCTCAGACATTCATTTTCTAAAGCAGTTTTGCATATTGTTAGAACTTTTTCTTTAGTCTTTGCACAGATATCGTCAACAGTAATTTTTGGTGATATATCAGTTTTACCGCTTTCAGAATTGCCAGATCTTCTTAAACTTACTGAAGTGCCCTGATTAGGCAAGTCATTTGTTTGTGTCTTGGTTTTTAGTTCTCCTTTTTTATCTGTAATTTTATAATTACCGGAAATCTTTTGCATACTTTTCCGGCGCTGGTCATGAGCCTTTGCCATATCTGCCTTTAACTTATTACTTAACTCGTTTCTGATTTCAGCTAATTTACTTAGTAAGAAATTTTGTTCATGTTCTTCAATGCCAAGTATTTTTCTGGCATTTTCAATCTTAGCTCTTTGAACTATTTCAGGTAAAACACGCATTGCAGCAAGAAGGGTTTCCGGTGAATTTTTAATTTCATGGAGCAGATAATCAATAAATCTGTTATATTTACGGTCTGTAGAACCATTTACTTCCTGTACTTTTGCCGTACTTAAAGTATGCACTAATACTCTTTGCCCGTTTCCTAAGTAGCTAAGCAGTTTTTCTACTGCTTCATTATCCTTACTTCTCATCTTATTCAGAAATTTCAAAACATTTCTGCTGACTGTCAGCTCACAGGGAGTCCCTGGACAATTTTGAGGACCCAGCAAATCTTTTGTTAAATCCTGAGGCAGAGAGTCTAGTCCTTCAGCTACGAACTCTAAAAATAATTCTTCTCCGTTAACACACAGGTTTTTTCTAAAAGCTTCTATATATGCGGTTGTATCTCCATGAAAAATCTCATCAATAACAGTTTCTCTTTCTTCCACAATTTTTTTTGCTTCTTTATGTGTACCTTGCGGATATTTAAAGTTTCCTATCTTACTTTTATCCAGGATTCCTTTAAGAAAATCTTTTCCATCAAGAAATCCAATGCTATGTAATGCATTCTTTTCTAATCGCTCTACTAAGGTTTGCTCTGATTTTGCATCTCTCCAAAAACCATACAAAGGTATATCTAACAAGTAACTAAGTTTTGTTCTGCTGCCTGGAGCATCAACCAGTCTGGTTCTAAATAATTTAGACAATTCAGTGCTGTTGCCAGGTTCAGTACATGATCCATCGTTAGCAGGGATATTAACTGAAGTATTATCAGCACTCTCAACAGGTCTTTTCCAAATAAAAGGCGTACAAATAGTTTTAAATACTTTTTTAACTAAAGACATAGTGATCCAAAAAGTGTTAAATCATAAATTCAGGTGATCTTACTTAGATTACCAAAACAAAATATGTAACTAAAGTAGCTGAGATTAAAAAAAAATTAATATATTCATAAATGTTACGAAATAAGGTTAATAAAAGTGATCCAATAAGCTACAGGTTAAGAAATTAAGTTAAGAAACAAAGCTAATTCTTTAAATAAATTTCTTAAATGATTTATACTTGTAAACTATTAGAGGACTTATGGGTGACTCGTTAACAATAAAACCAGTGCTGGCAAACGGGCCAACTGCAAAACTTTCTGGTCCGCCAGATAATGGACAAAAAGAAACAGTCCCGCCAATAAACAATCAGGCTGCTATAATTCCTCTATTAGAAAGATCGGGGGTTCCAACAAGTGCTTATGTACCGTCTCCCGATACAACAAGTGATTTTCTTCTAGTCTCAGATTCAGGCAAGGTTTTTACTATGCCAGTTTTTCCAAATGGAAAAGAAATTTCCGGAATAAAAGGAAATTACACTATTATTGAAAGAGTTGGAATTGGCGGAGTAGGAGAAGTATATAAAGCAAAAAACAATGATACCGGAGAATTTGCGGCTGTAAAAGTAGTAAGCCTGGAAAACCGGCACAACCCTGTAGTGGTTGCACGTTTTCTTAAAGAGATTGAAATAACAAACAGACTACAGCACCCCGGTATAATAAGGATTATAGATCTGGAAAAAACAGATGGCAAAAATGATCAGGAACATCCGCCTTGTTTTTTAGTAATGCCATATATTGAGGGCGGGTCGCTTGAGCAGGAATTAAAAAAGAATCACAAAATAAATCCAATTGATGTAGTGAAAATTGCTATTGGAATTTCTGATGCTTTAGATCATGCGCACAGACAAAGGCCTTCAATATTACATCGTGATATTAAACCAGGAAATATTATGCTCGATGATAAAGGTAATCCAATTCTTGTAGATTTTAATATTGGTTCAATTGAAGATGCCTCTACAATAAATCCAACTGGTCAGGAACTGCCCAAAACATATCATTATATGTCGCCTGAACAAGCCAGAGGTATTGGGAAAGAGCAATTACCTCCTGCTACAGATCTGTTTTCTTTAGGATCTACAATGTTTCATTTAGTAACCGGAGAGTATCCTTTTACCGGAGATAAGCCTGGAATAGTATCAACCAGAATTCAGGATCCTTTTGATTATCCAAAATTGCCTCATGAAATTAATCCAGAGGTACCTCTGGAATTAAGTGTACTAATTATGGATATTATGGCTAAGGATTACCAGGATAGAGAAGATATGTTTCCCCAGGGAGCTCTTAGTGTTAAACAAAGATTATGCTGGATACTAAGCGATATGGAAAAAGATAAATCAACTAGCGTAGCAGCTTAATTTTATGGGCAGTAGAGGTGTTCGCACCAGCATACTTAATTACAAAGAGCATTTGTTTATTCTGTGATTATAGGGAAATTATTTAAACAAAGGAAAAAGTTAAGACAGTTTTTGACAAGGTTTTCTATTTAAAAATCTTATTTATTCCATCTTGCCAATAATAGCATTGTATACCATCAATTAACTTAGATTTTTTATCTTTGGATAAAACAAGCGCTTCAGATTTAGAAATGTCATTTATAAATTGCTTTAAAGTTTTAACTGCTCTATCATCAATATTATCACTAGATTTTATCTCAATAAGCAGAGTTGTTTTACCAGGTCTCTCAACAATAAGATCAATTTCAGCATGATCTTTTGTTAGCAAGTATGAGAGTTTAAAATCCTTTTTAAAATATAGATTTAGTCTGTAAATTTCAGAAATAACCCAGTGTTCAAAAGATTTTCCATAAGCGTAAGTGTTTGGTAAGACGGTTTGAGTTAAAGTATTACATAGTGCTCTTTTAACTCCAGAATCAAAAAAGTAAAATTTAGGACTTTGACGTTGCTGTTTTCTGATAGACTTATGATAAGGTTCTAACAAAAACCCAAGTAATGTATCTTCTAAAATTTGATAGTAAGATTGGACTGTTTTAGTATCAGCTCCAACATCGCGTGCAATGTTAGTAAAATTAACAATTTCACAATTGGATTGTGCTGAAATTTCTAAAAATTTTCTAAAAGGATCTAACTTTCTAATTATATGCTCTGCCCATATTTCTTCCTTTAAATAGGTTTGAGCATAGCTTCGCAGATATTCTTGCTTTTCTTTATCTGCTTTCAAATGAAAAATTTCTGGTAAACTACCCCAGTTTAAACAATGATTTAAATCAAATTCTTTCTTTAGCTCAAGTGAGGTCATGGGATGCATGTAATTTACAAAAGCTCTTCCTGCTAATAAATTTGCACTTCCATATTTTAATTTTCTTGCACTTGAGCCGGTTAAAGCAAACCTTATATTTGTTGTTTCAATAAGGTGATGAACAATATCTAAAAGTTTAGGTACTTTTTGAACTTCATCGATAACAACCCAAGATATCTTTTCCTTTGACATAATTTGTTCTTTAAAACTATTAGGTCGCTTTGAAAGTTCATCTTCTAGCTGTGGATCCAGCAAATCAAACCATAAAGTATTTTTTTTTGCAAAGAGCTGTTTTAAGAAGGTGGATTTTCCAGTGCCTCTTGCTCCAAAAAGAAAGAAGCTTCTTGATAAAGTTGGTTTGATTAGTCGTTGGAACATGCTCCATAAGTATCGGATAAATATGGAGTATTGTCAAGCATCAATTTACATTTTAAATCAGCGTTTTGCATGGTATAATGCTGTCATAGACAACGATTTATAGGGTAAAATGTATAAACGAGAAATAAAAGCCAGCGCTAATCCTTCTTTAAGCAGTTTGAAAGGATTAAAATCATTTTTAGATATTGATTCAAAAGCAAAACTAATCTGTGCTTCCCGTGTAACAAAAAGATATGTAGATAGTGGCATTACGTTTATTCCATGGCAGGAACTGTTTGAGCTTTTATAAAATTGATAATGATTCTTCTTTATGTTGGCAATAAAAGCTTATCCAGACTTGTATTAACCATACTCCTTAAAGTTCTTTTCAAACATTTCCATTAGTTCTTTTGCTTTTTTATCATAAGCAGCAGGATCTTTCCAGGTGTTTTTTGGCTGTAAAATTTCAGCAGGTACTCCCGGGCATAAAACAGGAATATTAACTCCGAAAATAGGATCTGTTTTAGTTTCAATATTTTTTAAACTGCCGTCAAGAACTGCTTTTATCATGGCTCGTGTAAGAGGAAGCTTCATTCTGCTTCCTGTGCCATATGGTCCGCCGCTCCAGCCTGTATTTATAAGCCAGACATCAACACTGTGGTTTTTAATTTTCTCACCCAGAAGTTTTGCATAGATCTGCGGGTGAAGAGCCATAAAAGGCCCTCCAAAACAAGGACTGAATGTAGCCTGTGGCTCGGTAATCCCACGTTCAGTTCCGGCTACTTTTGCAGTATAACCAGAAATAAAGTGATACATTGCCTGCTCAAATGTAAGCTTTGAAATGGGGGGGAGTACTCCGAATGCATCACAGGTAAGCATAATTATATTTTTTGGATGACCGGCTGTTCCTTTTAATGTCATATTTGGAATAAATGAAACAGGATAGGAGCCTCTTGTATTTTCAGTAATTGAATCACTGTTTAAGTCTATTTCCCGTGTAAGAGGATCTATGACTACATTTTCAAGCATAGTGCCAAACCGCTTTGTGGTTTCATAAATCTCCGGTTCTGTTTTTTCTGAAAGTTTTATTACTTTTGCATAACAGCCGCCTTCAAAATTAAATACACCGTGATCACTCCAGCCGTGCTCGTCATCACCAATTAAGGTTCTGTCAGGATCGGCAGAAAGAGTAGTTTTCCCGGTTCCTGATAAACCAAAAAATATTGCTGTGTCGTTTTCATCTTTTCCGTAATTTGCTGATGCATGCATGGGCATTATGCCTTTTTGTGGAAGGAGATAGTTCATAACTGAGAACATGGATTTTTTAATTTCACCGGCATAAGATGTCCCGCCAATTAAAATTAATTTTTCCTTAAAGTTTAAAACAATAAATGTACCTGAGTTAGTGCCATGAACTTTAGGATCAGCATTTAAAGAAGGTGCATGTAAAACAGTAAACTCAGGAGTAAAGTTTTCAAGTTTCTTTAGATCATTTTCCTGAATAAACATAGTACCTGCAAAAAATGCTCCGATAGCACGTTCTGATATTATCCGTAAGGTTATTCTGTACCTGTCATCTGCTCCTACATAACAATCTTTAACAAATAAATCTTTTCTTTGCAAGTGTTCAAGAATAAGTTTTTTAAGTTGGATAAATTTTTCTTCATCAATTGGCTGGTTAATTTTTCCCCACCAGACTTTATCAGCAGTCACCGAATCTTTAACGATGAACTTATCTTTTGGGGATCGTCCGGTAAATGGGGAGGTGTTTACTACTATGGGACCATATTTACCAGTCAGTCCTTCGTTTCTGTTTATAGCTTCTTCATATAATGCTGGTGTTGAAAGATTCCAGTAAATTTTTCCGTGAGGCTTAACTCCAAAACTTTCTAAACTTTTATTTTTTTCTATTAATGTTGATTTCATATGTTTCTCCCTGAACATATTTAATATTATAACTAAAAATGCTATCATTTTAAATATGCCGATTCTTGTTCAAAAATTTGGTGGTACATCTGTTCGGGACGCTATTTGTATAAAGCGTGTAGCAAAAATTTCCACTGATGCACAAAAAGCTGGCTATCAAGTAGTAGTAGTAGTCTCTGCTATGGGAGATACCACTGATAATTTAATTGATCTCGCCTGTGACGTTACACACAAACCAGATCCCAGAGAATATGATCTCTTACTTTCTACAGGCGAACAAATCAGTATTCCTCTTGTAGCAATGGCTATTCATGCACTTAGTACTAAAGCTATCTCACAGACAGGGTTACAGGTAGGAATAATGACTGAAGACAGGCATGGTAAAGCACGAATAACAGAAATTAAAACAGCAAAAATAAAAAAATATTTGTCAGAAGGAAATATTGTAGTAGTAGCTGGTTTTCAGGGAATTAGCGAATCAACCGGAGAAATTACTACACTTGGTCGCGGAGGATCAGATACTACTGCAGTAGCACTTGCAGTAGCACTTGGAGCTGAGCGTTGTGATATTTATACAGATGTGGAAGGAGTGTTTACAACTGATCCTGAAATAGTAAAGGATGCTACAAGATTAAAATATATTTCATATGAAGAAATGCTTGAGCTGGCAAGCTTAGGAGCAGGGATATTACATCCAAGATCTGTAGAAATTGCTAAAAATTATAATATGCCTATGCGGGTTAGGAGTAGCTTTAAACCCCAGGATGAGGGTACACTAATAAAAGGAGTTAAAGAAATGGAGTTAAATAATCCTGTGAGCGGAGTTGCATTAGATGAATCTCAGGCAAGAATAGCAATAACTGGTGTACCTGATAAACCAGGTATTGCAGCAAAAGTTTTTGAATCTCTGGCTAAAAAAAATATCAGCGTTGATATGATCGTCCAATCCACAAGCAAAGATGGAATAAATGAAATAGCATTTACTGTAGATAAAGATACTGTAGATGAGTCCACAAAAGCTACAAAAGAAATTGCAAAAGATATAAGTGCCACTGGTGTAACGGCTGATACAAATATTGCAAAGGTTTCAATAGTCGGTGCTGGAATGATAGGCCGTCCAGGTATTGCAGCAGCCATGTTTAAAGCTCTTGCAGATTCAGGTATAAATATTCAGATGATTTCAACCAGTGAAATAAAAGTCAGTTGTGTTATAGATGCAAAAGATGGAGATAAAGCAATTCGTGCTATTCACAAAGTATTTGAACTGGACAAACTAAATAAAGAAAGGCAGAAGGTTTAATAATATTAGGAAAGGTGGATAAGTTTTCCCATTTGTCTTTCCAGGATTTAATAACAATCGGATATTTCTTCCCCCATTGCTCATGAGTACAAGCTCCAGCAAGATAAAAAATTTGTAACTAAGAAACTATAATCAAATTTCTTGTCCTTTTCTCAACCCATTCTTTATTATTTTTATACCAGTTAATTGTTTCATCCAGTGCTTCTTCAAAATTATATTTCTTTTTCCAGCCAAGTTTCGTTTGAATCTTTGTAGAATCCATTGCATATCTTCTGTCATGTCCTGGCCTGTCTTTTACAAAATTAATTAAACTTTCTGGTTTGTTAAGTCTCTTAAGTATAGATTTTGTAAGCTGTAAATTATTTAATTCACAGCTTCCACCGACGTTATAGACTTCACCAGTTTGCCCTTTTTCTAAAACCAGTTTTATTGCTTGGCAAAAATCATTTACATAAATCCAGTCTCTTACATTTAAACCATCGCCATAAACAGGTACTTTTTTATCCTCCAGGGCAAGTGAAATAAAATATGGAATTACTTTTTCAGGGTATTGGTATGGACCGAAATTATTTGAACACCTTATTATTAGCGAGTTTAAATTATAAGTTTCATGATATGCCCTGACTAAGTGATCTGCCCCTGCTTTACTGGCTGAGTAGGGGCTGTTAGGCTTTATAGGACTTTCTTCAGTGAACTTATGAGGTATTTCTATAGAACCGTAAACCTCATCTGTACTGATTTGTATATATTTATTCAGGTTTTGTTTTAAAGCTGCTTCTAAAAGCACATGTGTTCCCACAATATTTGTATCGATAAATGGCTGTGCTGAATGAATGCTTCTGTCTACATGGGTTTCAGCAGCAAAGTTTATTATACAGTCAGGGTTATATTTTTTTATTAGGCTTTCAATAAAATCATAGTCCTGAATATTGCCTTTAAAATACTGATAATTTTTTCTGCCTTCAATATCTTTCAGATTATCTAATCCACCAGCATAAGTTTGGGCATCAATGTTTGTAATAAATAAATCATTGCCACAAGACAAAATATACCTGATGAAATTAGATCCGATGAATCCTAGTCCGCCTGTTACAATGATGTGCATTTAGTGTCATCTCCTATAACATATTTTATCTTTAGCTTTCTGATTCCGTTTAATTCTTCCGGATTCATTCTTGCAAACCTAACCTCTACATTTTTCCCCAGAACACTGTCTGTAATAGATGGAGGTAGATTTATAAGTTTGGTTTGATCACGGATTATTGAGTTTTCAATCTTTATATTTTCCATATAAACACTATTACCAATGCTGACATAAGGGCCGATTTTACAGTGTTTCACCATAGAGCCTCTGGCAATAATTACTGGTCCGGTAATCTCCGAATCTTCAATAATTACACCTTCTTCTATGATAATCTTTCCTTTGATTTTTACTGAGTCATTCATTTTTGAATCAATACAATTTGAGATACCATTAAGCAATGCCTGGTTACCTTTTAACATATTTTCCGGGGTCCCGATATCATACCACCAGCTTTTTATAAGATAGTATTCTACCGGCCTATCTTGCTGAATTAAAAAATCTACTGCATCAGTGATTTCAAGTTCATTTCTGTAACTTGGTTTTATATTTGCAATAGCGTAAAAGATTGAAGGTCGAAAAAAATAAATTCCACTAAGACAGAGATTTGACTTAGGCTCCTGGGGCTTTTCAACAAGTTTTAAAACTTTTCCGTTTGATATTTCTGCTATTCCATAGGCTCTTGGATCTTCTATTTCTTTTAAGAGAACCAGGCTCTCTGGTTTGTTTTTTATAAATTGTTCATGTGCTTTTTTTAGTTCACCTTTATTGATTAAAATATCTCCTAAAAACATTAGAAACGGAGCATCATTCATATGCATGCTTGTAAGCTGGACTGCATGTGCTAACCCAAGAGGCTTGTCCTGAAAAACAAAATCAAACTGAAAATATTTTGAATGTTCTGAGTTTATTAATTCTTCTCTGACTTTATGTCCGTATTCTTCACTTACCACTATACAAACTAATTTTACAGGTGTTTCTTCTTTTATTAAATCCAGAATGTGAAAAAGAGTTGGTCTGTTTGCTACAGGTAAAAGTTGTTTTGTAGTTGTATTTGTAAGCGGTGCTAATCTTTGTCCTGAGCCACCGCTTAGTATTACTGCTTTCATAGTTATAAATATACAATGTAATACGAATGATCTGTGTTAAATCATCTTAGCAATTCAATCGATTTTTTTCGCAACCACGAAATGCCCTATGGTATCTCTTAGGCTTCCAAATAACTGATCCAGGGTTAAAAAAAGTATATTGATAATTGGTATAAGGATAATTGCTAATAAGATTAACGGTGATTTGTAAACAGCGTACATAATACTTTTCCCAAGATCTTCTGATTTTTTTCCTGATAAAAGATTAAAAATATTTTTTACATGATTTAAATCAAAAAGTAAAATCATTGCATTACACAATGCCTGACCGACTAAAGCAAAAGATCTCCCGATTCCATTCATATAAATAATTTCAAATCCTAATTCGCTAATTTTTTCTTTTAAGATATACTTTGTAAAGCGGAGATAGTCATGTGGTTCTTCATGCAGATGCCAGTACTGGGGGATTGAGATTATAAAAATCCCATTGATTTTTAAAATTCTTTTAAATTCTTTTAATACCTCAAATGGCTCTGAAACATGTTCAAGAACTGAGAACGAAATTATAGTGTCAATCGAATTATTTAAAGCACTTATCTCAGGAAGTTCAGACAGATAATCATATTTAACATTTTCTTTAGCTGCTTCCGGATGTTCATGTTTTAAATATTGTTCTATATGTTGCAAAAAATAATTTTGAAACGGAGACGAACCGCATCCCACATCCAGAAGTATTCCTTTGGAATATGAAGCATTTTTTTTAATTTCTTTTATCAGATAATAATAAGAAAGAAAACAATAGTTAAATATAGAAAGATTAATTTTATTGCTTTGCCTGAGAGCATTTTCTCTCAGGTTTTCTATTACTTGTTTGGGTTTTTCTTTTGTAAGTGGCATAGAAATTAGGTTTAACAGCATTTATTTTATCATTAATGCTATATGTCATTGTGAGCAAAAGCGGGCAATCTCACAACACTGACACTGTCTGTCAGATTAAATCCTGGTTTTTCAAATATACACAAATAAACACCTGTCTAATTTAGCATAATCTTTTATAATTTCAAAATTATTAAAGCCATTTTTTCTCAGGAGAAATTTTAAATCGCTGACAAGCAGCGGGTCAATTTCAAATGCTAATAGTTTTATATCACAACATTTTTTTACTAATTCAACAATCCTCTTGTAATAAATCAAACCTGTTTTATTTTCTTTTGATCCATGTAATGCAATCTTTGGTTCATGAAGACAGATTTCTGGTTTTAATTTTTGCATTTCATTTAGTTTTACATAGGGAGGATTTGAAATAATTAAATCGAATTTTCGGCTTTGCAATAATTTTTCAAAACATTTGGAAAAAATATCACAAATTTTAAAATCAATTTTATCTTCTACATAATTTAATCTTGCGTTTTCACAAGCCAAATCAATTATTTCTTTTTCAATGTCTATGGCTGTGATTTGTATATTAGGTATTAGTTTTGCCAAAGCAATTGCAATAATCCCTGAACCAGTGCCGATATCAAGAGCTACTATTTCCGGCTGGGCATACTTCTGTAATTTTTTTATTGTCTCTTCTGTCAAAATTTCTGTTTCTGGCCTTGGAATTAAAACCTTTTTATTCACCTTAACTTCAAAATCCATAAAATACGCTTTGCCAAGAATATATTGAACAGGAATTCTTTTCTTAATTCTTTCTTTTACAAGCAATTTTATTTTTTCTTTATCCTTAATCTCGGACTCAAGAATTGATATTTCTTTTTTTGCTTCGTTTTCTTCAATGCCGGCAACAATCAGTTCATTAATAAGGTTTTTCATTATTTTCTAACCAAAATTACAAAATGGTCATCATAAGGATCGTCCAAATTTTTTCTTATTGCTTTAATTTCAGTATGTGAAAGCTCTATGTGCCTGTTTGTATGAAGCTTTTTAAATAATGATACAGAGCAAAGGTGAAAACCGATTTTTTTAAGCAGCTTTTTAACATAAAAATCTCTATAACCCCATGTCTTAATACCTATTTTACTGATGTATTGCTGCTTCGGACTTTTGCCATCGTAATCAGTAGAACTTAAATTATCAAATAAAGTAAAAGCAAAATATCCTCCGGACTTTAATATCTTTTTTATATTAAAAATTACTTTATCCGGATCTTTTGCATAGTCCATGACACCTGAGCTAATTACAAAATCAAATTTTTCCCTTCCAAATTTTTTAACCAGGCTTACATCCTGGCTCATCTTAAATACTTTGAATTTTGCTTTACATCTGGATTTCAAAAAAACTTTTGCTTCTTTAAGAGAAGCTTCATTTATATCAAATCCAATAATATTTAAATAAGGTTGTTTTTTAAGTAAATATTTTGTTACCCCGCCTTTTCCAATGCCTATTTCAAGAATGGTATTATTCTTTTTAATTTTGTTTAAAATTAATCTTGCTACGGGTTTCTGTCCGCACCAGTAAGTTTCATCTGGTATCCTATATTTTTTATTTAATGCGCCCAAAATCGTCCTCTAATCTAACGATATCGTCTTCACCAAAATACGTTCCAGTTTGAACTTCAATTACCTCGGCAGTATCACCTCCGATATTTTCTATTCTGTGAAGTATTCCAATCGGCACAGAAATGGTTTCACCATAAGAATAAATTTTTTCATGTTTATCAACAGTAATTTTTAATTCCCCTTTAACAACTGTCCAGGTTTCATTTCTTTTATTATGATATTGAAGACTAAATCTCTTTTTTGGATTTATTATCAGTTTTTTTACCTTGTACTTTGCCTCATTAAGTAAAATGACATATCCACCCCATGGACGCTCTTCTAACTTTAGTAATTCATTTAATTTACTCATTTAAATAATTGTAGCGCATGTTAGAATTCGCCATATAGTTTATGGATAGGATATACGACTGCATTATCGTTGGCGCAGGACCTGCTGGTGGAGCAGCTGCTTATCACCTGGCAAAAGATGGACATAAAGTTTTAGTTATTGAAAAAGAATCTCTCCCCCGCTATAAACCATGCGGCGGGGGAGTATCGCCAGTTATTAGAAAATGGTTTGATTTTGATTTTAGTCCTGTTATTTCTCAAAAGATAAGAGCTTTTAGATATACATGGTGCGGAGATGATCCTGTAGATATCGAACTTAAATTAAAAGAACCTCTCTGGATGGTAAGAAGAAATGAATTTGATTTTTATATTATTAAACAGGCACAAAAACTTGGCGCTGAGTTACAGGATAAGACCGAAGTGATTGGGATTCAATTCAAAGATAATCTCTGGCATGTTGAGGCAATTCATGAATTGCCTCAGCAAATAAGAGTTGAAAAAGCTTTTTACTTAATTGCCTGTGATGGAGCTAAAGGTCCAATAGCTAATTTTTTAGGTTTTAAAAACAGAAAACATATTATCGGCGGCGCTATTGAAGCTGAAGCTTCTGTAAAAGTTAATAATAGTTCAACAGCTCATTTTGAATTTGGAATGGTAAAAAACGGTTATCTCTGGAATTTTCCAAAAATCGACGGATATTCTTTAGGAATAGGAATATTTAAAAACAATCAAAAACAAAATTTAAAATCCATTGTAAGTAAATATTCAAAAATATTTGATATTGATTTTAATACTACAAAACAATACGGGCATCCGATTTCACTTTGGAGCGGGAATCAAATACTTCACACCAAAAATGAAAGAGCTATTCTGGCTGGTGAGGCTGCTTGTGTAGTCGATCCGCTTACTGCAGAAGGAATCAGACCATCAATCTTTACAGGACTAAAAGCTGCAGAAGCTGTAAGTAAAGCACTTTCAGAAGATACCTCTGCTATTAAAAATTACACAAAAATTATCCATAAAGAAATTGGCACTGATATGAAGATAGCAAATAATTTATCGAAAATACTGTACAGATTCCCAGATATTTGCTATAAAAAAATTTTAAAAAGACAGTCAGCTACAAATATAATGGCAAAAATTTTATGCGGAGAGATGAGATATAGTGATATTAAAAAAGAGACCTTTGAACATTTGACTAAAATGTTTTTTTAAGCTGTTTGAAAAACATCCTTATATAAATTTGTTTTCTCAACAATATCTTTTAATCTCTTATTCCAGTTATCTAACTCCATTCTCAGTAAAGAATTACCAAGCAATAACCACAGGAGTTTTAAATAAATCGAGCCTTCATCAATTTCAAGTGTGTTCTCAATAACAATTTCATTTTCACATGGTAAGATTGCCCAGGTATTTATGCCGTTTAAAATCGGGTTAGAGAATGAGATTTCAATCTTATTTGATTCATTTTTGTTTATCCTGCACTGAAAACTGCCTAAGAGTGGCAGGGTAAAAGTGAATTCATTTTTTCCATTTAAAAGATCGATTTTTATAAAGGGGGATAACCAGAGAGAGAACTTATTTAAATCCTGAAATAATGAATTAATTTCATTTATGTCGGCTTCAATCATTATGTAGCTTCTGATGGCAAAAAGATCCTTAAAGTTATTTTTTTTCTGATTTGAAGTTAATTGTAAATTCTTATATAAAACATTCTTAAATCTAAAATGTTTTATCAAGGCCTCAATATAAAAGAAAAGGGAGAGAATCAGGCTAAGCGCAGGTAAATTAAAGTGGTTATATAAAGAAAAATCAAACTTTTCTCTCAGCAGGGTACTATTTTCACCATCATCTATAAAATATATTGTTTGTGTTCCTTTTATTAGTCCGCTTAAATCAAAAACAATTTTTTTATCAGGAATTATTTCTTTTACAGTTACAAAAAACTGAAGTAAATCAAGAAAGGCACATTTTAGTGAAAAACATGTGTTTGTATCGATATTTAAATTTGGTGATTGAAAATTTTCAATTGTAAAAAACGGAGAAACACATTTCTTAAAAGTACTAATCTCCAGGAAGTATTTAAAAACCTCTTTTTGAGGGAGTTCCATCCTTGAAAAAATGTCAATAGTAGCCATAAAGCATTATCTTAAGACATTAATTATATTATTACGCTAATAAATCCAGTGTAAAACATAACTTTCGTAAGAAATATTAGAAAAATTTAATGTGTTAAGAAAAATATTTACGGCAATTTGAACAATTCTTTATTAACCTATACTGTGTAGCTTCTGTTCTTGTTTAAAAGGATCTGAGTTTATCTTAGGCTATAAAACATGCACAAGTATTTTATAAAAAAAGAAAAAAGATTCTGGACAAATTTTGTTAACAATTTAATGAGTCAAATATTTTTTCTTAGTGCATTTATAGCAGTAGTCTCGCTGTTCTTAATAACAATTTATGTCTTTTATAACGGTATTCAGATATTTAAAACAGTTCCTGTAAAAGATTTTATTTTTGGATCTGAATGGGAACCGGTAACCAGAAAACTTTTTGGTATATTCCCGATGATTATTACTTCATTTTATGTAACTATAGGTGCATTAATATTAAGTGCACCATTAGGAATAGCCTGTGCTGTTTTTCTGGCTGAAATTGCACCTTTATATGCACAGCAAATTATAAGGCCCGCTGTCCAGCTTTTAGCAGGAATACCATCAGTAATTTTTGGGCTTTTTGGATTAGCATTTATAGTTCCTTTGATTCAAACTTTTACTGAAGTTGCAGGGCTTTCAATTTTAGCTGCAATAATTATTCTTTCCATAATGATTTTACCTACAATAATCAGTATTTCCGAGGATGCTATCAGAGCTGTTCCAAAAGAATTAAAAGAAAGCAGCATTGCACTTGGTACTACAAAATGGCAGACAATTTATGGGGCCATTCTGCCAGCAAGCTCATCAGGATTAATGACAGCAACTGCTCTTTCACTGGGAAGGGCCTTTGGTGAAGCCATGGCAGTAAAGATGATAATTGGAAATACCCAGACAATGCCTGATTTTTCTCCTGATACATTATTTGGACTCTTAAGTCTGGCGAGGACACTAACCACAAATATAATTGGTGACATTGAATATGCTGTACCTGGACCACATTTACAGTCTTTATTTGCAACAGGAGCAATATTATTTGTTTTTATTATTCTTACAAACACGGTTTATTATTTATTTCTGAAAAAAGCTTATGGTGTAAGAAGGGCACAATAATTTATGAAGATTGAATTTGAAAAGGGAAATGTAGCAAAAATTCAAATGGAGCAAAATATTGCTCTTGGCACATTGTGGTTTTCCGGATGGTTAATTGTAGCAGTGCTCATTTTTATTATTGGTTATATTTTTTATTTTGGTTTACCGACTGCTCTGTCTTTTCAATATTTATTTACTCCTCCTGAAGGTGGCAGATATGATACAGGAGGAATTTTATATCAATCCATTGCAACACTTTATTTAATTTTTGGCGCAATACTAGTAGCAGCACCAATTGGAATATTTGCAGCAATTTATCTTACAGAGTATGCGCCACAAAACACTATTACAAAGTTAATAGGATTTGCAATTGAAAATCTGGCAGGCATTCCTTCTATTATTTATGGGCTTTTTGGCCTGGCATTTTTTGTAATATTTTTAAAATTTGAATATTCATTGTTTGCAGGTGCACTGACAGTAGCTATAATGGTTTTACCTGTAATAATCAGGACATCAGAAGAAGCGTTGCTTTCAGTACCACAAAGGCTAAGGCAGAGCAGTTTAGCTCTTGGTGTAAACAAATGGCAGACAATTTCAAACGTAGTTTTACCATCTGCATTCCCGGGAATACTTACCGGCATTTTGCTTAGTATTGGAAGAATAATCGGTGAGTCAGCCATTTTAATCCTTGCAGCAGGAGGAAGCATTACAGCCATGCCAAGTCTTTTATCAAGTGATTATCCGTTTTTTCTGCCGGACTCAGCCAGAACTTTAGCTGTTCATCTTTATTACCAGGCGACAAGTTACGATTCACGGGGAAAAGCTTTTGCTACAGGTGTAGTTCTGATTTTCATAATATTGTTTTTAAACTTCAGTATTAATCAAATTTCAAAGAGTTACAGAAAAAGGTTTGTAAGATAGCGATAGCCCTAATAGAGGCGTGATTAATTACGTTTCTAGTAGGGTACATTTAAATCATATAATCCTAAAATGAGGTGACTGCCATGCGTGCTAAAGACGTTATGAATACTGAGATTTTTGTTTTGCATGAAACTGATGATATACTCCAGGCTTCAAATTTTATGAAGAAGGAAAGAATTAGAAATCTGCCTGTGGTAGATGAAAGAAACAAATTAATCGGATTAGTTACTCTTAGAGAAATAGTAGATGCTTTAGCTAATGGAAAAAAGAATATAACAATAGGTGACATAATGATTAGAGAAGTTAAAGCTATCGGGCCGGATACACCGCTAAAAGGTGCTATTGAGGTAATGATTATAAATAAGTTTGGAAGTATGCCTGTCGTAGACAGTAACAGAAAACTTTTAGGTATGATATCTGAGCTGGATTTACTAAAGAAGCTTTATTCTATGTCCGATATGCCTGACGATTTTTACAGAGCTGAAGAAAAGAAAAAAAGTTTTCAGTTTTAACTTTTTATTTTAATGCCTCAACCCCGCCTACAATTTCTGAAAGCTCCTGTGTAATTGCAGCCTGGCGGGCTTTGTTATAGACAATAGTGAGTTTATCAATTAACTCTTTTGCATTTTTTGTAGCATTTGACATGGCATTCATACGGCTGGCTAACTCACTACATGATGCTTCAAGCAGTGCATGATAAATAATGTTACTTAAATACAAAGGAAGTAAACTGCCAAGGACCATATCTAATGTCGGTTCAAATAAAATCTCTGAAGGTTGCTTATTTCCGGAAGAAGTATCCGGAATAATCGGCAAAAACTGTTTTGTATAAACTTCATTTCTAAGCATAGAAATAAAATCTGTCCCGATTATTTCTACCTGATCAACTGTTTTATTTAAAAAAGCATTTTCAGCACTTCCTGCTATAAGATTTGCCAGTTCAATATTTGGAATAGCAGGTAACTGAGTAAAATTATCCAGTATTTCCACTCTAGTTCTCTTAAAAAAATTATTTGCTTTGTTTCCAATTGTAATTAATTTTAGTTTTACTCCGGATTTTTCAAGTTCAATAATCCTTCGCATAGCTTTTTTAAGAATGTTTGTGTTATAGCTGCCACATAAGCCTCTGTCAGAACTAATTACAATAATTCCAACAGATTTTACCAGTCTTTCACGCATTAGAGGAATTTCATTTTTGTCAAGTGAAGAAATAGAAACTACTGCTTTATGTATAAAGTTAATAATTTGCTGGGTATATGGCCTTGAATTTAAAACCCTGATCTGCGCTCTTCTTACTTTACTTGCAGCAACAAGTTTCATTGCCTGAGTAATTTTTTGGGTACTCTTTATTGATTTAATTCTTACTTTTATATGTTTTAGGTTAGGCATATTTTTCTATCCGCAACACAATTTTCTAATAAAATTGTGTTGCTTTGCAGAGTGCTCCTAGTCTACTTAATTTATCGTCATCCAGGTTTTGCCGAACAAGTCGGACAAAACCTTTCTCTGTTAATTTTGTTATTCCAGTCAGGTTACATACTATTTTTTCCTTGTTAATATTAACATAACAATATGTTATAAAATAATCCTGTAATTGTATGAACTTAATTAAATCAAATTTTTTCTTTTTCTGTTTTATGTTTCTTGCTTCATGTTTCTTTTCTTCTGTCCTGTCCCAAATAAATGAAACCACAATTGACCCTGCAAAAAAATATGAGGATTTAATTAAATCTCAAGATGCTCCTAAAATTCAGGAACCTGTTGTCACCCCCCACGCTCAGTCTGCTGCAGAAGAAAAACAGGATGAATTAATTTTACTTCTGCCAAAACTTGATCCAGCTTTATATACCGACTGGAATACACCGGATAAGCCTGTTATATGGACAGAGGGAAATCCTGCTTTGGATTTTTCACAGGGAAATCAGGAATTATTTAATGAATTAAAATTAGAAAAAATTTTAAAGCAAACTTATACAAAAGAAAATCATATTGTTGATGTGTTAATTTATAAGTTTAAGGATTTCACAGGAGCATACAGTGCTTATACAGTACTACATAGCGGTGCTACTACAAAATTAAAAGTAGGGAAAAATGCAAGTGAATCAGATAAACTTGTTAATTTCTGGAGGGGAAATTACTTTATTGACATCCACACAAATGCTGAAAATGACAGTGTTGCAAAAGAATTTATTATTCTTGCAAGCCAGGATATTTCAAAAAATCTACAAACAGAGCAAATGCCTCCTGTTGTAGCCATCCAGCTCCCTGCTTTAAACAGAGTTCAGGGAACTGAAAAATATTGTCTTGGTTCTGTATGTTGTAAAAAATATTTCACCGGGAATACAATAGATTTTGATCTTTTCAATCTTAGTGAATCAGGAGGAATCATAACTGCGCAGTACCAGGAAGATAATTCAAAAGATAAGGAAAGAATATCTCTTATTCTTTCCCGGTATATTACAAAAGAAAGTGCACAAGCAGTATTTGCTTCCTTTAAAGAATATTTTGAAAAGCAAAAGCTGGCAAACAAAGAAATGGAGATTGATTTTGATATTGATGATTCAACCTTAAAAATTAAAAATCAGAAAAATAACTATACAATGTTAAAACAAAGGGGGAATCTACTGGCTATTGCATATAACATAATGAACAAAAAATCAGGCAAGCAGGTACTGGCACTGATCCCATGGCCTATAGAAATTGCAAAACCGATAAATACTATTACTGATACTGAGAAATAAGGTACAATTTAAAAAGATAAGAAATGACATTAACAGAAGAAAAAAAAGAAAAAAAAATAGAAACTCTGGAAGAGGCCACTATAAGATTTGCAGGTGATTCCGGGGATGGAATGCAGTTAACCGGCGGACAGTTTACAAATGCCACAGCAATTGTAGGTAATGATTTAAGCACATTGCCTGACTTTCCGGCAGAAATCAGGGCACCGGCTGGATCACTTGCAGGAGTAAGTGCATTTCAAATTCACTTTAGCAGTAAAGAAATTCATACACCGGGAGATATTCTTGATGTGCTTGTAGCTATGAACCCCGCTGCACTTAAAACAAGTTTAAAAGATTTAAAACCAGGTGGAATGCTTATAGTAAACACAGATGCATTTACTGAAACAAACTTAAAAAAAGCAGGCTATGAAGAAAATCCCCTTGAAGCTGAAATAAATCAAAAATATCAGGTTTTTCCAATTGAAATTTCCAGGCTTACCCAGCTTGCTCTTGAAGACATGAATCTTCCGGGAAAAGTAGTCGATCGTTCAAAGAATTTGTTTGCTCTTGGTCTTATGTACTGGCTTTATACCAGACCTATGGATACTACTATTGACTGGTTAAAGAAAAAATTTTCAAAAGATCCTGTGATTTTAGAAGCAAACTTAAAAGTGTTAAAAGCCGGATATCATTATGGTGAAACTACTGAAACATTTATTTCAAATTATGAAATAAAACATGCAAAACTTCTTCCTGGCAAATACAGAAATATAACCGGAAATGAGGCTACTGTTTTAGGTTTAGTTGCTGCACATGAGTTAACTGGTTTAACAATGTTTTTGGGCAGTTATCCTATTACTCCTGCCAGTGATATTTTGCATGAACTTTCAAAATATAAAAACTTGGGAATAAGGACATTTCAGGCCGAAGATGAGATAGCTGCTATCGGAGCTGCTATTGGAGCAAGTTTTGCAGGTGGACTTGGTGTTACTACCACCAGCGGTCCTGGGATTTGCTTAAAATCAGAATTTACAGGACTGGCTATTAAAACAGAATTACCGCTGATTATTTGTGATATTCAAAGGGGAGGGCCAAGCACCGGATTACCTACAAAGACAGAACAGGGAGATTTGTTACAAGTAATGTTTGGCAGAACCTCTGAAAGTCCTATCCCAATTCTTGCAGCAGCAACTCCTGGTGATTGTTTTGAAACTATGATTGAAGCTGTAAGAATTGCAGTAAAGTATATGACACCTGTATTTTTTATGTCCGATGGTTATCTGGCTAATGGTTCAGAACCATGGAGAATCCCTCAGATAAATACCCTTCCAAAAATTGAAGTTAAATTCAGAAAAGAAGCTGATGGCTTTTATCCCTACCTTCGCAATCCGGATACCTTAGCCAGGCCATGGGCGCTACCAGGAACACCAGGACTAGAGCATGTAATCACAGGGGTTGAGACAGAACAAATCACAGGAAAAATCTGTTATGATCCACAAAACCATGATGCAATGATAAAAATCCGTGCAAAGAGAATTGCACAGATTGAAAATGATATCCCGGACATAAAAACTATATTCGGAGAATCAAAAGGAGATTTATTAATCCTGGGATGGGGAAGCACCTTAGGTTCTATAAATGCTGCCTGTGAACAACTTTTAAAACAAGGATATAAAGTAGCAAACGCTCACTTAAGATACTTAAACCCTTTTCCAAAAAATCTTGGTGAGTTCTTAAAAAACTATAAAAAGATTTTAATTCCTGAAATTAATCTTGGACAATTACGATTATTAATAAGAGCTAAATATTTAATTGATGCACAGGGATTTAACATAGTAGGTGGTCAGCCGCTTAAAGTTAACGGTATAGTCGAAGCTGCCACAAAGTTATTAAAAGCATAGCAGGATAAAATATGGCAATAAGTAATCAATCGCAATACACAAAAGCAGACTTTGAATCAGCAAACGATATTCGCTGGTGCCCGGGATGTGGCGACTATGCGATTTTATCTGCTGTTCAAGGTGTGGTGCCAGCACTTGGTATTCCAAAAGAAAAATTTGTTTTTATATCCGGCATTGGCTGTTCAAGCAGATTTCCACATTATATGAGTTGTTATGGTTTTCATACTATTCATGGAAGAGCACTTACTGTAGCTACAGGAGTTAAGTCAATAAACCCGGATCTCTCAGTCTGGGTAATTACCGGCGATGGAGACGGACTTAGCATAGGCGGAAATCACCTTATACATGCTATACGCAGAAATCAGGATTTTAAAATTCTTTTATTTAACAACAGAATCTATGGTTTAACAAAAGGGCAGTATTCTCCTACATCTGAACTTGGAAAGAAAACAAAATCCACTCCATACGGTTCGATCGATAATCCTATTAATCCTGCTTCTGTAGCAATTGCCAGTGGTGCTACTTTTGTAGCAAGAACAGTTGATAAAAATGTCAAACACATGATGGAGGTTTTAAAGAAAGCAGCAGCACATAAAGGAACAGCGTTTATTGAAATCTACCAGAACTGTTTAGTTTTTAATGATAATGCATTTGAAGGCTTTACCAAGAAAGATGTTAAAGATGATCACTCTGTATACATCGAACATGGTAAGCCACTTATCTTTGGAAAAAATCATGACAAAGCAATTAAACTAAATGGTTTTCATCCTGAAGTAATTAATGCTGCAAATGGAAATATAAAAGAAACACTTGTTCATAATGAGCATGCTGATGACCGGGGACTGGCTTATGTGCTTGGTCAGATGGGTGTGGAAAACGAAGGACTTCCGGTAGCATTTGGAGTCTTAAGACAAATTGAGCAGCCTACCTATCAGGAGCGTTTATTTGAACAGGAAAAATTAGCAAAAGAAAAAAGTTTAAGTGGTGGCTTGCCGCAGCAAACCCTTGAACAAATTTTAAATGCAGGTGATACGTGGATGGTAAAATAAAAATTTTAAAATCACTCCGAAATATTTTATTCATAATTCTTTTTTTAATAAGTCAGGGAATCTTTTTTAAATCTCAGGCAGCCTTTGATATTCGTGGTGTAGAATTATTTAAAGACAATACTATTTGTATAACCAGAGCAGGCAGTACAACGCCTGAAGGATTAAATCTCTCAAATTTCACAGTTACTACTGAAAGCGTTCAGTCAAAAATCAGCTCAAGCGGTTCACTGTGTGCACCTCCTCCGTTTTTTACCGGTGGAACAATATTAACTACTATAAGTGGAATAAAGACTCAGGCTGATCCTACAGTACAAAGCCTGGGAAGGGGAATTTTAATTTCAGAAATTGCAGGTACAGATGGTTTATCAAGCTCCGGAGATCCGTCAGGATTCAGCTCGCTGGTTACCAGATTAGGTGGTTTGACATCAACAATATTTGAAATCAGTCTGCCTGATGGTTGCGATGTAATAGATGACGATGATGATATAGCAGGTTCAAGCAGTGACCTTTCCACTATTAATGACTTTTCATTTCCAACCTGCCACTCTACTACAGGTTTAACCGTAGCCTGTAATGCAATCAGTAATTTACTAACAGCAGCTACCGGATTAGCTCAAGCTACCAGCACAAGCCCGGCAAAAATTCGCTTCACGATTTCAGAATTTAATAGTTTTGCAGATGCCAGTATGATTGATTCGATTTTAATCAGACTAGATTCTCAGGATATTTTTTGTCCAAACAATACAGGGAATTTTTTGACAGTAACTATAGCTGCAAAAAATGCAATTAACAATCCAACTGTTACAGAAATAATTGGCAGTGCAAATATTGGCACCCCCATGCAGGCTGCAAAACTTTCTTATGCTACTGAAACTGTTACTTCAGTTAAAGGAGAAATATCTACAAACGAAACAGGAGTTACTCCGGCTTTAGCAGGCAGTACTACTACAGCAAATACAGTACAAATAGAAGAGCTTAATAACGAATCAATCCCTGTAGGCGGTCAATCATCACCTACTATAATAAATCCATCAGTTGCCACTTCTACCGCAAATAATGCAGTTAATATCTGGCTTATTCCTTCTGTCTCAAGTTTATTTTCTGCTCCACCTGTAACCAGTGACATTACTTTTTCTGATAATTCATTTGTAGTCAGTGCAGCGCCTTATATTGTCATGAACAATACGGACGATTCAAATGCTCCGTTTGGAACTCTTGTAATTCCCATCAGGCAAAACTCTTCAGGAAGTGATCCTGCCACAGTAAAAACTACCATTAAAATTAATAACCTTATTCTAAACAGTGATGCTGCAGCATTAAAAGATAGTACTGTATCGCTTTCTTTTTTTGAACCTGTTTCAGGAGCTATAGTAAACACACCCGGAACTTTATCTATACTAAGTTCTGCTACAAGTTTAACTAATCCGCGGAATTTTTCTTCTTTTGCACCATTGTCCACAAGAGCAGTTGCACAGAATGCAATAATCGATGGTGCTGCAAATGATGGAACCGGAGCAAATCAGGTAATAACCAATGCTGACATAGCTGCATTAACTGCCAGAGATACAGTACTTGGAACTCCGCAGATTACAGATTTTACAAAGATAATTTCTTCTGTAACTACAGTTGACCCAAGCAAAGTTAATATCACAAATTCCAACTCTGTTTTAACAATTACAGGCGATAAAGGGGCTTCAATTGGTGGAGCCAAAATTAAAATAGATTCACCTGCAGGCAGTGAAGCTGCTTCTTTTGATTCTGTAACTGTTACAAGTAAGAGTGACGGATCATTTAATGCAAAACTTAAAGCAGACTTTTCAAAAGGTGCTGTAACTGTTAATTTAAAACAAACTGTAAGTACTACAGACAGCAAAACTACTACAAAATCAGTTTTACAAGAAGGAAGCAGTTCTTCATGTGAAAAAACTGTCTGTGGATGCACAAATACAAACTGCACACCAAATATAACCTCTGTTTTAACATTTGTCGAAAATAACGGTGGCTTAGCTCAGATAGTAACCAGTGGCGGGGCATTGCTTCAGGAAATAATTACTTCTGCAAAGAAGGCACTAGGATTAAGTTAAAAAATGTGCGGAATTATAGGATACGTTGGAGATAAAGAAATTGTACCCCTTTTACTTAAAGGTCTTCAGTGTCTTGAGTATCGTGGGTATGATTCAGCAGGAATTGCAATTCATAGAGGACATAATTTAAATGTCATTAAAACAATTGGAAAAATTTCAAATTTAGAAGAAGTTATAAAAAATAAAACTGAATATAATGGAAAAAACGGTCATATTAATTGTGGAATAGGACACACCAGATGGGCGACTCATGGAGAGCCATCTGATGTAAATGCACATCCACATTTTGACACTGAAGAAAAAATAGCAGTTGTCCACAATGGAATAATTAGAAATTATCAGGAAATAAAAGAGAAATTAACACATCACGGCCTTACTTTTGTAACCCAGACTGATACTGAAGTAATAGTTCAGCTAATAAGCCGGAACTTAAAGAAAACAAAGTCTGCCGTGGAAGCTATTTCCAAATCTGTAAACGAACTTGAAGGCAGTTACGCAATTGCTATTTTATTTAAAGGTGAATCAGACAAAATATATGCTGTTCGTAAAGAAGCGCCTCTTGTAATTGGAATAGGAAATGGTGAAAACTTTGTAGCCAGTGATATTCCTACTTTATCCCAGTTTGTAGATAAAGTTATAAGACTTAATGACAATGAAATTACAATCGTTACAAAAAACAATGTTGAATTTTATAACTTAAGCGGAGAAAAAATAAAAAAAGAACCGCAAATAATAACAAAGACAAAAGATATTCTGGATAAAAAAGGATTTAAGCATTATCTGGCCAAAGAAATAAACGAACAAGCTGAAGTTATTTCAAATCTTTTAAAAGATTTTTTACCTGGCGCAGGAAAACCTGTTCAGTTTGATTGCTTAAAATTTGATCCGTCATTTTTAAAAAATATAGATCGGGTTTTAATCCTGGCCTGTGGAACTGCTTACCATGCCGGATTAACAGCTAAATATATTCTGGAAACTTTAACTTCAATTCCTGTTGAGGTTCAGTTTTCAAGTGAATTTATAACTGCAAGTCCGCTATTAACAAAAAAATCTCTTGTAATAGGGATAAGCCAATCCGGTGAAACAGCAGATACACTGGCTGCCATAAAAAAAGCAGTTTCAACAGGTGCTACATTATTAGGGATTACAAACAGGGCAGATTCAGCACTGGCTGACTTGGCAAAAGAACATTTAATTCTTAGTAAAGCAGGTGTTGAAATAAGTGTAGCTGCTACCAAAACATTTACTGCACAGCTCACTGTATTGTATTTGCTGGCTGTTTATATTTCAGAAGTTCAAGGATTGAGAAGAGCAGAGATTCAATCAATTAAACAAGAACTTAGAGAACTGCCGCAGCTTGTTGATCAAGCACTGCTTAGAGCAGAATACTATCAGGAACAGATTATAAAATATGCAAACAAACGTGATTTTGTTTTTATAGGTCGTGGGGTAAATTATCCTATTGCACTTGAAGCTGCCTTAAAACTAAAAGAACTAAGTTATATCCATGCCAGTGGTTACGCATCAGGTGAAATGAAACACGGGCCAATTGCAGTCCTTGACCCGAATGTACCTGTAGTTTCAATTTGTGTCCCTGGAGAAACCTATGATCGTGTTATTCAAAACAGTCTTGAAGCCAAAAGCAGAAAAGCTCCAATGATTGCAGTAGCAGTAGATGGAGATAAAAAAGCTGACAGTATCTTTGACACTGTTTTGCACATTCCGCAGATTTCAGAAATTATAAGCCCGTTTCTAGTAGTAATTCCACTTCAATTTTTAGCTTATTACATAGCAGAAGCTCTCGGGCAGGATATTGATCAACCGAGGAATTTGGCGAAGTCAGTGACGGTAGAGTAAACAGTAAGATATAATATTCTTATGTTCAATGACCTTTTACTAAAAGCCTTAAATAAAGAAATTGTCCCGCGCCCGCCTGTCTGGTTAATGAGACAGGCTGGAAGATATTTACCTGAATATCAGAAAATCAGATCGCAGGTTAGCTTTTTAGATCTCTGTAATAATTCCGAACTTGCAGCAGAAGTCAGCCTTCAGCCATATGAAAGATTTAAAATGGATGCTGTAATTGTCTTTTCAGATATTTTACTTCCAGTTCAAAAGATGGGATTAGAGTTAGAGTTCACTGATGAGGGTCCCAGGATTAATAATTTAATTTCAAATATTTCTGATATTAAAAAACTTCAAATCCCGATGGCAAATGAAGAAACCTATCCTACATTAACTGCCATAAATATGCTTAGAAAAGAAGTCGGCGAAAAGATTCCAGTTATCGGGTTTAGCGGGGCTCCATGGACTTTGTTTTGTTATATGATGGAAGGTTACAGTTCAAATAATTTTAACAAAGCAAAAACATTTCTTTATACAAATTCACAGGCATCACATCAGCTTTTAAATAAAATCACAAATACACTGTTTCTTTATCTGACTATGCAGGTAAATTCCGGCGCACATGTTCTTCAGATATTTGACACATGGGCAGGAGTCTTATCACAGGAAGATTACAGAACCTTTGCACTTCCATACCTAAGGCAATTAATCAGCGATTTAATGCCACTTAAAGTCCCGATTATTCTATATACAAATAACTCTCACCATCTGTTATCGAAAATTTCCACCTTAAAGATTGCTGCACTAAGTCTGGACTGGAGATGTAACCTCCAGGAAGTCAGGGATAGTTTTGGTACAAGTCTTGGCTTGCAGGGAAATTTAGATCCGGGGATTTTACTTACGAATCAGACAATAGTTCGTGAAAAAACAAAAGCCCTGATTCAGTCCATTAAAAACTGGCAGACAGGTTATATTTGTAATCTTGGGCATGGTATTTTACCTCAAACCCCCGTTGAAAATGTACACGCTATGTTAGATACAGTTTTTGAAATTGCAAATGAACCAGCTTATGTTAACCAGTGATTTATTAGAAAAATATTCTGTAAATGTCCCACGCTATACAAGCTATCCACCAGCACCAGAATGGTCAGAAGATTTTAAAGCAGAAGATTTTTTATGTGCAAATGACCTGGCAAATAAAAATAAAACCCCTGTTTCTCTTTATTTTCATCTTCCGTTTTGTGAAAGCCGGTGTTACTTTTGTGCATGTAATGTGGTAATTAGTAAAAAAAAATCCATTGTAAACACTTACCTGGAACATATTAAAAAAGAAATTTCCAGCCTGGGAAACCTGATAAATCAAAATAGATCTGTAGAACAAATTCACTTTGGAGGAGGGACACCAACCTATTTTAATCCGGATGAATTAAAAGAGTTATTTAATGCAATAAAAGGAAACTTTAATATTTCAAAAACATGTGAAGCCGGGGTAGAAGTAGACCCACGAGTAACTACATTCGATCATCTGAAAACATTGTCAGAGCTTGGTTTTAACAGGATTAGTATGGGCATTCAGGATTTTGATCCAAGAGTTCAGGAGACTATTAACCGCATTCAGTCATTTGAAGAAACAAAAAAAATATTTGAATATTCAAGGAATCTGGGTTTTGAATCTATCAATGCAGATTTAATTTACGGTTTACCTTTTCAGACAATAGATCGTTTTAAAAGAACTATTGATCTGATTTTTCAGTTAGATCCGGAGCGAATAGCATTCTTTCATTACGCTCATTTGCCACAGCTTTTAAATCATCAGGATAAATTCATCCCGGGAAATATTCTGCCATCCTCATCTGAGAAAATAGAAATTTTTCAATATGCTGTTAAAACATTAACTGATAACGGTTATGTTTTTATAGGCTTGGATCACTTTGCAAAACCACATGATGAATTAACACAAGCCAGGAAAAACAAAACACTTCACAGAAACTTTCAGGGTTATACGACTAAGTCAGGGTGTGACTTATACGGACTTGGAATTACTGCTATAAGTAATGTCCAGAATACCCTTTCCCAGAATATAAAAAAAATAAATCCATACTATGAAACAATTGATTTTAATAAAATGCCTCTATTTAGAGGATTTGTATTAAATAATGATGACCTCTTAAGAAGAGAAATAATAATGAAAATTCTCTGCCATGGAATTATTATAAAATCTGAGATAGAAGAGAAATATGATATTAATTTTGACAGGTATTTTGCATTTGAAATAAAGAAATTAAAAGAATTAGAAAAAGACAGACTGATTCTCAATTCTAAAATTATTGAAGTAACAAGTTCAGGACAATATTTCTTAAGAAATATTGCCTGTATATTTGATTATTATTTACAAAGGAAAGATGGAAAACAAAAGGTTTATTCAAAATCAATATAAAATTGCAGTTCTCCTTGTCAATTTCGGAGGCCCTGACAGTTTACGCTCAGTAAAACCATTTCTTTATAATTTATTTTCCGATCCAACAGTACTAAACTTTCCATTTATAAATCTATACAGAAGCCCTTTTGCCTGGCTAATCTCAAATATAAGAGACCGGGCTTCCAGAAAAATGTATAAAAGAATTGGTGGTATGAGTCCATTAATTCCTATAACCTATCTTCAGGCTGAAAAACTTCAAAATTTGTTTGGTAAAAATGAGCTTCCCGTTGATGTATTTATTGGTTTTCGTTATTGTAAACCCTTTATTGAAGACACTTTAAATGAAATATCTTCAGGTAAATATGAAAAACTGGTTATACTTCCTTTATATCCGCAATACTCATACACTACAACTGGTTCTGTAGAGCTAATCATAGAGAGATGGTTAAAAAGAAATGACTTAAATAGTACAAAATTACACTTCATAAAACAGTGGCACACTGATGAAGATTATATTGAATCGTATGCAAGACTAATCAACAATTCACTTTTAAACCTGGATTTGCGAAGTACAGAAATAATTTTCAGTGCACATAGCATTCCTGTTTTTAACATAGAAAACAAAGACCCATATCAAAAACAAATCATTGAAACTGCCAATTTAATAATTACTAAACTAGGCTGGAAAAAAAAATGGCACATTGGTTACCAGAGCAAGCTTGGTCCTGTAACATGGCTTGAACCATCTACCGGTAGGGTAATAGAACAAATAGCTCAAAGAAATAAAAATACAAACATATTAGTAGTGCCTGTTAGCTTTGTATGTGAACATGTAGAAACCATTTTTGAAATCGGAGTGTTATATAAAGAAATAGCAAATAAGCTTGAGATCAAGACATTTGCACGGATACCAGCCTTAAACACTGACAAATATTTAATACAAGCCTTGTATAATCAAGTAGTTGGTTGTCTGGAAAATAATAATGTAAGCATCAAAAACTTGCTACTTTTAAAATAAATTTCTTACGAAATGAAAGATGTCATCATCATTGGAGCTGGAATTGCTGGTTTATCAGCAGGGTTTGAATTATATAAAAATAATATTGATTTTCAGATTTTAGAACCTGCAAACAGAGCAGGTGGAAGCATTAAGACAGTTAAAATTGGAGATTATTTAGTCGAAAGTGGTCCTAGTACATTTAATTCTCTCAGTAAAGAAATAATGGAGCTGGTAAAGGATTTAGACATAGAAGATTTATTACAAGCAGCAAATCCACAGGCAAAAAAAAGATATATTTATCGAAATGGTCAGTTAATGCCTGTTCCATCTACTTTAAAAGAGTTTATTAAAACAGATATTTTATCCAGAGAAGGGAAAATGATGCTTCTGGAAGAATTGTTTATTAAAAAAGAAAACAAAGAAGAAACTGTGCAGGATTTTACAGAGAGAAGATTTGGCAGAGAAATATTAAAAAACTTTATCCAGCCTTACTTAAATGGTATTTTTGCCGGTGATGTTCAGAAGCTTTCTGCAAATGCGGTTTTTCCAAAACTAAAAGGACTTGAAACCAAATACAGAAGCATCATCGGTGGAATGTTTTTATCACCAAAAGTCAGAAGCTCATTTAAAGGGCTTACGCTTTATTCATTTATACATGGAATGGAAACACTTTCGGATAAAATCTACAACAAGCTAAAAAACAAAATTATACTTGATGCAAAAGATATTGAGATTTCACGCGCAAAAGATTTTTACATTGTTAATTTCAAATCTAATAATAAAATTATAAATTACACAGCAAACTCTATTTTGTTTGCCCTTCCGGCTCATACAATGTCTGAGTTTGCTTATTTATTTCCAAAAAGTTATGCTTCTGAAATAACACAAATCGAATATGCACCTATCGCTACAGTAGTTCAGGCAACAGAAAAATCAACTGTAGAGGCATGCTGTAGCATATCTCTGGAAGGGTTTGGGTTTTTGTGTACTAAAGAACCATACAGAAAACTTTTAGGAACTGTATGGACATCATCTGTTTTTCCTAATCGTGCACCATCTGACAAAATACTTTTAACATCATATGTTGGCGGAGCATTAAATAAAAAAATAACAGATCAGTCTGAAGAAGAAATAGCAAACCTGACGGCTAAAGAAGTGTCTGAAAGTATGCAGATATCAAATCCAGGCTTACTTGAAACCATATATGTAAAAGTCCATACAAATGCTATTCCTCAATACAACTTAGGACATATGAGCAGAGTCAAGAAAATCGAAGAATTAATGGATAAGAATTACGGGTTATTTTTTACAGGAAATTATTTATACGGAATATCTATAAATGATACGATTAAGACTTCAAAATTGATTGTAGAAAGAATTAAAAAGTTTTTAGATATTACAATTAAGAAGCAAGAAAATGATCAGGTGAAACTTTTATAGTATTATTCTTTATACCAGCATTGGCTGGCATTAATTAAGCATAAAAAAATCTTTAAGTGGGGAAAGTATGGTGAAAAACCTACACTGACCCGCAACGGTTAAAGTCCGAAAACCCACAAGGATTTAAATAGCAAAGCTCTTTTGCGAGGCTCAAAAGATTGCAAATATCATTTCAAAAAGCACTTTCATTTTATTTAACAGGTTCACTGGAAAAACATGATCATACCTGCAGGGACATTGCATACAACGTTCCTGCATTAACCATCCAAGAGCTGGATGACTTTGAAATGTCACAAAAAGAATTTCTGGACTCTGAAACAAATGGATTTAAATTTGCAGACAAAACCTTAAACATAAAAGCAAATCTAAATACACTAAGCGGGCAGTTTAGATGTGCCGGAGTGAGTGTAATTAATTCCTTATTTTCCGGTATTGGTGCATTTACAGCAAAAAAATTAAACTTAATTTCAGGTTTTGGACTTGTTGCTGGTGCATTTGGAGTATCATTAATGAAAAATGTACCTTTTCTGTCAACAAAATTTTCAATTCTATCCCTGGGTGCAAATTCATTACGCGGCTCATTACACATCCTGGATTCAATCTTTTCAAGAGTGGGAGAAGAAGGAGCTAAATATACTTTACCAAGCATCCTGGCTGGCGGAGCCAGCTTGTTTAGTGCTTATCGTTCCATAAACAAGAAAGACAACAAATCTCTTTCATTGCCTAATGATACCATTTCGGGAATTTTAGGCAGGACCTCAATACATCACCTGGATTCAATGTTAGCTAGTAAAGCTGCAGAGATATCTGCAAATCACAATGAGCTTGGGGCATTCCTGGCAACTTTACTGTCAACCGCCGGATTATTAATTCCAAAAAACCTAAGAACAAATAAAATGCAATGGGATTCACTGGAAGGTTTTGCAGGACAGGGAGGTTCAAAATTTCTTGATTCATTATTTGCAAGTATTGGGCATACATTCAGCTCAACATTTAATTCCACAAAAAAAATAGCCCTTGGTGTTTTAGGAGTAACTGCAGGTTTACCGACAATAGGATCACTTTTAAATTCATTTAATTATCAGATCCCATTTGGGACACTTGAAGGAAAAATTATAAAGGGAATTTTAAATATACCTGAAACAATTGCATTTAATTTAGGAGACCTGGTAGGAAATGGTTTATTTGGAATACCGCTTTCACTGGGATTTGCCGGGCTAACTTACCTCATATGTTTTTCAGACAAAGGAAAAAGACTAATTAAAAATGTTGAAATATCTTCTACTTCGCTGGGTGGTGAATTGCAGAGGCTTCCGCTTCTTCATTTTATAAACGCGATAATTTCCTCAAGCGCTATGAAACTAAGCAATTTTATTCCTGCTCCTCTTTTAGTTTTACTTGGACCTGCTCTGTCATTCCGGATAGGTGAAAAAGTAAAAAATATTCCTGCAAAGTTTGGAGAGCTTAAAGGGTTAATGCTCAGGAACTCGGTACACCTCTGGGATTCAATTTTATCCAGAAGTGCCTGTAAAACGGCAACCATGTTATTTGCAAAATCTGAAGATGAAACTTATACAGGAAATATTGTAACTGATGGAGGAAGCACCTGCTGGTTAACTGAAGATGGGCGCAAAGTAAGCAGTATGGCTATTGGCAAGCAGTTAAATCAGGAAAGTGAATCAAACTTATTAAATACAGTACTTGCAGGTTTAGGCGGAGTTGGATTTGGTTTAAGTACTTTTGCACTTGGAAAGTTATTTATGAAAGACAAAAATAGTAATCAAATTAAAACAGTGATCAGATCTGCAGAAAATACAAATCATAGTGTTAAAACAACAACTCCTGAATTAATAGTTGAAGTTTCCAGAGAAAAAAGTTTAAACATAGAAAGGGTAATGGTGTAAAAAGTTATGGCAGTAGAGTTAAACAGAATATCAATCGGAAATAGAAGCTTGCTACAGCAGTCCTCTGTTTCAAAAGCAGCACTGAATGCTTCCATGGAACGGGCAGAGCTAAGCCAGAAATACTGGAATGAGCTTTTAGAAAAGCTCCGCAAGGCTGGCGGAGGAGGTGGCGGTGGAAATGATAACCGCTTTGATCGCATTGCTGTAAGTATGATGCTGAATAATTTTCTAAGTAATAAAATCATTCAGGCAATACTTAGAAATTTTGGTGTTGAATTGTTCGGGTTAAATAAAATCCCAAATCAAATTAATAATACAAACCAAAATATGACAGGAAATGTAATTCAAATGATTGGAAAATTTGTTATCAGTATTGCAACAGGCAGTGGTTTGCTACAGCAAATCCCCATGGTGACAATAAAATCACTGGTAAATCATTTAATTGGTTTAGCTGGTATTTTATCTTTTCAAATGAATAAATTAAAAGAAATCCTGGAAGAAGATTTAAAAGAGTTTATTAAAAAGTTAGACATAAAAGAAAAGATGAGAAAGATAAAAACAGTTATTGTAGATTTTTTCGTGGAGATGAAAGATGATCTGCTTTCTATCTTAAAATCTTGTATTAAAAAAACCTTCTGCCTTCTATCAAAACCGGTATACCACGAACTATACAAAGAAACGTCATAAGATAAATTAAAAACATCTCAAAATTAAAAAGATTTGGGTAGCAGGAATACACCAAAAACATAAAAGCAAATGCAACAGCTTTTACACCCCCATAAAACGCTCTCATAAATCTGGAGCTTGTTAAAAAATACCCGAGCTTACTTTTCATCATAGATTTTTCACCAAAAGCAGTTTTACCTTCTTTCAGTGCAAACCCCCGGACACCGTCTACTAAAATCCCTCTGACTAAAAAAATCACTAAGATCCAAAACGGAATCCATTTAAGAACCACAAAAAGAGAAATAAAAATTAATTCTACAATTCTGTCACAGGCAATATCAAAAAAAGCACCAAAATCAGAAGCTGATTTTAAATATCTGGCAATAATTCCATCTACTCCGTCCAGAACCATTATTATCCATGTCATCCAGAATGAAAACATAAGAAAATTTTTATTCCCTGGATTTTGTAATATAAAAACTGCAAGAGCAATTGCCAGGGTTGTGCGGAAGATACTGATTAAATTTGGGATTTGTTTCATGCTAAATCTGGCCTAAGATTTGCTGCTTCACCTAAATAAATATGTTTAATCTGCTCTTTTTTAAGATTAGAATAAACCTGAAGCATGATCCTTATGCATCTTGACAAACCATCTTTGATCTTCATTTCCTGGACGCAAAGCATTGGTATTGAACCAATTTTAAATTCTTCTCTTGTAACTGTTGCCGGATTTAAAACATCTAAATCATCTGTAACTGTATAAATAATATTTATAACTTTTTCTCCCTGAATATTGTTTTGGGTAAAAATCTCACGAAGAAGCTTTGTAGTAGCAGCCTTAATCTCCTTAATGCTGTTTTCTTTAACCGTAATTGCTCCGCGGATACTGACAATACTTTCCATAGATTTTTCATTTTTCATTGTATCTTTATTTTCATAAGGCGTGTTCTATGTTATTGTTATTATCACGATTTGGGGGTAATTAAAATGGCAAAAATTAGTATTAATGGTTTTGGAAGAATAGGCAGAAATGCACTCCGTGCTTTGATTCAAAAAGGCCTTAAAGATTTAGAACTCATAGCGATTAACGATCCTTTTTGCAGTATTGAAACGGCTTTGCACTTATTTAAATACGACAGTATCTTTGGAAGATTTAAAGGAGAGTGCTCAGTTAGCAGTGACTGCCTGACAGTAAACGGAAAGAAAATAAAATACCTTCAGGAAAAAGATCCTGCAAAACTTCCATGGAAAGATTTAAAGATAGATATAGTTCTTGAGTGCTCAGGAGCATTTACTGATGCTGAAAAGGCAAAAGCTCATATTACTGCAGGAGCAAAGAAAGTAATTATCAGTGCACCGGCAAAAGGGGAAGATGCTACATTTGTCATCGGTGTAAATGAAAAAACATATGATCCGGCAAAACATAATATTATTTCAAATGCAAGCTGCACTACAAACTGTTTAGCACCAGTTGTAAAAGTTTTAAATGATACCTTTGGCATTGAATCCGGCTTAATGACTACCATTCACGCTTATACAAATGACCAGAGTTTACAGGATGCTCCGCATAAAGATCCACGCAGAGCAAGAGCTGCTGCTGTATCCATGATCCCAACTACTACAGGTGCTGCAAAAGCAATTGGTCTGGTTTTACCTGAATTAAAAGGCAAGCTAAATGGTTTTGCAATGCGGGTTCCTACTATAAATGTAAGTGTAGTTGATTTTGTAGCCACTACAAAAAACCCAGTAACAGTAGAAGTCATTAACAAAGCTCTAAAAGATGCTGCAAATGGCCCGTTAAAAGGACTTCTTGGTTATACAGATGAACCACTTGTCAGCATGGACTTTTTAGGTGATTCTCATTCAAGTTATGTCGATGCTCAAATGACTATGGTTACCGGGGATAGGATGTTAAAAGTAATCTCCTGGTATGACAATGAATGGGGATACAGTAATCGGCTGGTTGAGCTTGCACAAATGATCGGAGCTAAGATGCCTGCTACGTGTTGTGCATGTACTGTTTAAACTACTCGAATCTCTACTTCAAAAGCTCTCTGCCAAGATGATTTTATATTAAGAGCTATTAATCTGAAACCCGATTTTACTTTTTGATTTTTCGGGTGGTAGCATTAATTGGCGTATTGCTTTAAAAATCGATTGGATTTCTTCATCATGTTTTTCTATTTTATGTTCAAGTTGATTTAACTTATGCGCTAACTCTCTATGAGCTGATAATGTTTTTCTAAGCTTTACAAAAGCTCTCATTATCGCAACATTTACAATTATTGCCCGTTTACTCTGCAGAACACCTGACAACATAGCTACTCCTTGCTCTGTAAATGCATATGGAAGATATTTTATGTGTTCTCCTTGCTTTAAGATCACAAATTGTGATCTTAAAAGTTTTCCTTCTTTTTTAGTCAGCTGGAACATAAAATCTTTAGGAAAACGTTCTTTATTTCTTTTTACTGCCTGATTTAACACACTAGTTGAAACTTCATAAAGTCCAGCTAAATCCTTATCTAACATAATCTTCTTGCCTCTAATAAAATGTATTATGCTTGCTATTTCTTCTTGTGATAATGAATTTGGCATGAAGCGATTGTACACAACAAGTGTTAAATTCCATGTAACCTAGGGTTACATGCGTTTCAAAACTTAATAATTTATTTCTACTTCAAAAGCTCTCTGCCAGGGTAATTCAAACCGAACATCCGGATTTTTCAGATCTAACAGTTTTGAAAATCTTTGTACAAAGGGTTTCATTTTTTTATTTACTTCCTCTTCGGTAATTTCTTCATGCCTGATTTTTGCCTGATAAGCGTAGTCATCCAAAAATCTTGTCAGTAAGCACTTTTTAAAGGCAGCTTCATTAAATATTTTTCTCTTTTCAGAGATCCATCTGTTTACACCTGTTGCCAGAGCACTTCCTGTACTATTTGCACAGGTGTTCCATCCTGAATAAGCATATAATTTATCCCAACTTATATTTGAATTTAGCAATGCTTCTACTAGTTTTGGCTCTGCACCATTAGCATAAGCTAAATCAATTATTATAAAAGGCCTGGTTTCTCTTTCTAGTTTTTTTATAAGTATGTCTATATTTTGTTTAGTGTCAGACGGTTCAATTTTAAATATGTGATCTCCCTGTACAGAATCAGCACAATGTATAAAACAAACAATGTCAGAATCTTTAAAATCTTTTATTTCAATTCCCAAAGTTTCAACCTGACTTATAACCGAGTTATAGATTGTATTTGATTCATATCGTGCAATCTGATTTTTCCCTTCAGTGCTGTTAAAATACAAAGAAACTGATGGCTTATATTCTGATTTTTTTAATATAGCTTTTGTCAATAAAACAAGCGGAATCTCATCTGTTCCGGAAATTACTTTTGCACAATTTGAACAATTCTGATTTTTAATTTGTTTTTTTATGTATTCAGCTTCAATTACATTTACTCCATATTTTCCTGAATCATCGCATGAAAAAATCAGATATTCAAAACAATTTTCATGAATTAATTTTAACCATTGCAGATTTACTGCAAAGTTTTTTTCTCTGTGTGCTTTATAATCAGTAAGAATATCCGGTGGTATTTCCCTGGAAGATTGATTACCAATTTTGTGTGTTAATTCAGACCACTTAAAAATCTTCTTTCCATAGTCTTTCCAGTAATCTTTTTCTTCTTCATTTGAATTGTAATCCGGGATTCGCATGATTGAAGAGAAACCGTATATCGTGTATCGTGTATCGTGTATCGTATTTTTTATATGTTCAGCACGTGATTTTAATTCATCTAATGAATTATTATGTTTTCTGCTTTGGACTAATCCACCATAAACAAAATCATCTAAAGAAATTATTAGAGAATCAATACCAGATAAATCTTTCAGCCATTTTTCCAGATAAGCTAAATCAGATTCGCATTTTAAATCTCCCAGATATTTTCTTTCGGGCAAAATAAGATTAATGCCGGAAAAATCTGCGATTTGTTTAGGTAATAAATATGAAACAGGACGATTATCAAGAGGTAAGAGCGCAATGGAATTTTCTTTTACCATGATGTTATTATTATATGCTTGATATGGCAAATTGGCTTAAAGACAATCTTTCAAAAATTAAAAATGCCCTGTTTAAAACCCGCAGTAGAGGCTTGCCGTGG
>Ga0156089_143_pt1 | contig 61535 bp, 51 predicted proteins | sample RifCSPlowO2_02_FD_107742 | JGI IMG/M metagenome (GOLD analysis project Ga0156089, IMG submission 107742) | Candidatus Melainabacteria bacterium RIFCSPLOWO2_02_FULL_35_15
CTAGATGGAATTTTTCCGGCAGCAAATAAGCAAACAATATTATCTAATTTATCTGCAATACCTACTATTAGGCCTGAGCTGGTAGCAGGAAAAGTATCCTGAAAAAATCTTGGATAATAATGCTCTTTTATTCCTGCAGAAATCTCACTGTTAAAATTATTTATTTTTGCATATACTGAGCCGATTTCACCTTGTAGTTCCGGCAGCTCAAATACTAAATGTGTAGTTAAGTCCAGCTTGCATAACCTTGCTGTTTTAATCAGATCCTCTTTTGATAAAGATAGCTTTTCTTTTGTCTCTTCATAGATAAGTTCACACAATTTGGTGAGTCTGTTTACTTTTTCTTCCATTGACCCAAGACCTTTTTGGAATGTGATTTTTGATAGCTTTGCTCCTCTTGCTTCATAAGTGAAAGGAATCTTTAAATCTTCACTGTAAAAAAACTTCCCATCGTTTAATCTGGCTCTAACTACTTTTTCATTCCCTTTTTTTATTTGTTCTTTAATCTTGGAATCGCTTGATAATGTTTCTGTTCCATTTGTGATTACTATAAAATTAGGAAGCAAATTGTTATTTCTGTCCTTTAGAATGAAATATTTCTGGTGTTTTTTTAATATTGTTTCTGTTATGCAGGGTGGAAGAGTAAGAAATTCCTTGTCAAAACTACATAATAATTGACCCGGATACTCTGTAATGTTAGTGACTTCTTCCAAAAGACTTTCATCAATAACTGATCTGCCATTTACTTTATTTGCCTCTTCCTGTATAAAACTCCCGATCTTTTTATATCTGTCTTTAAAAGAAGCCATTACTTTATGCTCTAAAAGTTTTTTTTCATATTCTTGAGGATTATTTAAGGCTATGGGATTGTTGTTAAAAAATCTGTGTCCATAAGTTTTATCTGAGCTTTTAATGTTTGCATATGAGAACTCAATTATATCTTTGCCTAGCATTGCTAGAATCCATCTTATTGGTCTTGCAAATTTTTCATCATTGCTTCCCCACTTCATAAATTTGTCACCAGTTGTGTTTTTTATTGATTCCGGCAAAATATTTCTTAAAATATCTTTGGTAGTCTTTCCGCCAGTTTTTGTAACTGCAAAAACGTATTCGGTTTCGCCGACCTTTTTTCTTATGAGTTCTCCGGGTTCCAGATCGTATTTTTTTGCAAACCCAATTGCAGCTTGCGTTGGATTTCCCTTTTGATCAAAAGCAGAATTGCTTGGTGGACCTTTAACTTCAATGATTTCTGTTTTTTGTTCTCCAGGAAGGTTCGTAATATAAATTGTTATTCTTCGCGGAGTATTAAATGTTTCAACAGTCTCCTTGTTATATGGAATATTATTTTCAGTTAAGCCTTTGGTAACATTTTCAAAAAGTTGATTTGTGAGGCTTTTTATTAAGCCTGGCGGCAATTCTTCACATCCAATTTCATACAATAAGTCAGACATTTATTTGTATAGCTATCATAATACAATCCTTATTTTAACTTGCATTATGAGTATCTAAGCTGTTAAAATAACCTAGCTTAACTAAAGGAATCACCATGGCCTGTCCAAAGAAAAAAACATCACATAGAAAACAACACCAGAGAAGAGCTAAATGGGTTGCATTTTTAGCTAATATTGCCAGATGCTCAAACTGCGGTGAACCTGCTATTTCACATCACGCATGTGGTTCCTGTGGTTTTTACAATGGCAGAGAATATATTAAGGCATTACAAAAGAAGAGTAAGGTAGTTACCTAAAAATATTTAAGTGCTACTATTCAATATTGCTAATGAACTTTAAGAGGTATTTCTAAATGACAGTAATAGCAGTAGATGCTATGGGGGGAGATCATGCACCTCATGAAATAGTGCATGGTGCGGTTTTAGCGGCAAGAGAATTTGGAGTCAGTGTTCAGTTAATAGGTCAGGAAGATTTAATTAAGCATGAGCTTAAAAAACATTATACAGAATATTTATCTATTGAAATTATTCCTGCAGAAGATGTAATTGACATGGCTGAAACTCAGCCTGCTTGTGCAGTAAGAAAAAAACCAAATTCGTCTATAGCTGTTGCAATGAATCAGGTAGCATCCGGGAAAGCCAGCGGTGTTGTGGCTGCAGGAAGCACAGGTGCTGCTACTGCTGCTGCTCTTTTTATTTTAAAGCGCATTGAGGGTATTGAAAGACCATGTATTGCTGCAGTAATGCCTACACATGAAAAGCCGGTTATTCTGGCAGATGTAGGAGCTAATGTTGAGTCAGTTCCTGAAAATATTTTTCAAAATGCAATCATGGGTGCTGCACTTTCAAGAGCATTATTTAAAATTGACAGACCAAGAGTCGGACTTTTGAACATTGGAGAAGAGCCGGGAAAAGGAAGTTCTACAGTAAAAGAAGCTTATCAGCTTTTATCAGGTGAGCCAAATTTAAATTTTATTGGAAATGTTGAAGGAAGGGATGTGCCTGCAGGTGTCTGTGATGTTTGTGCATGTGATGGCTTTGTAGGAAATGTTTTTTTGAAAACTGCCGAAGGCATTGGAAAGATGGTTACTTCAATGCTAAGAGAAGAATTAACCAGAGATGTTAAAAGCCAGCTAGGCTCACTTTTAGCAAAAGACAGTTTTTACAGATTAAAAAAAAGACTGGATTATGCAGAATATGGTGGTGCACAGCTTTTAGGAGTAAAAGGAGTTTGTGTTATTGCTCATGGAAGTTCTAAGCAAATTGCTATAAAAAATGCCATAAGAGTAGCCAAAGATGCGTCTGATGCTAATGTTATAAAATTAATTGAAAATATGGTTAAAAGCTATGTTAATAAATAGTCGAATCTAAAAATGCAAAAAAACTATGGTGTAAAATTTCTTTCTTTTGCTGGAGCTTTACCTTCAAAAGTTGTTACAAATTCTGATTTAGAAAAGTTGTTTGACACATCAGATGAGTGGATTTATACAAGGACAGGTATTAGGCAAAGACATGTAGTTGATAAGAATGAGAGCGGTCTGTCATTAAGTGTGGATGCTGCTAAACAAGCACTAAATAAAGCAAAAATTGATCCCAAAGCCATTGATTTGATTATTGTTTGTACAGCTACTCCTGACAAACAGTATCCTTCTATGAGCTGTATGTTGCAGGGTGCAATTGGTGCTGTTAATTCTGCATGTTTTGATTTGTCTGCAGCGTGCTCCGGTTTTATTTTTGGAATGGCTACTGCTTCCCAGTTTATTTATACAGGACAATACGAAAATGTTTTATTAGTTGGTGTTGATATTCACTCTCGTTTTATTGACTGGAGTGAACGGTCAGTTGCTGTGCTGTTTGGAGATGGAGCCGGTGCTGTAGTGATGAGTAGTTGTTTGGCTAAAGATGATGAGCTTGCTGGTTTTATTCTTCATTCAGAAGCAGACTCTAAGCTGGATTTAACCTTAGATAATGACAATATTTATTTTACTGACTTTAAAGATCAGGTCAAACCTGATTTTGTAAAAATGAACGGAAAGGCTGTTTATCAGTTTGCTTTGCGTGTCATACCTGAAATTGCACATGAGCTTTTGGATAAAGTGAATATGACTACAGACCAGGTTGATTATCTTGTTTTACACCAGGCTAATCAGAGAATCATTGATGCCGTTGCTGAAAAACTGAAACTTGGTAAAGATAAAGTTGTGTCAAATATAGAAAAAGTAGGAAATACTTCTGCCGCAAGCATTCCTTTAGCGATTGCTGATAGTTTAGCGTCTAATAAAATTAAAATACCAAGTAAAATGCTTTTAATTGGTTTTGGGGCAGGGTTAACATGGGGAGCTGCAATAATTGAATGTAATATTTCCAAAATTTAATTATAAACAGGTCTTTTGGGTGATATTTTTTTGCTTATTATTTATACCAGTAACAAATACATTCTTTGTTAATTTGGGTAAAATAATCAAGTGTTTTATAAATAATTACACATATAAAAATTCTTTAAGTGAACTTATTGGTGAAAATAATAATCTGCAAAATAAAGTGAGGTACTATAAAACTACTGCTGGTTTGAAATCTTTAGTAAAAGAGCGTTTAGAAAAAGTCGATGACGGGGAGATATTAATTAAATATTCTGAGTAGTTTAGCGGCAGAAAAAATCATGAAACAAGTACAATTAAAAGTTTTAAAATCTTCCGGAGAATCAAGCAAAGAGGTTGAATTGTCTGTTGAAGCTCCGGTTGATATTTCAAATAAAGCTTACTCAATTGCCCTGAGAGATATTTCTAATAATATTGATATACCAGGGTTTAGAAAAGGAAAAGCTCCAAAAGAAATAGTTGAGAAAAAATTTGGTATTGAATTTATTGGACAGAGAGCATTTGAAAGTATATTTAGTGATGTGCTTTTAAATGCAGCCGAGCAGGAAAAGCTGGATATCATAGAAGTGCTCAAGGTCTCATCATATGAGCTTGTACCAGACAAACCATTAACATTTAAAGTTATTGTTGAATTAAAACCCGAGGTAAAAATAGGCAAATATAAAAATTTAAAAATTAGTGCAAAAAAAACAATTTATGACAAAGAGATTTTTACAAAGAAGACATTAGACAGGCTGGCTTCAAACTTTATTACTTTCAAAACTGTTTCAGACAGAGCCTTGAAACAAGGAGATCTTGTTACCCTGAATTTTGAAGGAAAGTTTGATGACGGTTCGGATATCCCTGGTGGTAAAGCAGAGAACTTTCAGGTTTTGCTGGAAAAAGATAAATTTTTACCGGAATTTGTAGATAAACTGCAAGGGACAAAAATTGGTGAAGAAAAGGAGATTTTAATTACATTTCCGGATAATTATGTGAAAGATTTTTCTGGCAAAAAAGCCAGGTTTAAAGTTAAAGTTAATTCTATAGAAGAAAAAGTTTTTCCTGAAATTGACGATGAACTGGCAAAAAAACTTGGCCTTGAAAATATGGACAGATTAAGAAATCAGATTGAAATGCAAATGAAATTTATTCAGGAGTCGAATAATCAAAAAGAACTTGAAAATAATCTGCTTGATGAAATTATTAAAAATTCAGAATATGAAATATCTCCCCGGATGATTGAAAAAGAAGTTGACTATTTGCTGGCAGATCTAAAAAAGAATTGTGAAAAAGATGGAATTAAGTGGGAAGACTTTAAAAATGATCCGAAAAACAAAGATTTACTTGTAAAAGCCAGAGAGGCTGCCTCAAAAAGGATTTCAATTGATTTAATATTAACTGCAATTATAAAAAGTGAGAATATGACGGTTACTTCTAATGAAGTTAATGCTGAAGTAAAAAACAGAATCAATCAGCTGGGAGAAAAATATAACCATTTACAAAACGACAGGAAGTTTGTAAGTATGGTTGAATTTATTTTACTTAGGAACCAAGCTGTTGATTTCTTGGTTAAAAATAGTGATGTTTCATGGAAAGATGAAGTAACCAGGGATATTCCTGATTAAAGCTTTGGTTTTATGTTAATCTGAGTAACATAAATTTGCACAGGAAGAAAATAATGGGGGTATTGAGAAAGTGAAAAATCCAGATATAAATAAATATTTAACAGAGTCTAAATCCACTCTTCCGGTTTTTAATTATATGCCTTATGTGATTGAGCAAACACCAAGAGGTGAAAGAGGTTTCGACATTTTTTCCAGGCTCTTAAGAGAAAGAATAGTATTTCTTGGCTTGCCAATTGATGATAATGTTGCAAATGTAATTGTTGCCCAGCTGCTTTTGCTGGATTCTGAAGATCCGGAAAAAGACATTATGCTTTATATTAATTCACCCGGCGGTTCGGTAACAGCAGGGCTTGCAATATATGATACTATTCAGCATGTCCGCTCTCAGGTGTCAACCATTTGTCTTGGTCAGGCTGCAAGTATGGGAGCTTTCTTGCTTTGTGCCGGAGCAAAAGGGAAAAGGCTGGCTCTGCCGAGATCAAGAATTTTAATCCATCAACCTTTAGGTGGCGCACAAGGACAGGCAACAGATATTGAAATTCAAGCCAGGGAAATTTTAAGAATTAAAAAGCAATTAAATGAACTTATGGCCAGCCATACCGGACAGCCTGTTAAACAAATTGAAAAAGATACAGACAGAGATTTTATAATGACTGCTCAGGAAGCCAAAGAATATGGGATTATTGATCAGGTAATTGTTAAGTTGAGTGATGCAAAAGAAAAACCACCATCACTTACTTCTGTTTGAATTTGTATAAGTGATCCGGATATTTAGTATATAGATACTGTGTTTCTTGTATTTTGCCAAAAGAGAATTAAAATTAAGGTTATAATGACTAAATAATAAGTAAAATTTAAATAATTTCCTTATAGGTTTGACAAATACAGTTGTTTGGAACCATATTAATGATAGATACAGTCTTTAAGTTAGTAAAAAATGGAATTTTATAAATGGCAAAACATGAAGACACAAGATTAAAATGTTCTTTTTGCGGGAAGACTCAGGATCAGGTTAAAAAACTAATAGCTGGCCCGGGAGTTTATATCTGTGATGAGTGTGTTGATCTTTGCAATGAAATCTTAGATGAAGAACTCTTTGATTCAAGCTCTCAGGCACAAAGGCAATCCAGAGAACAATCCATACCGTTAATAGCAGATATTCCTAAGCCTTGTGAAATTAAGTCATATCTGGATCAGCATATAATTGGTCAGGATTCAGCCAAGAAAATTTTATCTGTCGCGGTATATAACCATTACAAGAGAATAAATCATAATTTAGAATCAAAAAATTCAGAAGCTGTTGAAATTCAAAAATCAAATATTTTATTAGTAGGGCCTACTGGCTGTGGAAAAACATATTTAGCTCAGACGCTTGCCAGGTTTTTAAATGTTCCATTTGCTGTTGCAGATGCTACGACCCTTACAGAGGCTGGATATGTCGGAGAAGATGTAGAAAATATTTTATTGCGTCTTTATCAGGCTTCCGATTATGACGTAAAAAAAGCTGAGCGTGGAATTATTTATATTGATGAAATTGACAAAATTTCAAGGAAATCTGAAAACCCTTCAATTACACGTGATGTTTCGGGAGAAGGAGTACAGCAGGCTCTCTTAAAAATGATTGAGGGAACCACTGCAAACGTTCCTCCTCAGGGAGGAAGAAAGCATCCTCATCAGGAGTTTATTCAGATAGACACGTCAAATATTTTATTTATTGTTGGCGGTGCTTTCGTTGGTTTGGAAAAAATTATTGAGCTTAGGTTAAATAAAAACCGCGGTATAGGATTTGGTTCCACTCCAATGACTCAGCTTGAAAGAGATATAAGAGCATCACAGGAATTTAAATACTTAATTCCGGACGACTTATTGAAATTTGGTTTAATACCAGAGTTTGTAGGCAGAATTCCTGTTGTTGCAGCTCTTGATGCATTGGATGAAAGTGCACTTAAGAGGATTCTGGTTGAACCTAAAAATGCAATTGTCAAACAATACCAGCAGTTATTAAAACTTGATGGCGTGGATCTTACTTTTGAACAGGAAGCAATAATTTCAATAGCAAAAGAAGCCATTAAACGTAAAATGGGAGCAAGGGGTTTAAGGAGTATTGTGGAAGAGATTATGACAGACATTATGTATGATGCACCGTCAAAACATGATATTAAAAGAGTTTGTATTACCAAACAAATGGTTGAAGACAGAGCTAAAGCAGAAATTGTTGAGTTGCCTTTAGAAAAAAGAAAAAATGAGATAGCTTAATAGTTAACCGCTGACGTATTATAATGTAAATGTTTTGCCCATGTGGTTATTGTACCAGTAAGGATTTATCCGATTTATTCGGTAAATCCGATCTGGGGAAAAATTAGCAGCGGAAAGCGCAAACTTGTTTTGCGCTTATAAGAAATGAAAATTGGTGTACCTAAAGAGATACTGGACCAAGAATGCAGAGTTGCTTTAACTCCAGCAGGTGTTTATGCTCTTGTAAGCTATGGGCACTTAGTTTTTATTGAAAATAATGCTGGTCTTGAAAGCAGTTTTTCAAATGATGATTATATTGATGCAGGAGCAAAAATTTTATCTAAACCAGAAGAAATATTTAATGTTGCTGATTTAATTTTAAAAGTTAAACAACCATTAGAATATGAATGTAAATATTTAAAACCTTCTCAGATCCTTTTTACATTTTTACACCTGGCGGCAGATAAAAAATTAGCCTCCGATTTGTGCAAATCAAAAGCTACATGTATTGCATATGAAACCATAGAATTACCTGATGGTTCTCTCCCTTTGCTTATTCCAATGAGTGAGATTGCAGGGAGAATGTCAGTGCAGATAGGCGCACATCATCTTGAAAAATATTTTGGTGGAAAAGGAATTCTTTTAGGTGGTGTTCCTGGTGTAGAGCCGGCAAGTGTGGTAATTATAGGCGGAGGAACTGTTGGTATAAATGCTGCAAAAATGGCAATTGGTCTGGGTTCCAAGGTTTTTATTCTGGATAATAATTTAAAACGCTTAAGAGAACTGGATGATTATTTTAACGGCAGATTACAAACAGTTTATTCTACACAACATAAGCTGGCAGAACTTATTTTGAAATCAGATCTGGTAATATCTGCAGTTTTAGTTACAGGTGCTAAAGCTCCTAAATTAATAACAAAAGAATTGATGTCTAAAATGAAATCAGGTTCAGTAATAGTTGATGTTGCAATTGATCAAGGTGGCTGCGTAGAAGGAGTAAAATACACTAAGCATTCTGAACCGGTAATGAATATCGGAAATGCTATTGTTTATGCAGTACCGAACATACCTGGCGCAGTCCCGATTACCAGTACTACTGCTCTTACCAATGCGACATTGCCATACGTTGTTAAGCTTGCAAACAGTGGTTATAAAGCAGTGTTTAACGATATTCCCCTAAAGAAGGGTGTAAATGTCCATGATGGTTTTGTAGTTCATGATGTTGTCGCAAATGCACTTGATATGGAATATCTGGCATTAAAGCCATGATGATAAAAAAAATATATTTTTTATACGGCTCTGATTATTCAGCTATTACTGCACGCATTAAGGAAATAAAAGAGCAAATTGCAAATAATTTAACTGTTCAAAATTACGTTCTGTCAAAACTGGATGACATTGAACTGTTTTTTAACCAGTCTTCAGGCTTTTCATTATTCCGGGATTCTTCTGTTGAAATTATTGATCTTAATTTAAGAGCTTTTAGTCAGCTTGAGAAAAGATTAAAAGAGTTTGTTTGTTTTATAAAAGACATTTCTGCATATAAATTTATAATTATATTTTTACACGTAGAAAAACCAGACAAAGTTACTTTAAAGAAAATCTCAGATTCGGAACTTTTTAAAGAACTAAAAAGTCTTGCGGTATTTAATGAATTTAATAAATTAATGCCCTGGCAAACAGAACAAATAAAAGAAAAAGTAATTACAGACTCTAAAAAATATAATCTTATTTTTAATCAAAAAGCATTAGGTTTATATATTGATCATATTAAGGATAATTTAAATAATTTAGAACAGGAATTAAAAACGATTCAATTATACCTTTTGCCGGACAGTGAGGTGAATGAAAAGTGCATTAATACTTTATTTTATACTGCTGTAAATATTGATAATTTCTTTGATTCAATATTAGACTGCAAACCAACGTCTGTTTTAAAATTAAGCTCACTGCTTGATAAATTTGATTCACCCTTATACATAATAGCTGCACTTCAAAACAAATTCAGACAAACACTTTCTGTCAAAACACACCTGGAATTAAATACAAACATTTATCAGATCTCAAAACTTCTGGGAATAAATCCGTACAAGCTTGAAAAAGACATTGGCAAAATTAAAAATATTTCATCCGTGTTTTTGATTAATATTATTTCAAATCTTTCTGATTTGGAATTAAAAGCAAAAACAGGGCTTGTAAGTAATAAAAATGTTATTGATTTACTTTACTTAAAATTTTTTCAAAGGGATCACCTGTACTCCATGTAACCTCCAGGATCGAATGCCAGAATGTAACCGATGCTCCTTCACATAAATATTCTATTTTTACTGCATCTTTTTCAGTGGTTACTATATTTTCAATGTTGTTTTTTTTTGCAATATTAATAATTTTACTTATGTCTTCAAATTCATAATTGTGATGATCTGGAAATATTATATGCTCAATAACATTTAATCCTGCTTTGGACAGACTGTTGCTGAATGATTTTGGATTGCCTATACCTGAATATGCAATAATTTTTTTATCTTTCATTTCATCCGGATTAATTGTTTTAACAATATTCATTCCTTTTAAGTGCTTTATCCTGTAGCTCATTTCTATTATTGGTTTATCAGCCGTATATTTTTTTATCTTATTTAAGGTCTGAGTTTTTAATGCAGTGTCTTTGGAATTTGATAAAACAATTGCCGTTGCTCTTTTAATCGAATCCGGCAGTTCTCTTAGTTCACCGGCTGGTAATAAATATCCATTATCATAGGGATTCTCTTCGTCAAGAATTAAAATATTTTCATCTCTGTGTAGTTTTACATATTGAAAACCATCGTCCAGAATTAATATATTTGCTCCTAGTTTTATGGCTGATTGTGCAGATTGAATTCTGTCTTTTCCGGATAACACGATTGCTTTAGGTACATTTTTTGCAATCAAATATGCCTCATCGCCGCTTTGTTCACTATCAGTCAGAATATCTTCACCGTCACTGACAAGTATATTTCTTTTGCTTTTATTGTCAGTATTACTTCTTTTATATCCTCTTGATAAAACAGCTGCTTTAAATCCCTTGTTTATTAAATATTTTGCAATTTCTATAGTTAGCGGTGTTTTGCCGGTTCCTCCGCAGGTTATATTTCCGACACTAATGACAATTGACGAGACCTTCCAGGTTTTTAGCAAGCTAAGTTTGTAAAATAATAATCTTGTTTTATATGCCAGAAAATAAAATATTGAGCCTGCGCTCAGCAAAAATCTTATAAAAAAATTATGTTTGATTTTTTTATAAATAAGAAATAATTCGTTCTGCAGTTTCTTGAAGTACATCTTGATTTCTTTTAATTATTCTTTTTCCGTTTCTTGTCTTTATCTCTCTTAATTCTTTATTTGATATTGCCTCTTTAAGTTTACATTCTAATTCAGGTATATTGTTCACCTGAACAATTGCGTCTTCATTTTTAAATAATGTTGTTAATTCTTTAATCTTGAAGTTATATGGACCGATAATAGTATAAGATCCTGCTCTTATTGGCTCAATTATATTATGTCCGCCAACTTTAACAAATGTACCGCACAATACTGTAATCTGCGATGTTTTATAGTATTTAATCAGCTCTCCAATTGTATTTAAAATCAAGATTTCTTTGTTTGATTCTATTTGATTATTCCCTGTTTTTACTACAGGGATAAAACCATTCTGAGATATTAATTTTGATATTTGATTAGTTCTGTCAATATGTCTTGGGGCAATAATTAATCTTATATTTTTAAAATCTTCTAATAGCTTTTTATACACATTAACAGCAATATCTTCTTCACCCTTATGTGTGCTGGCAAATATGATTTTTATTTCATTTGACTTCCCGAAAATTACATCTGCATTATTATCATTATTTTCTACAGTGCTGTTGTAAGAAAATTTTATATTTCCCAGTGTTTTTAATTTAGATTTCTCAAGACCTAATTCTTTAAACTTAGAAGTGTCAGTATCTGACTGGCTTAATACTTCAGTAAAATTGTTAACTATGTTTTTAAAGTAAAACTTAAAAAATTTGTAATTATTAAATGATTTATCTGAAAGCCTTGCATTTATCAGTATTACAGGAGTATTTCTTCTGTTACATTCTGTGAGCAGATTAGGCCATATTTCTGTCTCTGCGATAATTAACATTTTTATCCTTGCGCAGTTAAATAACGAGTTAATTACCCAGGGTAAATCAAAAGGAAAATAAAAAATTAAAAAATCTCTGTTTTTTGTAAGAGCTTTTAAATGCTTATAACCAGCAGCTGTAGTAGTAGAAATCATATAAGGATAAGAATCTTTTTCTTTTTGTAACTTTAAAACAAGAGCCCATACTGCATTAATTTCACCGACAGAAACAGCATGAAACCAAATCCAGTCTTTTTTTTCTCCCCAGGATTTGATTGTTTTGTCTGACCAGAACCCAAGTTTTTGCCAAAATCCGGATATCACTTTACTTTGTCTCTCTCTTTATATGCTTTTAATGTGTTAGACATTAGCATTGCAATTGTTACAGGGCCAACTCCTCCCGGAACCGGTGTTATTGCTTTACAGACCGAGCTGACATTGTCGTAATCTACATCTCCGACCAGTTTGCTTATGCCATTTTCGAATATTCTGTTTATTCCTACGTCGATTACTATTGCATCCGGTTTAATCCAGTTTTTTGTAATTAATTTTGGTTTGCCAATTGCTGAAATCAAAAGATCGGCACTCCTTGCAAGTTCTTCAAGATTATTGGTTTTACTGTGTGCAATTGTTACAGTTGCATTCTTTCCAAGTAACAACATTGACAATGGTTTTCCAACCAGCGTTGATCTTCCGATTATTACAGCAGACATTCCGGTAATATCAATAGAATAGTGGTTTAGTATTTCTATTACACCCTGAGGTGTGCATGGGGTAAGAGTCTTTTCTCCCCGCATTAATTTTCCTAAATTATACGGATGCAGGCTGTCTACATCTTTATTTGGATCTGTTGAATTAATTATTTTTTCAGTGTTAATGTGAACTGGCAGGGGTAACTGAACTAAGATTCCATCAATTTTTTTGTTTAAATTTAGCAAGTTAATAAGATTTATAACCTCGCTTTCTGAAACATTTGTCTGCATGTAATGTATCTCAGAACAAATGCCAAGCTTTTTTGCAGCAATTTCCTTATTTTTTACATATATGCAGCTTGCCGGATTATCTCCTACCAAGATTACTGCAAGTCCTGGTACTCTTTTACCTTGTGACTTAAGTAATTCAATCTCACTTGCTGTATTTTTTAGAACTTCATCAGCAACTAGTCGTCCATTTAAAATTAAAGGTTTGGAATTTACTTTTGCCATCATTAAAATGATAACTTATTTACCAAAACCATTAACTGAAAACTCTACTATAGGACTAATTTGTCCTGCAGGCGGACTGGATAGTTATAAATCAGTCAAACCTGCAGTAGATTATTTAAAAAAGTCAGGTTATAAGGTAAAACTCGGAAGGTCAATAGTTGTTTCAAACCAGGCTTATAAATACCTATCAGGTTGTGATAATGATAGATTAAATGATTTGTATAACTTTTGGAATGATAAGTCAATTAATGCAGTCTTTTGCTTGCGTGGTGGTTATGGCTGCCTTCGATTATTGAATTTGATTGACTTTGAGCAAATAAAAAAATATAAAAAAATACTTCTTGGTTTTAGTGACATTACAATTTTACTTCTTGCATTTTATAAAATGTGTAATTTGGTTACTTTTCACGGACCGTTATTGTCCTATAAGTTTATTGATAAAAAACTAAAATCAATTGATTCAAACACTGAAAAATATTTATGGAAGCTGCTTTCTGATCCCAAATTTAAATTTTCATATTCAAACAAGTCTAAAGGAGTTGTAATAAAACCAGGCAAAACAAAAGGAAAACTACTTGGCGGGAACTTAACTGATATTTGCGCTATGATTGGCAGCGGTTATCTTCCTGACTTTAGAGATTCTATTTTATTTCTTGAAGATTGCTATGAAGAGCCATTTAGAATAGATCGGTTACTGACTCAGCTGTCCAATGCAGGAATATTTGAGCAGATCAAAGGGTTGGTTTTTTCAGGTTTTTATAAGTGCGGATTTAAAAATAATAAAGAAATTGTTGACTTGTTAAAAGACAGAACCATGAAATATAAAGTACCAACAATTTTTAATTTTCCAGCCGGACATGATATACAAAACTATACGCTTCCAATTGGATTAGAAGTTTTTCTGGATGCTAATAAATGTGCTTTAAGTTCATTGTAAACACGGTTAAACAGCCAGTTTTAAATATGCTAACTTTGCGTAAGATACTGGTAAAATTAACCTGCTATGGCCGTCTATATTTTACCTTTTGAAAAGATGCATGGACTTGGAAATGATTTTGTTATGGTTGAAAGAAGAAATTTGCCAGGTAATACAAATGATAAAGCTCTTGCTAAATTACTTTGCGATCGTCATTTTGGTATAGGTGCCGACGGGCTGATAATCATTGACTTGTCCTCGGTTTGTGATGCTGATTTTGCCTGGAGTTACTATAATGCTGACGGAAGTGAAGCCCGGATGTGCGGTAATGGAATGAGATGTTTTGCAAAATATGTTTTTGAAAGAGGGCTTACTGATGAACCTGCATTTTCAGTTTTTACACAAGCAGGAATTATCAGATCTACCATTGAATCTGATGGTACTGTTACTGTAGATATGGGCGTTCCTAAATTACCAGATAAAACAAATGAAGAAATAAAAATTAATTCAAGAGTATTTAATTATACTTATGTTGAAATCGGGAATCCTCATTGTGTGATTTTTTTAGATAAAGATATTTCTGACAGTGATTTTTATTTGTATGGACCTAAAATAGAAAAAGACAAAAAGTTCCCGGATGGTATAAATGTAGAGTTTGTAAGGGTTCTGAATAGCAAAGAAATTAAGTGTAGAGTATGGGAAAGGGGATGCGGCCCGACACTTGCCTGCGGTACCGGAGCATGTGCTGTATTGATTGCAGCTAATGTTAATAATTTGTCTGAGAGCTCTGCAATTATAAATCTTCCTGGTGGTTCTTTAAGCACACGATGGGACAAAATTTTAAATCATGTTTTTTTAAATGGTCCTGTTACTTTTAGTTATACCGGGCAGTTTAATCTGGATCCTGCGTTTTATGCCATATAAAAATGAATGATTTTCAAAAAAATCTTTTGTTACGCAGAAAGCACTACAGGGAGAGAAGAAACACTGTACGCAAAATTTTATTTATCCTGTCGCTTATTTTATTCTTTTTTGTATTATATTTTATTCTTCAAATCCCAAACACAGGACCTGCAGCAATAGAGCTTTCTAAAAATCATTTAATAAAAAGCGAATATATAGTCCAGAATATTTCTAAAGAAATATCAGGTAGAAATTTCTTTTTTATTTCACCAAGAAAACTAACTAAAAATTTGCTTTTGTCCTGTGGGCTGCTAAAAAATGCAGTGATTAGAAAATATTTACTGCCCAGGCTTAAGCTGGTTGTAATTGTAAAAGAAAAACAGTTATGGGGAAAGCTTATTGCTAATAATTCCGGGAATAATCCTGCATATATTACAAATGAGGGAAACCTTATAAATGGAAATTATATAAACTTTAATTTATTGCCGGAAGATTTAATACTGGTTTTTTGTACGAATAGTACGTATGTTTCAGAAGCCGCCTTGTTGATACTAAAAGACACTTTGGATTTTTTTAATACCAGGCTTAAAATTAAAATAAATAAGTTTCTGGTTACTGATAGAAATACACTGGAAATTTATACAGATAATTTCATTAAAATTAATGCCGGATATATTGATTCAAATCTTCTGGTTAAGATTGCAAAATTAAGTGATATATTAAATCAGATAAAGAAAAAATCCTACTTAATTCAGTATATTGATTTGTCTTTGGAAAATGGCGCTGTTATCAAGAAAGTAGATGAGGGAAAAGTAGATAAAAAACATCTCAGGCTCTTTATGATTTTGCATTGACGTATCGCAGTATGATATATTATTAACCTTGTTAAAGGTTAATAGGAGTCAATAATTTGAGAAACACAAGACCAAAAGACAGATTATCAAGAAAGTATGGCGAACTGCTTTCCGGTATGCCTGCATTTGAATTAAATAAAAGGCCATATCCACCGGGTCAGCATGGACTTAAAAGAACCAAGAATTCAGAATATGGAAGCTTGCTCCAGGAAAAACAAAAGCTGAAACACTGTTATGGAATTGCAGAACGTCAGTTTAGAAAATATTTTACAAAAGCTGTAAAACTAAAAGGGCCTACTGGTGAGGTACTTATTCAGCTTCTTGAAACAAGGCTGGATAATCTGGTTCATAGAATGGGTTTTGCACCGACACTGGCTGCTGCCAGACAATTAGTTACCCATGGTCATGTACTTGTAAATAATAAAGTTATTGACATACCGTCTTATGCTGTTAAGCCCGATACTGAAATTTCCATTAAAGAAACGATCAAGAGTAATGAAGTTGTAAAAACTGCCATGAAAAATACACCTCAGGTTTTAGATTATATTTCTGTACAGAAAGAACAATTCAAAGGGAAGCTCTTACAAATGCCACAACGAAACCAAATTCCTGTAACTGTAAGTGAACGCTTAATAGTTGAATTTTACTCAAGATAAACCTATTACGTCTCTAAACAATAGTGCTAACCCGCAAGAAATCTTAACTTCTTAGCGATTTCTTTAACTTTTTTTGCAAAAATGGTAGCAATCTTAACCTACACAAGAGGTTCATCAAGTAAGCTAAATAATTAATAAAAAAAATGGGCCAATTAGAAAAAAATGAAATAAACCAAGCTTCTTCAGTCGGATACCTTGAAGAGCAGATTAGCTATTTAAGATCAATGCTTTCATACGCACTAGATATTAATGAGGCAGAGATAAAAATCAATTTCCCCACGTTAAAGAATTTTTATTTTGTAAATAATATTTATAAATCATCCTGGGCAATTTATACCCATCGTGAAAAATTTCCCAGGCTTTTATATACAGGAAATTTTTTAATTCAAGGTGGTAATTATGCAAAAAGATCGACTCGATCACCTTTTGGTATAGATGCTTTGTCATCATTAACTTCAGTAGCTAATACGTTTTCTTTTGAAGCTTCTTTGTTTAAACAAAACTGGACACTGGATTTAGATCTTTTTCAGGATAGTGCTGATAAACTCAAATTTTCTGTCAAGGAATATAAAGACTTTTTACAGCTATTAAACAGGATTAGAGCCCAATGGTTATTACATTTAAGTGAAGAGGGGAATTTTGATTTTGTGATAATTGAGTTTTCTGAACCTTCTGATCCGGTGTATTTTGTAGACTTAGGAAGCATTGATAGCTTAGCTACAAAGGTTAGGACTTATTTTAAACCGATATCTGAACACTCATTAAATCTTTTTCAAAAGTTAGCGCTTGGTACAGAATTTGAAGGAAAATTTTTTAATCTCCAGCCTGATGCTTGGTTGAGAGATGATGTAATTATTGAAATTGGCAATTTTTACACTGAAAAAATTTTCGAAGAAAAAGATAATAAATTATTTAATGAAGTTATTGACCAGAGTTACAATAATCCCTTTAAAATGCAGGCTTTTAAACCTATTTACTGACTCACGTTTGATACTTAACAATTAATTGTTTAAGTATAATTGGTTACTGCCTAGCTATGTTACTAAGTCTCATCTGACTAACTTACAAAGAAAGGTTTTGCCTGGTTTATCCAGCAAAACCTGGAAAATGATACAAAAGGCAGACTGCGAACACTTTGCAAAGCCCGACAAGCGAGGTACGAAGCAAGGAGGGCGGTAGGCAAAAACTATAATTGTGCGGATTAGTGTTACACAGCATGACAAATGGTCGTATATCGTTTTGAAGTATTGTGAGCAGCTCTTCTTTTTGTCATTCCTGCATAAAGCTCAGGGAAACTAGTTTTTAAATTATCCGGAGCTTTTTCTAAATATTCATCATACTCATAATAATTGCCATCTTCATTAACTACGTAAATTGTTTTTTCCGGATCTTTTGCACCATCTTTAGCCTGACCGCCACTTGTTCTTCGTATTTCCTGAGTAAATTCCTCTCCATTTGATTCTTTTACTGCATCGTATGCCATTTTTAAAAGCTCAGATTCTGTATATTTTATTAAATCACTGCGTTTAATTCCTCGTTTTTGAAGTCCATATTGAAGAATATATTGTGGTGCCATAACAAATGGGTGTTTGTTTGTATCGTTATGATGAAGTACAGAAAGATCATAATACATAGCTGCTACAGCATGTGCGCCAGCAGGTGTAAATCCAGCTTTTATTTTTCCACTTCTGTCTTTAAAGTATCTGACTTGCTTTGTAAGCCAGAGAGCCTCTTTATTTAATTTCCATTTTGGAAAACCAGGAGTCCTGGACTGCTCACCAGTTCTGCAATACTCTAAATAATCTCCCATAATTTTTACAATAGTATAATCAGCATTTAATTTCCCCAGTGTTTGACAAATCTTTTCAATTTCTTTGATGCCAAGATGCTTTAACAATATTTTATGAATCTCAGAGTCTTTATCTTTAACAATGTCCAGTGAACTCTCAAAGTTTTTAAAATCCAGAAGTATCTGTTCTGCGCCATGGCTAAATCTTAAATGTCCATCATCATGAAACTCCCCAGCTAAGGGGAGTGAGTAAGTATTACTTTCAACAAGATTTTTTATATCAGGATCAACATTTTCTTTATTTGAATAATAATCATATAAAAAATGCTGAGTTCGGAGCAAATGAGTAAAATCTCTTCTCTCGTGAAGACTCCTAATATACCTGTATCGATCTTTGCGATCTGCATTAAATGGAACAAGTATACCAGCCTGAGTTACAGTTCCCTGATATTTTTTTATTTCAGTAGCATCCAAATCTTGTAATATTACTTTTAGCTTTTCATCTGCCAGACTATCTATTACTTCCTGATATCTGGGTGAAAGGGTAGCTTCTCTGTGCTCATTTTCAAATTCTTTTATAAAGGCATAAGCTGACTCTACCGCTTTAGCTTTGTCAATTTTGTATTCAAGAATTTCTTCTTCTTCTGGTCCGAGTTTGTCTGTTCTGATAAAATTTTGTGCGGTTTGAGCACCAGCACCAAAAGATGCAAAGCTTACCCCAAGTGCTTCTGTCGCCCTTGCCAAGTCATATACTTTTTCACTTATGCCAAGCGGCATTATTGCAAGCATTGCTTTGCTTGTCCCTAAGACTAAAGCTGCAAGACGTCTAAACCATCCTTCTACTCTCATAGCTGTGTTTTCACCAGGCAGCCTGGAACCATAATTATTTGCTCTTTTTAATACTTTGTTCCCGTCTCTAAATAAAGCAACAAGATTTGCACCGGAAAAAAGAGCATAAGGAATATAAGCAAGAGATTTTATTTTTTCAGGGACTTCATGCCCCAAAAAAGAAGCAACTTTTGAAATTATCCCTACCCCGAATAAACCACCGCCAGCTACACCTAATCCACCACCAGCTGCCTGAAATGCACGAGCAGGCTCTTCCTTAAAAATTAAATCCATGTTTGTAATATTTTTAAAGAAACTAAAAATTCCCTGCTCGTAGAGTGATAACCACTTTAAACCTGGTAAATGACTAGTAAATGATTTATGAACAGATGAAACAGTTTCATTTTCTCTCCTTCTTACATCACTCATTCCCATTGATTGAGCTCCATCAAACAATGAAACCAGTCCAAGAGCAATCGGATCTTTTAAATCCATAAATGTGCTAACAGCAGACATTCCAAGCGCTCCGGCAAACCATTCCTTACTGTCCTGAGCAAGTCCTGTTAAGCCGCCAGTACCACCAAAAATAAAGTATGATTTTTTGAGACTGCTATATCCTGCATCAGTATTCCCGCCAGTTAAGCTGCTAAAAAGTATTTTAATTCCTGAAGAGACTAAAGACATCCCTGAAACAACCGTACCAATTAACGCTCCACCTGTTTCCATTGCTCTTATTTGTCTTTGTCTTTTTAATTTGTTTTTATCTACTATTTCATGCCTTATTACTTCAATACCATAGTCTTTATATTGCTTGGCTAATTTCTTTAAATCTGAATACTCATGCTTACCTTCATTTTTTAACTTATCAAGATTTAATCTGGAAGCAGCTTCTGGAGGCAGAGCATCAATATTTACACAAGGAGGTAGTAATTCTTCTCCATATTGAAATCTAATTCCTATTTGTTGAGGGGCCTGTGATTTATCTTTTGGTTTTGTTTGGGCAGTATAAGGTTGTGGATCTGAAAAATTTTGACAAGATGATTGTACTGCCTTAGGCATTATCCCTGCTTTTTCTTATACCTACTATATTTAGCGTAAATACTCATGATTGTTTTAATTAAATACACTATATATTAGACTATATTTAAAGTTTCTAGTCAATGAAAGACATATTGTAACTTTTATATTTTTTACCACGTACAATTAGTGACAAAAGGCTTACCTGTGCTGTTAGAATGAGTCTTGTTTTTTATCGCAGTAGGAACTATATGAAATTTTTAATCTGTTTTTTGCTGGCTTTAACATGTTTGACATTTAATACTGGTGTATTTAACAGCAGCACACTTCGGTATACTTCCTGTGCATTTGCTCAGACAAATTTATCTCCTCTCAATATGCTGATTTTTGATATAAGAGATGTCAAAAAACTCATTGAAGAAGGAGATAATAAATTAGCAATAACTATCCTAAAAAGTGCAGACAAAAATGTTCGTAAAGTAAAAGAGTTTAGTGCTAAAACAAAAAAAATTACCAGTACAAGAATTAAAAAGGGCATAGCTCTTTTAAAACAAAATAAAAACGACGAGGCTCTAGCTTTAATACAAACAGCAATTGACAGTCTAATAGAAGCAGGATTTGCCAAACCAAGTGATTTTGAATCGATATAAAGAGACCCACCCTAAGGGGTAAATCTTGTACAGGTGTGAAGGATTTGATCGTCTGTATACCTGTTTTCAAATTTTATTTTATAATTCCCGTCTTTAAAAGGACAAGAGCTTAATTTTTTTCCAATGTCTATTTTTGGTGCTGCGCCCCAATCTACAACCACGCTTTTATTTTTTTTCAAAATATGATTTATTAAAGCAATTAAAATAAGATCATATTCTTCCGCTTCTATATGACTGTCTGCAATATGCCGATCGTTCATGTCTATGGAATATTCATAAAATGCTGTTCTCTCAATCATAAGGCCATCTGGATAAGGCACACCAAGAAAATCTACTCCGACTATTACCAATGCCTTACCTTTATCCAAATCATTATTAATTGCAGATGAATCGTTATCTCTTAGTTCATATTTGTTTGCTTTAAATCCTCTTATTATTTTTGTATCAATGCTGCTTATCTCTCCTGTTGTACTATCTTCTGTCTGCCAGTCATCAAGAAGTGCAGAACTCGTATTTTCACTACCGGTAAAAAAAGAAGGAGATTCCAACAGGCTGTAATCTTTCTTATTGTTAGGAAGATTCTGTTGCATCTTAGCCATTTTTACAAAGACAAATGAATGTAATTTAGGAAACCTAAAAAAGTTTTCCCATACAGATTTATCCATAGTACTGCACTCGATTTTTACAGGAATAAGATTAGGCAATATCTTTTCAAGTTCACCAGCAATAAAATCTCCACCATTATTAGTTCTTCCACAATCAATCTCTACCATTTGTTCTTCATTCAAAGGATTAATTACTGCATCCCTGATAAATGACTTGTTAAGTACATTATTTGGATATATTATCTCCCTTCTTTTGGGATCCAATGTAACTAAGGTAGTATAAAGTCCCTCATCAACTGTATAAGGTTTAATATGCATTATTATTTCTCTGATTAATAATTATTCTACACGATCGTCTATAAAATTTTCACGCAATAATCTTCTTACCTTTTCAATACAATTCTTTTATTGAGTTTTAGATATAGGCTTGCACATATGCTTAAAACATAATTCTCTAATTCTTTATCAGGACACATATGTCATCTAACCAAACTGGCACATCGGTTTTAAATATGCTAACTTTGCGCAAGTCCTATAGAAGTCAAATTTCTGTTCCTGAATTGGGAATAGCTGCATAAAATATAGTTTTATTATAATAGTGCTAAAATACTTTCTAAGTTTCTAAAAAGGAGATATAAATTATGCCATTAAGAGTAGAGTATACACCGACAAGGGAAGAAAAAAGAATTGGAAATATTGCTGGAATGTTTAATAATAATCCTCCCTACAAGAAAAGACTTGAAGTCTGTAATGAACTCAAAGTTCTATTACCACAACTTGGCTTTCCGGTTGTTGATGTAGTTGCTCATAAGCAGGATCCAAGAGTAATTATTGTAATTAGTAGAGAAAATGCAGACAATAGTGAATTTTTAAAAGGTTTAATCAATGCAGTTTCAAGTCAAGAGGCATCATCTGGAAATCCAGTTAAATACAGAGATGCTGTACTTGCAATTCATGGATATCCTGAACGTGAATAACTTTTAAGAGTTAATCCAACTACTTTTACTTTAAAGCAAAAAAATCAATCCAGGATTTGAACCTGAATTTTTAGTTAAGCGCCAAGCAAAATGTGTTCTTCATCAGAACACATTTTACGCCGTTAAGAAAAAGCGAGTTGAGCATTCGTGCGAAACGAGCGTTATAAAGTACAAATCCTGAAATTTGCCCCATCCTGGACAGATTTGAATGAGTTTTTGGAGAGGGCCGCTTGATAAGAGGAGTTACAGAAGAAAGTTGGTTTATTTGCTTTTTCTGGCTATTAAAGCAAATTGATAGAAATATTTTGAAAAGTATTCAAGAGTTGTATTGTAAAGCAAGCTACCAAAAAAACTGTCACATAAGATTTCACGAACTCTACACAATTCTTTTAATCTTGCCCCATGCCAACGTTGACCACTAATGGTTAGATCAAGCAAGTCTAATGCTCTATAAAAAGCATTGGTTGCGTATTCTTCATTACCTTTTTTTCTCCAAGAAATAATTCTATCAACGTCACTACCTACATTACCTAGCTGTTCTGCAAGCGTCATTTTATACCACCTGCCTGATTCTTTTAGGTTTTTATAAAGATCTCTCATTGTTTTATTAAAAAGTTAATAATGTCAATAATTTTTTTCTGTATGGCAGGATCTTCAACTTCTCGTGACCTGTTGTTTTGTCTTGAACGAAGATTAATCATGGAATCAAACTCGATCCAGTTGTTTCTGTCTTTAGCCGGATAAATATTAATACCCCATAAATTATCCTGTATGGAACCTTCTTCAAGGAGGAGTTTTTCTTCATCAGCATGCATGTAGCCACCAATTGCAAAAATTTGTAATTTAATATCTACTACAGCCTTAACTAAATCACTGTCATTTTTATTTGCAATATTTTTTAAGGCTTCTAGTGTAATAGGCTCTTTAACCAAGATTATTTCATCCATATTAAAGTATTTTACTACTTCGACTGAACAAATTACAATTCTCTTTTGAAAAAAGGAATAAATAGAAAACACATTTCTTTTATCATTCCTCGTTATTTAAGAATCATAAAAGATTTGCAAGAATTAAGATTTGCTCCTCTTGTTTCTCTTGCTAAAACTTTTGAATCTTGGCAAGAAGAAATACTTAGAATGCTAAGGTTTTGATTGGTACGACCTAGTGCATCACGTTAGAAATAAAATTAAAGAGTTTAATGGCTATGTTCACATACCTGATCTCTCTAAAGTAGCTTAATTTTAGCACCGTGCTTGACATTATTTATTGCAGTGTCAGATTTGCTTTATCAGTGCTTATGAAATAAGGGCTGGCCAAAACAAAAGCAATTTGCTATAAGAATAAGTAAGCCTGATTGTATATTTGGACTTTTGAAAACTCAAATAATTTAGCCATATCCCAATTTATTTAGGCAATTTTGCACAAAGGCTTGTTTGGAGTATGGCTGAAAGTACTCTAAAAGCCCCTGTCCCTGTCAAAACTTTAGGATCCCTTTTTATGAAAATAAAAGTTGAAAAGTGCAGACAGGTCAGAATTTATCCCCTTATAAAAGGGCTTTTAAGTCAAGGTAATGCAAGGATTGAATGGAATGATGGTTTTATAATTAATTTAAAACTTCATCGAGAAGGTAAAAGAGATTATATTCATTTTACCTATATTACTTCCTCAGAAGGTGGAGATAAAAAACTTTGTAATTATAAAGTAAGTCTTACAAGAACTGAATGTCCTACCGGATTCAGATATTGGCTTGCTTGTCCTCTAGTAAATAAAGAAAACAAAGCATGTGGTAACCGTGTAGGTATCTTATACATGCCGCCAAAAAGGAATTATTTTGGCTGTAGAAGGTGCCATAAATTAATTTATCAAAGACAATGCCTAAGTGGATTGGATAAAAAATACGGAAAGCTTATTAGCTTTTGTGATCTGGAACAGGAAGAAAAATTAATTAAAAGAAAAGTATATGCCGGATTTTTTACTCAGAGATATATGAAACACCTGAACAAAGTTAAAAAGAATAATGAGAGATTCGGAAAGAGGGTTGAGGACTTGAATAGCAGTCTCCTCTCTTAGATTAATCCCCCTAATAAATGGGTCTGTAAATAAATTTTAACTGTGTTGTTAAAAATGTCCAACCTGTAGAAGATTTAACTCGCTGATTTCCTAACTTGTTCAAATGCAGCAATTATATTTTCTTGGGTTAATACTTTTGGAGTATGGTCTTTAATAGCGGACCAAATTTGTGTATTAGTTAAGCCATCTGATCTTAATGCTAATTCTGTATAATCAAGGCTGCTATCCAAGCTTTTTTCTTGCATTGCTTCTATTAAAGTACTTACGTAACCTTCTATTAATTTAACTTTCTGTTTTATTTTTTCACGTAATTCTTTTCTGCCAACATTTCTTGCTTTTAAATGATTAATCATATCGTTGACAGTTACTTGTTCTTCACTACTTTTATTTGCAACCTCAGTAAATGACGTTTCTATTTGTGCAGGAGGATAATCGCTTATTTTTGATCCGATTTCAGCATAATCAGAAGGCGGCTGGATCTTTCTTGAATCTATGTAAGGCTGTAGAAAATGCCTAGCTAAAGCTTCTCCTTGGCTTAAGTTATACAATTTGTGAAACGAAAATATTCTGTGATCTATTCTTTTAGCTCTTGTAGCATTACAGCTAACATGTTTATATAATTCTTGCTCAGCATCTGTACTGTTCCCTTCTTTGTCAATTAACTCTATATCTACATCTATAGTAGAAGGAGCATTTGTTGTCATTATAACAACAACATTAGATGCTCCTCTTGTATTTCTAAAACGTTGAAGTGTAGATAAAAATGCCTCTGTTAACTTTCCCTCGTTTTCAGTAGGTTTTCTTATGTAATTATCATCAATTGCTCTTGGCACTATCAGTCCTTCTACTTCATCCAAAAGTAATACACATGGAGCATTTGTTTTAACTGAAACAAAAAATTCTCCAAGATTTATTTTCCTACCACTTGGCATAACTACAAGGATATTGCCCTTTTCATGTTCGATCATCTCTGGGCTAAGAACAATTAACGGGAGAGCCATTTGGTTTGCTAAAGCTTCAGCAAAAGAAGATTTGCCCGTACCTTTAGGCCCAGAGCAAAGCCAACCACCATTTACCTTTTGTGTAGAGTTATTGTCTAAGTTATCTACAACATTTTTTATAACTCTATCTTTCAAATCATAAATATCAACATATCCTTCATCACCAAAATGTCGAGAAAGTTTATGATAAAGAGTCAATGCTTGTCCTGGCAGAGTTCGCATTGAGGGACTTATAAAAAATGTGTAATCTCTTACAGCAAAGCTATCATATCTATGTACTACAGCCCCACATGCTCTTAAAATCCTTTCTTTGTTTTCTTCATTTAAAAGATCTTTAAATAAAGCAGGTGAGTTTTCACCAATTGTAACTTTCTTATCAACTAACATGTTTAAACACTTATAGAAAAACTCTAGCTTTCTATAATTTTGAAGTGTTAGCTTGCCTCCTGATTTATCTGAGTCCAGATTCATAAGCTCCCAAATCTTATTAAATATTTGATTTAAGTCCTCTTTAGAACAGCACTCATCCTTTAAGAAAAGCTCCCTTAATTGGTGCAGGTCATCATCTAGTCTATTTTCATACGTATTAGTAAACGGCGCATTATATCTAGCTTCGTTACCTTTATATTCAGCTGCTAAAGTCTTGAAACATTCCTTAAGTTCATCTTCTGACATCTGTGATAATTCACAACCCCACTCTTTAAACTTACTAAAGATGCGACTGTATAACTTATCCTCTTCATATTGTACTTTTACTTCATTACTCCATAAAAGAGGAGCAATTTGAGTAGCGTGAGTTAGCACTTCCTGTAATTTCCCTCTTGCTGAAGGATCGTATTTAGTCTTATCAATAGTACCCAATTTACTTTCTAACTTATAATTTAAAACTAAAGCATCTCTTAGTTCTGTTACTTTATCTCTCAAGACAGTAGGAGCCCCACTTGTCAAATATAAAGGGTCATTTTTTGAAGCCTTTGTTTCGATTCCTAAATCCGATGGTTCAATAAGTGTATCTAGCATTGTTTCATACATTTTGAATCTATAGTTTCCACTCCTTACATCTGGGTTTGGAACTTTAAACTCTCTAATAGGGATTTTCCAGTTTAATACTAAGACCCTTCTCATATGTAACTTAGCCTCTTCATCAACCAGGTAATGTTCTTCTCCAAGATATTCAATAAATTTTTCATAGAAAGGATTTTCTTTTTCTACTTGAACTTTTACATCACTTCTTTGGTAAAACCCTTCTAAGGCAGCAAAAAGTCCTCTAACAACTTGTTTCCTTGCTCTTAAAAGATCACTGCTAGGGAGATCTTTTGGAGCAGAGAGAATTTTTCTTAAACTGGACTCGATTTTATTTGTAGTATTCTGAGGATTTTTCATGTCCCCGTTTTGAATTTTATCTATAGCTTTAGCTCTATCAGAATAATCCATGTTTATAAGATCATCATTCCAATACCCTTCTTCATTCAAAGCTTGAATAGCAACTTTACTTGCATCTTCTACTTCTGATTTAGGACTTTCTGCAGTAAAGAAATCTAGAATCTTTTTAGCTACCCAACCTGTTCCCCCGGCTATGGCACCAAAGAGAAAAGCTTCTCCTACACCTCCTCCAAACATAGCAGCTTGATTTTCAATGCCAAGCTCCTTTTTTGTCATTTGGATAGCTTCAATTCTTTGTCTTAAAAAGGAATTGTGTAAAGTTGATTTTGTAGCTTGCTCAATTTCAAGCTCACTAGTAACAACAGGCAAGTGTTTAACTTTAACTTCACTAGAATTAGTCTTCCCATTATTTTCAATTGGTTTTTTCTTGATTGAGTTAAATTCAATTTTATTTACTTTGTCCATAAACAAGTTTCTTAAATAGGTTTAAAAAACTATACTGCAATGCTGACTAGACAGTCAATAAGTTAAAAGGATTATTTATAACTATTAAAAAATGGCTTGTTTTAGAGCTCCTTACAGCAAGTCAGTAAGGTTAAGAAAATACCAATATTTTTTTGCCTAATTTAATGAACTATAGTTAAGATGTCCATCTTAACCTTTATCGCTTAGTATCGAATTAGATTCTAGTGTTTTATTTAAGTCCTTTATTAAGATAGAAAATAAAAATGCTTACAATAAACAATGCAACGAAAGTAGTAAAGCTTCCCTACCGGCCCATAGGCTTCAAGCCTCAGGAAGGTAAAGAGGTTACTGGAGCAGACATTATAGATTGGCTAAAAAAAGAAAGTCGTGGCACCATTCAATGCTTACCTCATTTTGCTGTTTGGGCAGGCATTGGAACGATAGCTAGTGCAATACTAGGTTTTATAGGCATAAAGCAAGACAGCAAGCTTTGTAAGTGGATTGGAGGAATTTTAGGATTAGTTGGGATTGCTGCTAGCGGCTTTGGGGTTTATCTGGCAAGAGCTATCAGCCAGATTCCCGAGAAAGAAAAAAAAGCTAAAGAAGAACAAGAAGAGAAATTAAAAAATGTTTATCAGGGATTATCTGGTAATGTAGAAATCTCTGAAGAAAATACAAAGACTCGTATTCAAATTCTTAATGATGAGTCTTTGAAATCAGGTGTTCGGGAGGAAGCATTAGGGTATCTACTATCGTCAAAACATAAAGATGAAAGACCTTTTAATGCAGTAATTAATTTTATAAATGATGTCAAGCAAAATCTCTCTCTGCGTCAAGCTGCTATGCAATCATTAAGTGGCTCAAATGAATTACAAAGAGAAAAAAAAGAAGAAATATTATTAGAGCGATTAAAAGATATAAATGAAAAACAAGATACTCGCAGAACAGCACTTAATTTATTACGTGATATTGGGGATAAAGATACAATTACTTCTCTAGAAAAGGTAAAACAATCTGGAGCTATCACTGATCTGGATGCCGAAATAGAAACAATAATTGAATATATTAATGATCGCATATCAGGTAAATTTGAAAAACAAAAATCACAGCTAGAAAAATTTGAAAGTGCTAAAACTGATGAAGAAAAATTATCACAAAGCATAAATTACATAAAAGATAAAACATTACTTCCAGAGTGTAGAAAAAAAGTAATAATTGACATAATGTTTATTATAAGTAGACAGGAGCAGCCTGATGTAATCCAGTGTTTAATTGATTCTGTAATAGATAAGACTGATAATTATGATGTTAGGGCAGCTGCAATCATAATTTTAAAAGAAGCAAGTAAAGGAAATCAAGATGAAAAACTCCTTCAATTTTTAAGAACTTGTGTATCTGATAAGTCGGAGCATTCATATCTTCGCTGCAAAGCAATAGAAGCTTTAAGCAAATTTGAGAAACAAAAAGCTACTAGGTTTCTCTTAGCATGTTTGAATGATATAAGTGATAATGAAGCTATACTGTCAACAGTTGTTAATGAGCTTGGGAAAAGTGGAGATGAAAGCATAATAGAAAGATTAGAAGCTTTTAAGAAATCAGTTTTTTCTCAAGATAAGGCGAGTTTATCGCATGACACTTCAAAAGCCATAGATAAAATAAAAGAAAGAGTTTCTAAAGCTGGTGGAGATTCTAAAAATTAACCTTATTTTTGAAATGCCATGTTGAGAATAAATACACCATTAACTGTGACCTTAGTTTCAAATGGTATATTGGCTAAACGAAATCCAAAAGCAGTCTTCGTCAAAAAACACAATCTACAAGTTAACAAAGATGTTGTTGAAGCTGAAACAGAACAAGTTGCCAAACCAAGTGCAAAAGATTGGCTATTTCTTATCGAAGGTCATAAAAAATATCACACAGTTGAAAATCTTTTTTTAGATAATTTTGTAGAAGAGCTTGATATTAAAACTGAAGATCCAATAGTAAGCCCTTTTACTTCAGAAGTCGCTCAAGCAGCTTCACTGGAAAAAATAACAGCAGCACTTTCTGTTTTAACAATGGATTATTTAGATTTGATCGCTGACAATGACATAGAAAAATTTGATGCAAAGACATTAGAAATAATGTTTGAGCAAAGCTTGAACGTCGTAGCTCAAGCTTTTAGGGTAAGCCCTAAAGGGCTTAAAAAAGAGTTCTTAAAATTGAAATGGCGTAACAAAGAAAAACTGGAACAACAAGTTGTTGCTCTTTCAGGGAAAAGGAAACAGTTAATCAATGAATCTAACTCTCAGGGCAAGGTTAAGGTAGAAGAAATCTTACGCAGAAGTGTAGAGCCTAATCTCTTTATAATGAGTGGTATTGAACATGCTACAATTTTTAATCAAAAATAAAGATCAAATCAAAATTAAAACCAAATGAGAATCAATGAGATAAAAAACAGACAAGTTCAAGACTCTGTACCTATTGATTATTTACATGCACTGCCAAACGAAAAGATTGATTGTGGACAGAATTTAAATGCAGTTAGCGCAAGAGAAAACAGTAGCTTGAAAGAACAAATATTAGCTATTCAGAAAGCAAAGACCTTGTTGGGTATAGAAAATCTAGCTGCTGCACAATTAAGATTCAATGCGGAAACGCTTTTAGCCTTAGATTGTGCATTGATTCAAGAATCATACAAGAGTATACTTGGCAGCAAGGCACAAGTCTCAAACGCTGTGCGTGTAATGTACAATGTCGCTATCCAGTTAAGCGATTATGAAATGGGAAGATATGTTCTTTTTGCTAAAGAAAATAAAATCGTTGAAATTGGTGGAAGGCAATATCACTATAACTTATCTTCTGAATCAAATTGTGGAATAGTCTCAATTATCAATGGCAAATTTAAGCCTAGTTGGTGGTTTGAATCACAGGGACTCGATGAATATACAATAAACTCTGCTGCAAAAACATTAGGGTACATTTTGCGAAAAGGTGGGAACTTATTAGATGAAAAGAATGAATCTTCTTTAATAAGAATATTGTTAACTTCATCAATAAAAGATTTACGTGAAGCAGGTGCTTATACGGTGCGGGATACTTATAAACATGGCTGGAGGAAAAGAATTCAAGATACAGGTCTTATCTCAGCTTTTAAAAAAGAAGAAGATGATTACTTGAGGACAGTAATGGCAGAGGCAATTGCAAAGGCAGATCCAAAATCTATTTTAAAGGAACATTCAATAGAAGGAACAATTGGAAAATTTCGTCCATTGACTAGATTACTTAAAAAGGATGAAGATATAGGAGTAAAGCGGTATTTAGCAATGGGAGTAGCAGACCTTCTAGCTGCTGAAAGAGGTAAAGGTGCTTATTATAGTGAGTTTCATGAAAGAGTTGAACTTAGTACTCAAGACAAAATTGATTCTCTTGGCTATGTTTTAACAATTGTAGATCAGGTTTACAAAAAGGACTCTCTTGTCGAAAGAGAAAAAGAGTTCCTGTATTATTCTTTATCAGGGCTTGCATTATTGGTAGATGATGAAGCAATTAACTCAGTTAGGTTAGAAGGAAGACCTGAGCAAACTTCCGAATATGAGAAATCAGTTCTTAAGTTAAATCAAATTGATCTTTTCCGATTCTTAAAAGTTGTTTGTGTTGACTATGCATCTTATGACAAAGCAAAAAGTAAGGAAAGTTCTCTATCTATTTTTGAAGCGGGCTGCAATGTTTTTCAAAAAACGCTACTCTTACAAGCAAAAGCCTGTGGGAAACCGCTACTATATTATTGTGAATTGAAAAGAAGAATCGATTTGATGATCGAAGGTATTGAAGCAGAAAGATATTCTGGATTATCTGAAAATATGCGTAATCGCATATATAAGGATAGAAACTCAGAAGGAAGTTTTGAACCAGAAGCAAGACTGCGTAATGCTTCATGTAAAATTAACGATGCAATTGGCAATACAGTAGAATCTTTTCTCATTAATACTAGGGCTAGAAAAACTATTGAAAAACTTAAAGGGAAAAGTAATGTCCCAGTTACACAAATTAAATGGGGCAATAATTCAGATTTTAATTTAGTATTTGGCAACTTACTTCTGTTTCTTGAAAAGGAGAAAGATTCTTTTAAAAATTCCATCTTAGATCTAATCGAAGAGCTTAATCAGAATGGATTAGTTTTAGATGAAACAGGAGAGATTACATTACAAAATGCTTTAGACAAACCTAACGAAGCCAAGTTAAAAAGTAGTTTAGCCAGTACTGTTTATTCAAAAGTTAATGTATTGATCAAAGATTCAAGTAATGCAAATACACGTGATATGGATAGGTTAATTGCTTTTTTGAATGAGCTGGACCCTTCTCGTAAGACTACTTCAACTATAAGTGATATCTTTATACATCCGAAAATTGACACTCCTCATGGAAAAGCATTGGTTCTTTATAGAAGACTTCCAGGGATTAGGTCTTTTAAAGATTATTTTGGAATGCCTGATTTGAAAGAAAAAGCTGTAGGAATGGCAGCTCAGTGCATTAGTAATGGCTTTTCTAAAGGTATGTTACTTTCTGGCCCTCGCGGTACAGGAAAATCTGTTTTTGCAGAAGTGCTTGCAAGTGAGCTAGCATTGCCGCTTATTGTTGTAGAAAAAATAGAAGATAAATTTTTATTTCCATGTGAGGATGGAAAAAATGTGACATGTTCAGTAGATGATTACTTTCAAAGATTGAGAATATTAGCACCATGTGTTTTATTAATTGATGAAATCGATGGCATAATTCCAGCAAAAATGAATGACACCGATTCAAGGTTCCTAGCTAAACTAAAAGATCTACAAAAATCTGATGTTCCAATTGTAGTAATTGGAACTACAAATGCTCCCGGTGTAAAAGCCGTAAGGAGCTTAGATATTAATGAGGATGGATCTTCAAGCGAGGCTAACAAATTGCTCTCTGAAATAGTTAATCCAGAATGTTTTGAAATTCTTCAACCATATTACAGCTTTCATCAAAGAGAAACAGGCGTGGGTTTTTCCAGAGAATATTTGAGTCATTTGTCGGCACAAGGAAATATAATTGGTGAGCTTGACCTAGAGCTCGTTTCAAGATTTTCAAGTGGGCTACTTCCAGCAATAATAGATACTACCTTCACTGCTGTCTTAGCTTCTGGAGAAAGATGTATACCATCTGAGAGAGCAATAGGCATAATTAGAAATTTAAAATTAAGCAGTGACGAAATTCATGAACATGCAAAACGTATAGAAAATCTAATAGGAACTTTAGTTTCAATTGGAGGAAAAACCGTTAGTGGAGAATTAGATTATAAAGAGCTAGCCCTTGCTGGTGAAAGGATCCCAATAAGTGAAATCGCAACTTTATTAAATACAATTCAATCTCCCTTAACACAGAATAGTTTATTAGAACTGTTTGAAAAAGATAATAAAGTAAGAATGGAATCCTACAAACAGCATATCGCTTTAAAAGAATTAATTTTGAAAATGAAAAAAAAATTAAAATAACTTGAAACAACTTTTATGCTTTGGGTTAAAAACAGAAACTCTAACTTATTTGAATACAGGTTGAATGTAAGGAACATTCTATAAGATAAACTAATCAAAACCTTTAGAGTAGGTTTTTGGTAAATTACTTTGATTAATCTTGAGCAAAGAAAAGATTTAAAGCTGCTAGTACAAAAGTTGTTCTAAGTACCTTCATAAAATTATTATGATTCTAACAATATACACAGGGAAATGCAAAATCGTAAAATATTTTGACCAAAGTAACACACATAAATTTACCCCCAACCGGATTTGAACCGGTGTTACCGCCGTGAAAGGGCGATGTCCTAGGCCACTAGACGATGAGGGCTTTTTATAAACGCTCCGTGATTTCCTACAGCTAATGCTTCCGGAAATCACTTCGCTTTTTAGCGGTCGATCCTTAGCGACGTTCCAGTTTTTCGCTTACGGAAAACTGTCACTTGTGATCTTAATGTCCTTAAAAATCAAAGCCAAGAAACTGCACATAGTGATTTTAGATTAACCTTACAATAAAAGCAATATAAATATAGCGTAGGAAAAGGTAAAATTAAGTTCTATGTTTAAAGGCATTATAACTATAGTATTTACAGGCATTTTGTTTTTAAGTGCCTTAGGTGCATATTCGCAAACAAGTTCTTCAAATCAAGAGCCAAGTATAAATCAGCCTGTAAGTGTTCAGGAAGACTCTCAAAATCAGCTGGGTTTAATTTATACAGTAAAAAAACTTGATGAAGCAAGAAAGCTGATTGAAGAAGATAATTATATAGAAGCTGAAAAAATTCTCCTTGATGCAAAAAACTGGTTGATTGATGCTACAGAGTTTCATTACAACCTGTTTCAGATATTTAACAAACAACAAAAAAATATTAACCTTGCAAAAATTGAAAAAGCACATGCTAGTGATTTTGGTAATGCAAGAGATCAGGCATTTTATTTACTGGCAAAGACATATATTGGAGAAAATAAATTAAAAGAAGCAGTTGGCTTGCTTATTGAAATTGTAAAATCACAAAATGGTTCTATACTTTCCGGGCAAGCATATAAAACTTTGCAGGAGATAAAATTTTCAGATAAGGCAAAATGATGTCATTATTCATTTTTGCCTACCGCCCTCCTTGCTTCGTACCTCGCTTGTCGGGCTTTGCAAAGTGCTTCGGAGCTGCCTCTTGGCACATTATCCAGATTTTTCCGAATAAATCGGATAAAATCTTTTCTCATAAGTAGTTTGCTCTGATACTTTACCCTGGCTAAGCAGCAACCATTATTCTTTTATTCCTGTCATAGCAATACCCTGCACAAAAGTTTTTTGAGTAAAAAAGAAAATTAAAATGATCGGAATAATTGTAATAGTTGTAGCTGCCATAAGCAGAGCCCATTCTGTTCCTCCATGCTGGGCTTTGAATTGCTGAAGAGCAAGAGAGAGTGTGTATTGGTTCTGATCTATTAAGTACACAGAGGGTTTCATAAGATCATTCCAGGTAAATAAAAACTGGAATAAAGCAACTACCGCTAAAGCAGGAGCAGAAAGTTTTAAATAGATATTTTTAAAAATGTTAAATTCTGAACAGCCATCTATGCTTGCTGCTTCATGTAACTCTTTTGGAATTGTCATAAAAAACTGCCTGAGCAAAAAAATATAAAAGGCATTTCCACAAAAATATGGAGCTATTAATGGCAAAAAAGTGCCGTACCAGCCAAGTTTTTGAAATAAAACAAATTGTGGTACAAGCGTTACCATTTCAGGAAGCATCATTGTTGCAAGGGTCAGATAAAAAAATGTGTCTCTGAATTTCCATTTTAAAACACTGAATGCATATGCAGCTAATGAGCATGAGAAAAGCACACCAGCTACATTTATGACAGAAAGGAATAAAGTATTTTTAAATGCATTGATCAGGTTAACAAAATGAAAGGCGCTTACATAATTTTCAAATGCTACAGGACTGGGTATCCATTTTATATCCGGTAAAAAGATTTGTTCTGGTGTTTTAAGTGAAGTGGAAATCATCCAGAAAACAGGCATTAAAAATATTAAACAAAAAAAGATTGTAAGCAAATGTAAAACAATTCTGGATATGTACTTCATAGACTATCTGCATTATTCAAATTTGTTTTAGAAGTGATACTTTTATTTTTATCCTGTGTATTTTGTTTCAAATCTTCTTTAAGTTGTGTGGAAACCTGATATTCAATAAGATCAAATCCTTCTTCCTGATATTTTTTTAAGGAAATAATTTTTGTTTTCTCAAGCAATTTAGCAGTATAGCTTAGATTAATTGAAAAATTTGCCACAGCATCTACATCTAAAGCTCTGCCAAAAATATTAATTAAATTATTTTTTATTTCAAGCCTGTCAATCCATAATCCTTTAGGCGTCATATCGGCAACTTCTCTTAAAATCTTTGACCAGGGTTTTCTTTTCTCAATAAGAGATGACAAAAAATCAGTTTTAATGTTTAATATTTTATTGGTTTTTTCAAAGTTTAAAAGTTTTGTTAAATGCAGCTGAGCAATTGTTAATTTGTTTGCCATAGCTGACTGGTTTGCCTGAACTCCTGGAGCTAAAATGTTTTGAATTATAAAATTTGTAAAAAAGGAAACAATGATTATAAAGACTGAGGCATAAATAAATTTTAAAAATATCGGATCAAGTGATTTGGTTATTTCGTCAAACGGTAATTTAATTGTTTTGCCTTGCTTGATCTGTGCTTTTGTAAAGTCTTTAAACAAACCACTCATGTCTTCTGTCTTTATTTTTATTGAATTTAGCAAATTAGGCGTGGTATATAAAAAATTATTACTGGCTGATAATGCTAAGCCAGTTGCTGTAATGATTTCAGAAGGGTTTATTCTTTGTAAAACTTTTCCTGTATCAAATAAATTTGAAGGAAAGGAAAACGGCTGTATATTATATGGGATTTGCGACAGATTAACCTCTTTTATAAATGGTCCAGAAGCTAAAATTGTAGATATTTGTGTACCGGGCAACTGTGCCTGAATAAAATTTGCTGACTGGAAAACCTGTTCATTTAACTGATGGGTTAAAAATAAATGCTCATAAATAGGCTCCTGTCCGGACCAGACTACAAACTCAGATCTGATTTGAGAAATATTTAACGTGGCTACTAAATTACGCTCAACCTTTGCTTCCAGAAATGTACCGTAACCAAAAAATGATGGTGTTACAGAAAGTAATTTTGAATTACATTTTTGGATAATTAATTTTGAAAAATCAATTAGTGTCCTTTCAATTGCCATACCAAGAATATCCATTCTGTTGATACCGTCAGGATCCTGTCTCTGGGTGTTATTTAGCGGCGTCCAGGAAGCAGCATGTTTGCTGGCTTCTATATTTCCTTCCTGTACTATGATGGAATCTATTTCATTTGCCGGAATTGAGGTAGGAATAGATACCGGAAAAAGTTTACAGTATTGCATTGAAAAACCAATAATGCATTCTCTGGTTCTTATGTTGTATGCTTTCAGGTTTTGCCTGATTAACTGTATGGTTTGGTTTATGTCCTGAAAAGTCGGGTTATTTATCTGAAATCCGTTTGTGATATTTATATTGGTTTTTACAAACTGAAGTTCAACTCCAACAATAGAACTTTCTGAAACATCAATTCCCAGGATTCTGTTATATTTTTTAAATGGTTTAGCTGCCATGTGATGTAATTATAATAATAAAACAAGCTATAGAAAGATAAGGAACAAACGGGATATATGGAGCTGAGAGTTGCCGCCCCTGGCGAGCCTCGCCTTCGGCGGGAGAGCTGAGAGCTGGGAACTTTTTAACAACTCTAAATATAAAATGACTCAAAATTCCCAATAAAGATGCAATAAATAACACTATAAATCCAAGCTTATATCCTAAAAATACGCTAATTAAGGCAAATACAGTAATATCCCCTCCTCCAATAGAGATTTTAGAATTAACAGACATATCTTTACTTTCAAAAATACTTTTTTTACCCATAAAAAAAAGACTAATGAAATAAAGCATTATTTCACAGGTAAAATAAATCATTCCAAAACCTGCAAATAGTACACTTAAATTACCAGGGTTAAAATCAATAAAAACTATTTTATAACCTTGAATTAATAGAAGCAGAAAAAAGACCGTCCATGAAATTGTACAGGATTTTTGTGAAGCTTTAAATTTTGTAATAATTAAATAAGCCATACAGGCAATTAAAGAAATATAAATATTATGAAAATAAAAAAATAAAGTTGTCCAGATTATAAGTGGAATTGAAATAATGTTAATCTCCATCTCAAATTTTTTAATCAGCGCTGCAAAGAAATAAAGCAAATCCATAAAAATATAGGCTATGCCAAGATTTGAGAGCATGGATGAAACAGGTTCTTTTAAAATCAACCGGGCTATAAAAATTAATATTATTGCACTGTAGGTGATCTCATGCGGAATTATTCTGTGTTTTAAGTCAAAAATTGATAAAAGTATCAGAAACGAAGAAAATAATAAAGTTAATCCAAGATCAAAACTATTCCGGGTTTTTAGTAATCCGGAAATAAACAGTGTCAGGATTATTAAACCTGTAATTATTTCAGAATAGAGACAACTAATATCTATTTTTTCTTTGCAAAAAAAACACTTTCCTTTCAAAATCAAATAGCTGATTACTGGAATATTGTGCCACCAGAAAAGTTTATTTTTACAGTTAAAACAATAAGAAGGCTTAAAAACAAACGAATCATCTGAGTCATAGCGATCAACTGTTAATTTAAAAAAACTTCCCAGACATGAACCGATTAAAAAAACCACAAACATTAAAATTAAATTTTCAAAAGTTAACAGCATAATTAAAGAGGTATTCTTTTCCCGGTGCTTTCATCAAAGAAAAGGACTTTGCTTAAATCAATTGCAACTTTTATCTGATCGTTTCTCTTTAAGTTTAATCTGTCATTTGTTTTAACTGCAAAACTTTGATCGCATGTTTTTGCATAAATTAAAAACTCATTTCCCAGCATTTCAATTAAATCAATCGATGCAGTAAAAGTAATATCTTTTTCCTGATTTATAAGTAAATGTTCAGGTCTGATTCCAAGTATAGCTTTTTTATCTGCTAATCCTTTGAAAAAATTCATTCCTGGATTTCCAATAAACCCGGCGACAAAAGTATTTACAGGGTTATTGTAAATATCACCCGGGGTGCCAATTTGCTGTATTTCACCATGATTTAAAATAGCTATTTTATTTCCCATGGTTAATGCTTCTATTTGATCATGGGTTACATATATTACTGTAGATGAAAGGGTTTTGTGTAATTTTAAAAGCTCTGCTCTCATTTGTGTTCTTAATTTTGCATCCAGATTACTTAAAGGTTCATCCATTAAAAAAAGCTGTGGCTTTCTGATTATTGCTCTGCCAAGTGCTACACGCTGCCTTTCTCCACCTGAAAGTTCTTTTGGTTTTTTTGCCAGATAGTGCTTTATACCCAGCATAGAAGAAATATCATTAACAGACTGATTAATTGTTTTTTTATCAATATTTCTCATCTTTAGCGGAAATGCCAGGTTATCAAATATGCTCATATGCGGATAAAGAGCATAATTTTGAAAAACCATTGCAATATCCCTGTCTTTAGGTTTAAAGTCATTAATTAATTTATTATTTAAAAATATTTCACCTGAAGTCGGGATTTCAAGCCCTGCAATGATTCTAAGGATAGTGGATTTACCTGAACCTGATGGACCCACCAATACGACAAACTCACCTTCTTCAATGTTCAAATTAATATCTTCTAATATTTTCGTATCGTCAAAATTCTTTGTGAGATTTTTGATTTGGAGTTTTGTCATTTTTAAACAATTATGCCATCAATTTGCCATCCCAAGAGGCTGAGGCTTTATATCTTTAGCTAAATGATCAAAAGCTCTAATTACATACTCTATATCATCCTGACTATGTGTAGAAATAGGTGTTAAGCGGATTCGCGGTTGTTTAACTGATGGAGGTCTTATAGCTGGTGCCCAGATATGGCACTCATTAAACAATTTATCCCCAACACTCATGGCCTCTTCTACTGAATTAAAATAAATCACAATTATCGGGGTTTTAAAGTCGTTTAACTTAAGTTTGAAATTCTTTTTTAACCCTGAGTATAAAATTTTTGCATTTTGCCAGAGCTTCTCTCTTCTCCAACTCCCGTCAATTACCAACTCCAGAGATTTTAATATAGCATTTATTACAGCCGGGCTTGGGCTGGTAGAAAATACAAAAGATCTGGCTTTGTTTTTAATTAACTCTATTACATTTTTTGGTCCAGCACAAAATCCACCTTCTACACCAAATGCTTTTGAGCAGGTTCCGATTTTAACAGGGAAGTATTTCCCGAGATTTAACTCTTCAATTACACCAGATCCTTTTTTACCAAATACACCGGTAGCATGTGCTTCATCCACTACAGTAAAACAATTATATTTTTCAGCAACAATACCAGTTTGTTCTAAAGAAGCAATGTCCCCGTCCATACTAAAAACAGTGTCAGTTACTATAAAGTTTCTTTTAAAATTATCTTTATTTTCTTTAATCAATGATTCAAGGTGTGAAATATCATTGTGATTATAAATAAATTTTGTCGCACCTGAGAGCCTTATGCCATCAATAATTGATGCATGATTAAACTCATCAGAATAAACAGCATCTTCTTTATTTATCAAAGCAGATAAAACACCCACATTAGCAGCATAGCCAGAACTAAAAAAAACAGCGCTTTCAGTATTTTCAAAATCTGCAAGTGATTTTTCAAGGACAGTGTGCAATTCTGTAGTTCCACTAAGCAGCCTTGAGCTGGTGCTGCCAACGCCATATTTACTTGCTGCTGATTTAAGCGCATTAATTACTTCAGGGTGAGTGGAAAGTCCAAGGTAATTATTTGAACTGAACTGGAGAACTCTTTTCCCACCCAAGAGTTCTACCCACGGGCCACCGCCAGTAATAACTGTTTTTAATTCACGTTTTAATCCTGATTTTGTTAAAAGCTCCAGTTCTTCGTCGATAAAATTAAAATTGTTCATGGGATTAGATGTAACTATTTTAAAACCGGCAGGTTAATATCCTCTCTCCACCTCTTAAAAAGAGAATGATCGATTCCAATTAAATCCAAAACTTTTCCTACCACAAAATCGACAACATCATTTAAATTTTTTGGACTATGGTAAAACCCGGGACATGCAGGAGCTACTATAGCTCCGGCTATACTTAATTTCGTAAGATTTTCCAGATGTATTGTGCTAAAGGGCATTTCACGCGGTACAAGAATTAACTTTCTTCTTTCTTTAAGACAAACATCTGCAGCTCTTGTAATTAAATTATCCGAGACGCCTGATGCAATGGCTCCTATTGTTCCCATGCTCGCCGGAATGATAACCATGACACTTGTTCTATAAGAACCGCTTGAAATAGAAGCAGTAATATCATCGTGTGACCAAATATTTAATAATTCTTCTTTTTTATTTGCTGGATTTTTCAAATAAGATAATACCTGTTTTTTTAAAATTTCTGGTTCTAAAGAAAGGTTTAGACTTGTTTCAGCCTGTGCTACTTTGGAAGCACTTTTAGAAATAATTAATTCAATCTTATAATTATTTTCAAGAAGGAATTGTAAAAGCCTTATTCCATAAATAGTTCCGCTTGCTCCTGATATAGCAACTATAACTGGTAAACTTAAATTTGAATTATCCATAAATAATATTATATCGAAGAAATGAAGATGGCTGCAGAAAATACTTATTCAAAGCTTGTTAATAACCTCTTGTTAAAAGTACAGAAACCAGGTCAATATCTTGGTATTGAATATGGACATCTTATAGAAAATGAATGGGGAAACAAAGAAAAGGAAAGAAAGAAATTAAAAAGCTTCAATGATGCAAAAGTCAGATTGGCATTAATTTATCCGGATTTATATGAGCTTGGAATGTCTAACTTTGGTACAAAAATCTTATATCAAATTATAAACAATCATCCTGATTTTATCTGTGACAGAACATATGCACCAATGAAAGACATGGATGAATTACTCAGGAAAGAAAAGACTTCTTTATGGGGCTGGGAAAGTTTTCAACCGCTAAATAAATTTGATCTTTTAGGCTTTTCATTGTCTTACGAACTATCTTATACAAATGTTTTAAATATGCTTGAGCTTTCTAATTTAGAAATCTTATCTTCAGACAGAAAAGATTTATTCCCATTGATTTTTGCAGGCGGTCCTACTACATTTAATCCTGAACCCATGGCAGAGTTTTTTGATTTTTTTATTATTGGTGATGGTGAAGAAGTGATTATAGAAGTATTGGAATTAATAAAGAGAGAAAAACACGAATCACGAACCACTAAACACGAGTTACTTCTCAAATTGGCACAAATCCCGGGAATCTATGTGCCAAAGTTTTATTCTCCCGATCCGCATGAAAATTATCTTCCAAAACTTTCTTTGGATTTAAAAGGTAAATTACCGGAAAAAATTTCCAAAAGAGTAGTTAATTTAAGTGATTTAAATCAACCCACAGCAAGCCCAATACCGTATTTAGCGTCTATTCAGGACAGGCAAATCATGGAAGTAAGGCGTGGTTGTGATCGCGGGTGCAGATTTTGTCAGCCAGGGTATGTTTACTTACCTGTCAGAGAAAGAACACCGGATGATTTAGTCAGACTTTCAACAGAAGCTCTAAAAAATACCGGATATGATGAATATTCTTTACTTTCACTTTCAGCAAGCGATTACACACAGTTACACGAAGTGGTTTCAAAGTTAAACAGCGCTCATTGCTCTAAAGGAATTTCCTTATCAATGCCATCTCAAAGAGCTGACAAGTTTGATATAAGAATTGCTGCAGGATTAAACTCTGTCAGAAAATCCGGAATTACTCTTGCTCCTGAAGCAGGTACAGAAAGACTTCGGGAGGTAATAAATAAGGGACTTAAAGAAAAAGAAATTAAGCAGGCTGTTGAAAATGTATATGATAGCGGGTTTAAGCATGTAAAACTTTATTTTATGATTGGTTTGCCTACTGAAGAAAAAGCAGATCTGGACGGGATAGCTGATCTTTTAAAATGGGTCAGTGACTTATCAAAAACTAAAAACAAAAAACCGCTTGACATAACCTGCACTGTTTCTACTTTCGTACCAAAAGCTTTTACTCCTTTTCAGTGGTTTAGTCAGAATTCACAGGAGGAATTTAAACAAAAAATAAATTACTTGAAACAAAGAATTAAAGAGCTGAGACTGAGGACAGTTAAGTTAAATTTTACCGATCCGAAAATTGCACTGCTTGAAGCCATTATGAGTCGGGGCGACAGAAGGATTTCAAAACTAATTTATAAGGCATATAAAAAAGGAGCAAAATTTGACGCATGGAATGAGTCGCTGGATATGAATCTCTGGCATGAATCTGCAAGTGAACTTGGAATAGATTTAAATTACGAAGCTACAAAGATTAGAGAAATTGCTTCATCAAATCCATGGGAAATAATTGACAGCGGACTTTTAAAAAAGTTTTTAATTGAAGAATACAAAAAGGCAACTGAAGTTATCGAGACTGTACCCTGTACTGAAAATATTTGTCATGCCTGCGGAGTATGTTTTAAATTAGATGTTTTAAATTTTGTCAGTGAAGACAAATCAAAAAATAATAAATTTGTAAAAGTGATTCCGTCAAATTCACTTTCTGGAAATGATGCTTCAGAGAAACACTGCCTTCCTGTAAAGTCTGTTCAAAAAATAGAAATAGTACATACTAAAACCTCAAATCTTCGATTTATCTCTCACCTGGATGTACAAAGACTTTTTGAAAGAGCATTAAGAAGAGCAGAAATACCATTTGTTTACTCTGAAGGCTTTAACCCACGGCCAAAGACACAATGGTTAATACCTCTGCCAATATATTATGAAAGCAATTATGAGCTTATGCACCTGGAATTATCAGATAATTTAAATGAACAAGAGCTTCAACACAGATTAAATATGCAATTACCTGACGAATTTCAGATAAAATCTGCCAAATCAATACAATTTCATGATAAATTGCCAAATATTGAGAATGTTAAGGTTTTATATAGAATTTTGACTTATAACCCACTCTTGTGGGAAAAATATATATGTGAAACTAAAACTGCAATAGAAAGTTTTCTATCACAAAAATCTTTAATTCTAAAAGTTTTCAAAAAAAGGCAAAACCAAAACAGTCAGTCCGAAAAACAATTAGATATAAGGCCTCTCGTAGAAAGGTTAGAAGTTTTAAACATAGCTCCCTTAGAACTAGAGTTAGTTTTGTTGGGAAATACTAGAGCAGAAATAGTTTTAGATCAGATTATGCCAGAAAATTTAAGAACTGAAATTCAAAAGGGCAGTTTTAGTGAATGGCAGACAAACTGGAAAATTACAAGAGAGATGATCATTACAAAAAGGAGTTAAATATGAAATCGTTAATAATTTCGGAAAGAGACAAAATAGCTGCAATTATGGAAAATGAAAAAGCAGTTGAATTTTTTATACACAGGGGGGATTTGTTATTAGGAGATATCTACACAGCAAAAGTTGAAAACATTATGCCAAGTATTGATGCAGTATTTGTAAATCTTGGTAACAACAGAATGGGGTTTTTGCATGCAAGTGATATTCCGGGTCAGGGGCATTTAAGTGACAGGGTACAACCAAATCAAAAATTACTGGTGCAAATAGTTAAGGAGCCTACAAGCAATAAAGGACCAAGAGTTAATACCGGAATTAGTTTGCCGGGGAGATTTTTAGTTCTTACTACAGAAAATACAAATGTTTCAGTAAGCAGAAAAATAGTTGATTACCAGGAAAGAAACCGTTTAAAAGCAATGGTTTCATTATTAAAGCCACCAGGTGTTGGTATTGTGGTTCGTACTGAAGCAGAAGGAAAAGATGAATACGATCTTGAAGAAGATTTTAAAATGCTCTGGGATTTGTGGAAAGATATTTCTGACAAACATGAAAATCATAAATATCCCGGACTGGTTTACAGAGATCTGGATTTTATTTACCGGGTAATCAGAGATGCATACACTTCTGAAATTGATGAAGTTGTTTTAGATACGGCCGGTGGCCAGGTTAAAGCACAGCAAATATTAAAAAACTGGACAGGAAAAGATGTGGAAATTACTCTTCATAAGGAAGGAAATATCCTTTCAGCCCGCGGGGTCGAGAGAGAAATATTGATTTCTCTTCAGACAAAGGTAGAACTTCCAAGTGGCGGATATTTATTTATTCAGACTACAGAGGCAATGTCTGTTATAGATGTAAATTCAGGCAGATTTACTACTTCAAGAACTTTGAGAGAAACGGTTTTGAAAACAAATCTGGAAGCTGCACATGAAATAGGAAGACAGCTTAAGCTTAGAAATATTGGTGGCATGATAGTGGTTGATTTTATTGATATGGATGAAAGAAAAGATCAAATCAATGTTCTGGAAGCTTTTGAAAATGCACTTATGTCTGACAGGGCAAAACCACAGATTGGACAGCTAAGTGATCTTGGGCTTGTGGAGTTAACAAGAAGAAGGCAAGGACAAAGTCTTCAGGAAATATTCGGACATCAGTGTTCAAATTGTAATGGCTCAGGTTTAATATTTGAAATTAACCTAAGTGGTGAATTAAGACGAGTTCGCGGAGACGAACAGCAGCAGGACAGATCTCAGGACAGAAATGACTGGCGTTCACAGAGAAGTAATCGTAGTGGCAGGGGTGGAATGCAGAGAAGGTATGAACAAAGAAGAAGACCATCTTATGATCCACAGCAACAGACTGATGAAACAAGGGATACAAAACCTCCCGAAGAAGAATCAGCCACAGGTATACACACTGAAGATGAAGTTATGGAAAGAGAAGCTCCTGAAAATCCTCAGAGTGAAGAAATAGAAAATGAATTTGAAAGCGAATTTGATGAAGAAGGAAATTATGAAGAAGAAACTTCAGAAGATGAAGCTGAAAATTTCTCTCCTGATTCAAAATATAATGTAAAAGCTGAAGATGTAACAGGTGTTTTTACGCTAACTCCCAGAGAAGCCCGGGAAAGTGAATGACACGTTTATCCACCCTTAGTTTTGCTAAAATCAATTCATGTTTAGCGATTATGTAGATATCAGGCGTGGGGCGGAGATTAAGACAGGTCTTGAAAGAATTAAAGCATGTCTTAATTACTTAGGTAATCCTCAGAAAAAATACAAATCAGTCTTAATTACCGGTACTAATGGTAAAGGTTCAGTAACTTTTTATCTTTCAAATTTAGCCTGTAAGTTTACTGATTACAAAATTGGCAGATATATTAGCCCGCATCTGATTTTGTGGAATGAAAGATTTGTAATTAATGAAATGCCGGTTGATGGCCAGATTCTTGAAGATTTTTCATATGATACCTTAAAAAAAATTGAATCTTTTGAAAACCAAAGCAATGTTAAACTTACTACTTTTGAAGTTTATACGGTTATTGCTTTTTACTTGTTTGCAAAAGAAAAAGTAGACATTGCTTTTTGGGAAATTGGTATGGGTGGAAGGTTAGATGCTACAAATGTGGTTGATTCTGAAGAGGTCTTATGTTCAGTAATAACCAATGTTTCAATGGAGCATACGGATTATCTGGGAGATGGTATTGAACAAATTGCACATGAAAAAGCCGGGATTATAAAAGAAAATAATCATGCAGTAACCGGTGCTTCCGGTGCTGCGCTCGATGTCATAAGAAAAGAAGCTAAAAATTTAAATGTGAATTTAATTTCTCCGGGCTTTGCAGATGATATTTTATATTCTGAAAAAAATATAAAAATCGCTCTTGCTGCATGGGAAGTTATTTCACAAAAGATAAAAACCAGAGAATCTTCAGACAAAAAAGAGTTTTTAAAATCCTTACAATTTCCAGGAAGATTTCAGCTTTTAAAAGAGCATAAAATTTTATTAGACGGGGCACATAATCCGGCAGGTGCAGTTGAGCTTAGAAAAATGCTGGATAACTATTGCACAGATAAAAAAATAGTTTATATTTTAGGAATATTGGATAAGGATTTTAAAGGCTTTATAAATAATTTAATTTCAAAGAACAGTTTGGTTGTTTGTGTCGAGCCAAAATCAAAAAGAGCTACGAGTAAAGAGTTGTTATCTGATTATCTTACAGAGCATGACTGTAAATCCTTTGTCTGTAAGGATTTGAAAGAAGCTATTGATACAGCAAGAAAATTTGAGCATGATTTAATTGTTATAACCGGGTCATTGTATTTAGTGGGAGAAGCGTTAGAATTAGTTACTAAGTGGAGTCAATGGTTAACCTGCAAGTCTGCACGTTTTTCCTAAAATCATTTCTCTGGTAGTTTTATTTATATTCTTTTCAGAAAGATTTTTTGCAAACAGCCTTCTGAGTATAGTAGGTGAAAGACGAGACTGAAATCCTTTTTCTTTAGATGTTTGATCAATTATTAAATTTATTGTTCTGGTGGATAATGGAATGTTGCTGGATTTTATATGATTTGCCAGAAGATAATCCTCGAGATTTAAAGGTGCTCTTCTGCTTAATTCAGAAAAATATTTTTCTAAAAGTTTTATAGTATTACCATCCAAAAATGTCATGTGATTCCTTGAAATGATTATTTGATTTGAAGCCAGGTTTATATCTTTTATCTTTAGGGACAATAACTGTTTTATAGTTAATCCGCTTTTTGCAATCAATGAAAAAATAAATTTGTCCCTTATTTCAAGCTCTGTATTTTCAGGGAGAGAATCTATAAGTGCTAAAACATCTTCGTATTTTGCAGGAATATTAAAGTCTATTTCAGGCATTGGTAATTTGATCGACATTAAAGAATCCGGGACATTAAGCCCTGTTTCAATTAAATATTTTGTAAAGTTTCTAAGAACAGTGACCTTTCTTCTGTAAGATGCATAGTTAAACTTATTTTTAATTTCTCCCAGATACTCCTCCATTTCGTTTTTGCCGGGGAAGTCATTTTTATCTATGCGAAGAAAATACTTTAAAAACTGGATTAAATCTACCTGATAAGCTCTCAGAGTGTGGTATGGAGCTTTTTTAATATCCTTCAGCCAAAGAAGATAGTTTTGTACGTACTCATCTAGTGCTATATGTATGAATGTCATAAGAGGTTTACCGAATCGATATCTATTATGATGTCTACTTTAGCATTTTTGTTTAAAAGACTGAGTAGTTTATTAAACAATTGATTTCTTGATTCTATATGTTTGGTTTTACAAAGTATGTGATAGCGGTATTTGCCGTGTAGCTTTGTAAAAAAACATGGAGCAGGGCCTAAAAAGGTAATCGGCTGTTGGGGTACTGTAGCATCAGAGAACTCTTTAAGCATCTGATTTGCAAAGTCTAAACAAAGCTTTTCATCTTTTGACTGAAAAATAATTCTTGACAAATTAGTAAATGGCGGATATTCAAATATTTTCCTTTGCTCTATTTCTGTATTATAAAAACTTTCAAAGTCATGATTTTCCACATATTTAAAAATCGGGGTTTCGCTTTGGTAAGTTTGTATAAAAACTCTTCCTGGTTTATTCCCACGACCTGTCCTTCCTGTAACCTGAGTTAAAAGCTGAAATGCTCTTTCATATGAAACATAGTCAGGGAAATTAAGCATTGTGTCAGCGATAATTACTCCGACTACAGTTACATTTGGCAAGTCCAGCCCTTTAGCTACAAGCTGCGTACCTATCAGAATATCTGCCCGACCAGAAGAAAATTCCTGCCACAAATTCAGATATTGATCTTTTTTTCTTAATTGATCCTTATCAACTCTGATTGTTTTAGCAGAAGAAAAAATCTTTTTAACATCTTCTTCCAGCTGCTGTGTACCAAGTCCAAAATATTTAAAGTGCGGGCTTTTACATTCAGGGCAGGTTTGTGAGGTCATTAATTCATAACCACAATGATGGCAGAGCATTGAGTTAAGGTTTTTATGGTAAACAAGGGGAACAGAGCAGTTTTTACACTTTTGAATAAAGCCGCAAGTTCTGCAAAAAATATGACTTGAGTAGCCGCGCCTGTTTAAAAGAAGAATAATTTGTTCTTTTTTGCTCAATGCCTCATTAATACTGGATTTTAAGACATTGGAAATTATATTTTTATTTGTCACGGGAAATTCATTTTTTAAATCCACTATGTGAACTTTCGGCATTGGGTAATTTTCTATTCTCTTTGTTAGCTTTAAAACAGTATGTTCTTCAAGGCATCTGAAATAGTCGCTGATATTTGGTGTAGCTGTGCCTAAAACTACAGGACAATTTTCCAGTTCACTTCTTTTTACAGCAACTTTTATCGTGTCATAGCGAGGTGCTGGCGAAGCCTGTTTATAGGCTGCCTCATGTGCTTCATCTATAATGATTAATCCAATATTTTTTAACGGGACTAAAATGGCTGATCTGGCACCAAGAATTATTTTCCCGGATTTTAAATCGGCTGAATCCTGAAGTATTTTTTTCCAGTTATTTATTTTTTCTTTTTTATTCAGAAAACTATGCCAGATGATTATTTTAGATGAGCCAAACCTGTTAACTAATCTTTGTAATACTTGAGGTACAAGGTAAATTTCAGGCACAAGATAAATCGCAGATTTATTTGTTTTTAAAACGTCTTCAATAAGGTTTAAATAAATTTCTGTCTTTCCTGAACCGGTTACGCCGTGTATTAAAAAAGTTTTTGAAAACAAACTTGGTTGATTATTGCTTTGTAAAGAGCTTAAGATTGTATTATATGCATGTTCCTGCTCTTTGTTTAGAATAATCTTAGAGTTTAGAGCTTTTTCCCCTAATCTCTGGACTTCGATCTTTAAACTCTGCGTCCTGTTTTTCAGGATTTTTTTGCTTTTTAATTTATTTATCGCTTCATAAAATACCTCTTTATTTAGTTCTGTCTTTTTAAGCAAATATTGATAACTTAAACTGTTTCTTTTACTGTTTAAGAACTTCTCCAGAATTAATTTTTGCTCGCCAGTTAAATTTGTTAATTTTTTAATTTCTTCTTTTGAAATATTTAATTCAAGCTCATGTTTTGTTCTGTTAAAAAATTCGGTGATAAGTGACGCAGATAAAACTGTCCCAATATTTGTAAGATAATATCTGCTTATCCATTTTGCAAAATCTAAGAACTTTTCATCCCATATATGATCATTGTTTATTGCATAATATATTGATTTAATTTCAAAATCATTTTTAATTTTCAGATCAGCTTTTGTTCCAATTTCTATTACAAACCCAATCAATTCCTGCCTGCCAAATGACACATAAACAGCACTTCCAATTTTTATCTCCTTCTTGATTTCTTCCGGAATTGAGTAATAGTAAGCATTTCCTGGACATATCGGAAGATCAATTGCTACTTTCGCGCAAAGAGAATTGTCTTTTTTTTCTACAATCTCAGTCTCTAATAAAGATGTTTGGCTATCGGGCATAGCAAATATCATAGCGTAAATCGTTATATACTGCTAAAGGCACCCATTCTTCTGAATTTTTCCTGCCTGTCTGTCTTTAACTCTTCCGGAGATAATTCTTTTAGTTCTCTTAAATGATTTTTAATGCTGTTTAATACATTCTCGCATGCTTGCTTATGATCGTAATGTGCACCGCCTTCTACTTCAGGAATTATTTCATCAATTACACCAAGTTCATACAAATCCTGTGCAGTTATTTTTAGAGCACTTGCAGCTTCAGACGCTTTGTCTTTTGTACGCCATAAGATAGCTGCACAACCTTCTGCAGAAATTACAGAATAAACTGAATTTTCAAGCATTAAAACCCTGTTAGCTACACTAAGCGCCAGGGCACCACCAGAACCACCTTCGCCAGTAACCACAGCAATAACCGGAACAGTAAGCCCGGCAAGTTCTCTCAGGTTCATGGCAATTGCATGGCTTTGATTATGTGCTTCAGCTTCTAAACCGGGATATGCCCCTGGTGTATCTATAAATGTAACGATTGGGAAATTAAATTTCTCTGCATGATAAAAAAATCTAAGTGCTTTTCTGTAGCCTTCCGGAGATGGCATGCCAAAATTTCTTTTTTGATTTTCTTTTATATCTCTGCCTTTTTGTGTGCCAATTACCATAACAGTTTGACCATCTATTTCAATTAATCCGCCTACAATTGCACCATCATCTTTACCGGTTCTGTCTCCATGCAGCTCATACCATGTCTGGCTGATTGCCTGAATGTAATCAAGAGGATATGGTCTTTGAGGATGTCTTGCAATTTTAATTCTTTCTATGGGTGAAAGATTTTTATAAATTTGTCCTTTAACTTTTTCATATTGATTTTTTAAATCACCAACTATCTTACTATCACCGTTTTTTAAAGTTTTTTCTTCCAGTTCGGATATTTGCTTTGATAAAGCTATAAGCGGCTTTTCAAAATCTAACGGTATAATTTCTTGTTTGGTTTTCATCTTTTTTAAATTCTTGCAAATAAAGGTATCTGTGAAAATGGCATTACCTCATCTTTTAATTTTGTACTTTTAAAATGAAGTCTTATTAGTTCAGATATGATATTTTTTAAATTTTGTCTTGGTATTACAAGATCAATTTGCCCGTTTTCCAGCAAATATTCAGCTGTCTGAAAATCTTTTGGCAATTTTTGTTTTATAGTTTCTTCTATAACGCGGCGTCCTGCAAAACCAATTCTTGCCTGTGGTTCAGCTATTAATATATCGCCAAGCATTGCAAAGCTTGCAGTTACTCCGCCAAAAGTCGGTTCGGTTAAAAGAGAAATATATAATAATTTCTCTTCATGTAGTTTTTTAAGAGTACTGGCTGTCTTTGCCATTTGCATTAAACTTAAAATTCCTTCATGCATTCTGGCTCCACCTGAACTGGATACGAGAACTAAGGGCATTCTTTTTTCTATAGCCCTTTCAGTCAACCTTACAATTTTTTCTCCTACTACGGATCCCATACTTCCACCAATGTATTGAAATTCCATTGCCCCAATTGCCAAGGGCTGATTGTTTATGGTTCCAATGCCTGTAATAATTGCTTCTTTTGAATTTGAGGTTTTTTGTGCATCTTTTAAACGAACTGTATAAGGTTTTAAATCTTTAAAATTCAAAGGATCACCGGGCAGGATATTTTCATCAATTTCCAGAAAACTTCCATAATCAGCTAAAAGATCAATTCTTTCCTGTGCAGTAAGCCTATGATGATATTCACAATGTTTGCATACTGAGTAATTCTTTTTTAGTTCACTTGTATATAAAAGTTCATTACAGCCCTGACACTTTGTCCACAGAATACACAATTGATCGTCGCAGACGGGAGGCTCTACCTTTAAGTCGTGCCCGTTTCCATTTGCAGCTAGTTTTGCGGCCTTTTTTAGCTGTCGGTTTTTAAAGAAATCTTTTAATCCCATAATTCACCTGTGTTTACTTGTCTTTTGCCCTTTTACATTCGTTATATTGTAGTCCTTTGATAGTACTCTTTAATTCCTTTGTTATGATTTTTATACCTGATACGTATATAAGGGATTATACAATTTAAAAATTAAGTAAACAGATATAAAAAATGAAAAAAAAATTAATTTAAACAGGAGATTGATATCAGTGTCAGATGTTAAAAAAGATATTTTAAGAAATGGACTAAAAATAGCATTTATTGCAGATGACATTAAGAATCTTACAGAGTTTGGTGTTTTTCATAATGCAACTTTTTCCTTAATGCTTGCTGCTTGTGAATTGAATGTAAAAGTTCTGCTTACAGAATCAAATAATTTAAAAATTAATAATAATAAGATAAGTGCAAAATTTGATGAAGTTATCTTAAAGAGAGAGGTTGGTAGTCACTTAAAAATAAAATCAAGTAATGAATATTCTCTTGACTCTTTAAATATTGTTTTTGCGAGGAAAGATCCGCCCGTCAATGAAAATTTTATTACTTATATTCAGATGCTTTCTATGATTTCTTCTGAAACACTTATAGTAAATAATCCTGCAGGAATTTTAAGAGCGAATGAAAAACTTTATATTTTTAATGTTTCAAATTTAATTCCACTGACACTGGTTACTTCAAAAAAAGAAGAGTTGCTTGGTTTTTTACATGAACATAAAGAAGCAGTAATAAAACCTTTATTTAACAAAGGTGGTGAAGGAGTATTTTATTTAAATATAAACAGCATAAATGTAAACTCTGTTATTGAAGAATCACTGGCCAATAATCATACTGTGGTTATCCAGAAATATTTGCCTGAAGTTTTAAGCGGGGATAAAAGAATTATTCTTTTAAATGGCGAGCCTGTGGGTGGAATTACAAGAATTCCGAAACCAGGAGAATTCAGGACACATATTAGCCGTGGAGCCAGTTTTAAACCGCTTATACTTTCAAACAGAGATATTGAAATCTGCAAAGCCCTGAAACCATTTCTTGTAAGAGACGGGCTTTATTTTGCAGCAATAGATGTTATAGGAGACTATTTAATAGAAGTAAATATAACCTGTCCTGCAAATTTATATGAAACAGAACAAGCTGTTAAAAAACCTTTGTCAAAAATGATAATTGAATGGGCTATTGAAACAACAGAAACACGATTGCTGCACACCTGCTCCTGATTTTGTTAGATTATCCAGAGGATATGGTATATATTTTGCAGAGACGTAATAAATTACGTCTCTTGTCTAAAGCATAAAAAAGATGGAAACAATTACAACTGATTTACAGGCAGCGCAAATAATAATAATAAGAATTTTAATTTCTTTTATTTTAGGTGTAATTATTGGAATTGAGAGAGGGATCAGCCATAAGACTGTTGGTTTCAGAACTATTTCACTGGTGTGTGTCGGCTCTACTGCATTTACATTAGTTTCAATTTATGGGTTTCAGGATGTAGACACTTCACGTGTAGCTGCACAGATTGTAACCGGTATAGGCTTTCTGGGTGCAGGTGCAATACTTCATAAAGGCTACATTACAAAGGGACTTACTACTGCGGCTGCTCTGTGGGTTTCTGCTGCTGTAGGTATGGCATGTGGATGTGGAATGTTTGTGCTGGCTTTTATAGTAACTTTAATGGCTTTAATTTTACTCTGGGTTTTAAAACCATTTAAAATTCATTTAGACAGAATGCTTGATAATGAAAATGGAAATGGCAAACGCAGTAAGAAAAAAAATTTAGAGACTGAGGATGAGATTTAGGGATTTTTGCGCCAGGTGGGAATTGAACCCACTGCCAATCGGTTAAAAGCCGAGTGCTCTACCGGTGAGCTACTAGCGCAGAAAACCTTAAATAGATTAACATAAATTTCGTTTATTTGTTTTCACCAAATTGTGTAAGTGAGTATTTTATAACTACATTTAAAGCACCAAAAATAGGCAGAGCAAAAAGTACACCGATTAACCCTGCTGTTTTTAGACCTGCTAAAACTGCTATCAATACTAAAACAGGATGCATACCTATTGCATCTCCCATAATTCTGGGGGTAATAAAATTATCTTTGATTAATCTTGTAAAACCTTCATAAACCACAAGTGGAATCCATAACTTAAACGGGTCAGTAAAAGCAATTACAAGTAGTGCAGGGACAAGTCCTACCCAGCCGCCAACTACAGGAATAATACACCATAGAAAATGCCATAAGATCAGAAATAAAGAATAAGGTACTTTCATTATCAGATATGTGCCGAACATAACTGTTGCATTTATGGCTGCCAGCTTTATCATGCCTCCATAAAAACCTCTCAGGCATTTATCCAGCTCAGTGGTCAGGCTATGTATATGACGCTGATATTGGCTTGGGATAAGCCCTGTAAGATCCTGAACTATCTTATGTCCATCTAAAAGAAAATAATAGGAAGTAACAGCAGTAACAAGAATATATAAAATAAAGTGAAAAGTACTAAGTGCAACTCCAAGAATATTACCAATCGAATCAATACTTAAAGTACTGAACTTTCCTGTAAGCCGGCTGGTCACAGAAGGCAGAGCTACAGGAACATTATTCTGGTTTAAGTAGATTTGAATTTTATGAATCCAGTTGTCTAAAGAAGTTAATATAGCTGGGATTTGCTTGGTAAATTCTCCAAACTCTTTTGTAACCTTTGGAGCAACAAAAACTAAGATAGCTACAGCAAATCCAATTAAAAACAGGTAAACAAGTACTACTGCAACTGAACGAAACCTGACAATCTTTGTTAAAAAATCAACAGGCCCTATCAGCAGATAAGCAATTAAGATTGAAATACCTACAATGATAAAAATATCTGCGAAATACTTTGTAAACTTTAAAGCAGCAAAAATTAAAAATAAAAATCCTGCTATTACTAAAAGTTGTTTTGCTCTTCTATCCCAAAGTTCCGGCATAATTCCTCTATTCGTCTTACAAGACGGCATTAATTATCTTTTGTGGCAATTTTGTAGCACTGAACTCGCCGCTTACTCTATTTACAAGAGTACCAATTGGTTCAATTTCAACAGCTACTTTATAATTTCGTTTTATCTGGCCTACGCCGTTAGGTGTACCGCTTAAAATAATATCACCAGGATACAGTGTCATTACCCTGGATACAAAACTTACCAGGTAAGGAATGTTAAATATCATTGAGCTGGCTTTTGCTCCCTGTACAGGCCTGTCATTTACATAGGTGGTCAGTGCAAGATTTTGATATTTTGGAAATTGCTCAGCCGGTAAGATCCATGGACCAACAGGACAAAATGTTCTGAAGCTTTTTGCTCTTACCCACTGGCCATCTTTTTTCTGTAAGTCTCTGGCAGTAACGTCATTTGTACAGGTATAACCTAAAACATAATCTATTGCTTCTTCTTCAGTAATATTTGTGGCTTCTTTTTTTATTACTATTCCGATTTCACCTTCATATTCAACTGTACCGATATCATTTGGCAGGATAATTTTTTCTTCGGGACCGATAATTGAATTTGGTGCTTTCAGGAAAATAATTGGTTCTGTGGGTATCTCGGAATGCATTTCCTTTACATGGGCTCTGTAATTTTTCCCAATGCCAACTATTTTTGATGGATTTATACAAAGCAGTGGATGTAACTGATTAAAGTTATATGGATTACCGGTTTTATTTGGATAAAAAACAGATTCAACAGGATGAACTAAATTTTCTTCTGAGTCATAGAGCCCAAAAAAGCTTAGTTTTTTTCGTGGATGAAAAAATTTGCCCAAGTAGTGCATAAAAAAGATTATGTTCCTTCTTTCCACGAGTTCATGTAATAAATCTGCTCAGGTGTAAGTTTATCAATCTGAATACCTAAAGTTTTCAGCTTTAAAACTGCAATTTCATTATCGATTTCTACAGGAAGAGTCTGGACACCTGGCTTCAGCTTACCTTTATTTTTTACTAAATATTCAACAGCTAATGACTGATTTGCAAAGCTCATATCCATTACAAGTGCAGGATGTCCTTCTGCTGCCCCCAAATTTATAAGCCTTCCTTCCGCTAAAACAAAAATCTTTTTATTTGACATCTGGAATTCTTCAAGAAACGGTCTTATAATTTTTCTGCCTTTTGATATTTTTGCCAGCTCCTGCAAATTTATTTCCAGATCAAAGTGTCCTGAGTTACAGACAATTGCTCCATCTTTCATATGATCAAAGTGTTGTTTATCTATAACTGACTTATTTCCTGTAACTGTTACAAAAATATCGCCAATCTTACAGGCTTCAGTCATTGGCAGAACCTGAAAGCCGTCCATTATTGCTTCAAGTGCTTTAACTGAATTTATTTCTGTCACTATTATCCTGGCGCCTAGTCCTGAAGCTCTTTTAGCTACACCCTTTCCACACCAGCCGTATCCGGCAACCACTACAACTTTTCCGGCAATTAAAACATTGGTTGCTCTTATAATACCGTCCATTGTGGACTGACCGGTTCCATAGCGATTATCAAACATATGCTTTGTCTGTGAGTCATTTACTGCCATTGCAGGAAAGCTTAATACACCGTCTTTTTGCATGGCACGTAGTCTGACAAGCCCTGTAGTAGTTTCTTCTGTAGAACCAATAATATTTTTAAGGAGATCTTTTCTTTCGCTAAATAAGGTCGCTACTACGTCCGAGCCATCATCAATAATTATGTTTGGCCCATGATCAAGTGCAATGCTTACATGTTTTCTATAAGTGTCTGTACTTTCACCTTTAATAGCATATACTGACATTCCGTGGTTCTTTACAAGGCTGCTGGCTACATCATCCTGTGTGCTCAAGGGATTGCTGGCTATTAATATACAGTCAGCTCCACCAGCTTTTAAAGTTAGTGCAAGGACAGCAGTCTCAGTAGTAACGTGGCAGCAGGCTGCAATTTTAATATTATTCAGTGGTTTTTCTTTACTGAATCTTTCCTGAATGCTGTTTAAAACCGGCATCTGACTTTTAGCCCATTTAATTCTTTCTTCTCCAAGTGGTGCAAGACCAATATCTTTAATTTCGTATTTTTGTGTCATGGTTTGGGACATAATCTCCTCGCTAAGGTTTTTATTAATAACCAGTTAATTTTAACAGATAAACCAATAATAGAAATATAATTAATATATGAAGAAAAATATTACAAGCATAAAACCAGATTTAAAAAAACAATTGAAAGACATTCCTTCCTCATCAGGCATTTACATGATGTTAGATAAAAAAGGGGATGTTATATACATTGGAAAAGCATTGAATTTAAAAAGCAGAATCAGATCTTATTTTAATATTACTTCCTGGAGAGACAGACCAAAATTAAATTTCATGATGCCGAAGGTTTGTGAGGTAAAAACTGTTATTACAAGGTCGGAACAGGAAGCTCTTATTCTGGAAGCAAATTTAGTAAACAAACATCAGCCAAAATATAATGTAACCTTAAAAGATGATAAAAAGTTTCCATGGCTCATGATTACTTATGATGAAAGTTATCCCAGGGTTGTCCCAGTTCGGGATGTGGCAGGTTTTAAGGCAAAATTTCCAAAAACAAAAAATAAATTTTTTGGACCTTATAGTGATTCAGGTGCAATGTGGGAAACTTATAAAATTATAAAAGAAGGCTTTCAGCTAAGACTTAGGCGTAAGCCTCTTTTTAAAGACAGGCCGTGTATGAATTATCATCTTAAGTTGTGTTCAGGTCCTTGTCAAAATTTGATTTCTGACAGTGATTATCAAAAAATAGTAAAGCAGGCAGAGGATTTTTTGCTTGGGAAATACAATGTGGTTCTAAAGGATTTGAAGAATCAAATGAAAACAGTCAGCAGAAATCTTGAATATGAAAAAGCAGCAAAAATTCGCGATACGGTAAAAAAAATTGAAAAAGTTCTGGAAAAGCAAATAGTAGTAAGTAATAATCCTAAATTATCTCAGGATGTTTTTGCATGCAGCTTTCAAGATTTAAATATGGTTTTAGAACTTATGCTTATTCGTGAGGGGAAAATTATAGCTGTAGAACCTATGGTAATTAATGTGCCAAAAGATTCAGAACCTGAATATGCTTTTAGTGAAGCAGTTAAACAATATTATGCCAGGGTTAATGATAAAAATATTCCAAAAGAAATTATCGTTCAGTATAAGCTTCAGGATGAAGATTATGTGCAGGATTGGTTATCTTTAAAATTCAATCAGAAAATTTTAATTACAACACCGCAAAAAGGCAGAAAACTGGAATTAATAAAAATGGCAGAACAAAATGCAAAATTATCTTTGCAACAGGTGCTCATAGAGGCAATTCATGAATTGTCCCTACACGAATTGCCTCTGCAGGAATTACAACGCGAATTAAATTTAAAAAATTACCCGCATCATATAGAATGTTTTGATATTTCACATTTAGGTGGAACAGGAACAGTAGGTAGCATGGTTTCTTTTATCGATGGTAAACCTAATAAAAATGAATACAGGAAATTTAAATTAAAGACCGTGTTAAATAAAATTGATGATTTTCAATCTATGCGGGAAATCGTTACAAGAAGATATTCTAATCAAAATGTGCCAGATTTAATAATCATCGATGGCGGCAAAGGCCAATTAAATGCTGCAAAAGAAGCCCTTGAAGGACTGGGAATTGATTTGGATGAAATTGATTTAATTTCGCTGGCAAAAAGATTAGAAGAAGTTTTTAAACCAAATGAAAAAAAATCAATTTTATTAGACAGAAAATCTCAGGTTTTATTTTTACTCCAAAGAATCAGAGATGAAGCACATAGATTCGCAATTACATACCAAAGAGAAAGAAGAAAAAAGGATCTTTTTGAAATTTGGCAAAAATAAAACGATTATAATTTACAAAACAAATCGTATTCATCACAATCAACAATCTTTACTTTAATAAATTCTCCCGGCATTGGTGTTGTGTCATTTGATTTTAAATCAATATATAATTGTCCATCAATTTCTGGTGCATCGCGAAAGGAGCGTCCGACAACCCTTTTGGGCGTACCATGGTGTTTTTTTCGTTGAGGCAATTCATGAATTGCCTTTACATCGTATTTAAGATATTCTACCAGCATATCCATTTCTTTTCCAATAAACGATTGATTTTTCTCTAAAGATATTTGCTGTTGTAATTTCATTAATTTATCCCTGCGCTCTTGTTTTATTTCTCCCGGAACCTGATTTTCAAAATCAAAAGCAGGTGTTCCTTTTTCTTTTGAATATGTAAAAACTCCAACCCGATCAAACCTGGTTTCTTTTATAAAATTATAAAGTTCATTAAAATCTTCTTTCGTCTCATCCGGGAAACCCACTACAAATGTGGTTCTGATAGTACCATTTGGAAGTTTTTTTCTTATTAATTTAATCGTATCTTTTACTGCAGATGGGCGACGCATTGATTTTAAAATTCTTGCACTTGCATGCTGAAGTGGAATATCGATATATTTGACAATATTTGTTTTCTTTGCTATTACATCCAGAATCTCTTCATCTGTCTCTCCAGGATATGCATACATAAGCCTTACCCATGTAGCATTTGATTTATCCGCTACTTCTCTAAGCAAGTCTGCAAGTGCTCTTCGTTTGTAGATGTCAGTACCATAAGCAGTACTATCCTGTGAAACCAAAACAATTTCCTTTACACCACTTTTAACAAGCCTTTTTGCTTCAGTAACTATATCTTCAATAGTCCGTGATCTCGTATTGCCGCGAAGATAGGGGATGATACAAAATGCACATCTGTGAGCACAACCCTCTGCAATTTTCAAATAAGCACTTGGTCCGATTTGCGTATTTAAACGTGGAGTGGATGAGTCAGCTACAGCCATAGGAATTTCATCTACTTTTACAATTTGCAGGCTTTTGTCATTGTTTAAATTTACAGTGACTTTTTTTATAACTTTGAGAATATCTGAAATATTCCCTGTGCCCACTATTGCCTGAGTATTTGGAAACTTATTAAATAAATCTTCTTTAAATCTTTGAGCCATGCATCCCGTGATGATTAATTTCTGCTCTTGCTTCGAAAGTTCAGTTAAAATCTCTTGACTTTCGTTTGTACTTTCTTCTATAAAGGTACAGGTGTTAACAAGTGAAATGTCAGCCTTTGAATGATCTGCGGTAATTGGATAACCAGCTCCATGGAGAATGCCTGCAATATTTTCAGTATCTACAAGGTTTTTAGGACAGCCAAGAGTTGAGATACCAATAGTAGGAAGAATTTTGTTTTTACGCCATTTAGCGGTTTGCATGAGGTTTATAATTGTATCAAATGTCAGACCTTAAACAATTAATTACTAATATTGCCTTTGACCTTGGCTTTGATGCAGCAGGGATTACATTGGCAGATAATTTATCAAAATCAAATGAGCATTTTTTAAGCTGGCGTAAAAGTGGTTTTGCTGGTGATATGAACTACCTGCTTAGAAATAACCCTATCAATGCCAAGCCTGGAAAAATTGTGCAGAATGCAAAATCTGTAATTAGTCTGCTTGTAAATTATTACACTGAACCACCCGAAGAGCCCGGTCCAAATTTTGGAAGAGTAGCAGCTTATGCAGTAGGACTGGATTACCACAAAGTCTTAAAAAAAAAGATAAAGCAATTCCAGGAAAGGATTCAAAAAGAAATCTCCGGAGAGTTTGTTTCAAGAGGTTTTTCTGATTCTGTACCTTTGCTTGAGAAATCTTTTGCCAGAAATTCGGGTTTGGGTTTTTTTGGGAAAAATACCCTGATAATTAATAAACCTTTTGGTTCTTACTTTTTTATTTGTGAACTAATTTCTAATTTGAATATTGAACCTTCAGAAGAACAGACAGGAACTTGTGGAAAATGTACAAGATGTGTTGATGCTTGCCCGACAGGTGCATTCAATACACCAACAATACCCTTACTGGATGCACGTTTGTGCATATCATATTTAACCATTGAAAACAAAATAAATATTCCTGTTAATTTACGATCAAAAATTGGCGGGTGGATTTTTGGCTGTGATCTTTGTCAGATGATTTGTCCCTATAATAAAAAAATCAAAGAAACAACATGGGAGGAATTTAAACCAAAATCTGGTTTTGGACATTGGCTGAATTTAAAAGAAGTTTTAAGTATTAGATCAGATGAGGAATTTCACAGCAAATTTTGTCATACCCCGCTTAACAGGCCAAGAAGACAAGGTTTGCTTAGAAATGCTGCAATTGTAGCTGGAAATAAACTATCTGAAGAAGCACTGCCCGAGCTTATTTGGCTAGCTGAGAATGAGTCAAATTCTGTTATTAGAGAACATGTTTTATGGGCATTGTTGAAATATGATGACAGGAAGGCAAAACAGATTAGTTATTACTCAGATGTTACTGCAAGGAGTGTAAACGACGAAGCGACAGTAATTATTTCAAATGCTTTAACAACTCCTTATGAATAAACCCATTTGTTGCAACTATTTGTTTGTTAAAGATATTGTATTTTTCACCTTTAGGCCCAGTAGCTTTTCCGCCAGCTTCTTCCAGAATTAATACTCCAGCTGCTACATCCCATGGACATAATTGAATTTCCCAATAGCCGTCAACCCTTCCAGATGCTACGTAACACAGATCAAGTGCTGCTGCACCGTCTCGTCTGACTCCATGCGTAAGAAGTGTCAGATTACAAAAATTTTTAAGATTATTCATCCGGGTTGTTTGCTGATCATAAGGAAACCCTGTGGCTAAAAGACTTTTACTTAGTTTTTTAATTTTTGATACATGAATTGGATTTCCATTTAATCTGGCACCTTTATTTCTTTTTGCAGTAAACAGCTCGTTTGTTATTGGATCTTTTATAAGTCCAAACTCTACAATGCCATTCTTTGCAAAGGCAATTGATATACAGAAAAAAGGATAACTGTGTGCAAAGTTAGTTGTGCCATCAATTGGATCTATAAACCACTGGTAGTCAGGATTTTTGTTTTTATAGCCTGATTCTTCAGCAATAATTGAATGCTCAGGATATCTTGAGGTGATTTCCTTAATAATAAAAGCTTCAACCTCTTTATCTACATTAGTAACTAAGTTTGAAATTCCTTTGTAAGAAATATTTCTAATCTTTTTGTGGCTTTTAAGTATAAGGTTTGATGCTTTTTCAATGATTTCTTCTGTAAAGCTGTAAATATTTTTCACCTTATTAATTTAACTTATGGCAGCCAGATTTTCTTAACCTTCTTAAGATAATATAGCAATTAAAAGAAATTTAGTATTTCTCCTGAAAAAATGCACAGAAAACATTAAAATTTCTTTTAACTTAGATTAAGCTATATGCAATTATAAAAAAATTGTGTATTTTTCAATACGTTTGTCAATACTGAGATAGATTATAATGCGTAATGGTAATTAAAAGTAAAACAAGAGGAGAGATATGGACACATTAACTCAACAACAAAGCCGAAAGAAAACAGGTCCAAAACCACTCTACGGAGAAGCAAAAAAGATGGTTTCATTCCGTCTTTCTCCAAGAGCATTGGAAATAAT
>Ga0156089_116_pt1 | contig 57097 bp, 51 predicted proteins | sample RifCSPlowO2_02_FD_107742 | JGI IMG/M metagenome (GOLD analysis project Ga0156089, IMG submission 107742) | Candidatus Melainabacteria bacterium RIFCSPLOWO2_02_FULL_35_15
AGTTAATTTAATTTTTTGGCTATTCCACCATCTTTTAGCTTTGACCTTAACTTTGCAGAGTTAAACTCTATTTGTCTATAGGAAGGAACCGGATCAGCAAGAGGTTTCTCTCTTACTCCTAGTACTTCATAAGGATATTGATTTGCAAAAGCAGGCAAAATGGCTGTCAAGGGAGAGGACAACGCTGGTGCTGGAAGTGTGTAGTCATGAACTCTTGCCATGCCTTTATTGAAAAAGAATTTTCTTTCATCAGCTTCAAGTATGTTATATCCATGTCTCTCCAGACTCCTTTTACATTCTAAAGCAGGCAGAGCCCAGCTACGCCAAGTGCCACCTCTTTTATCTGCTGAATATACTATAGCAGCTACTTCTGCCACATATTTTCCATCTTCTTCTCTTAGAGTTATTACAGGACCTCCTGAATGCCCGGGTACAGTACCAGTAAGTTCGATTGCATAAATATTATAAGCATTTGCAGCAAAGCATCTGCCAGTATGTGTTATCCCAACCTTAGTAACAGTACCAGCATAACCTGGCCCATTCCATACAAGATATGCATCTTCATTGACTCTTATCGGGTGCCTGACCAGATTTCTTAATGGCAAGACAGGAAAATCTTTTTTCCCCTCTATATTAAAGGCTGCAATGTCAAACTCAGGATCTCTAAAAACAGTTTTTGCAAGAGTTTCTTTGTTAGTGACAAAGTCGGTGCCACTATAAGGAGTAAGACCAAAATGTTCATCTGGAGTAAGCGCCCCGCTAACCACTTTCTCTTCTCCAGTAACATTATTAACCATTAGTATGTCATCTACTACATGCTTACAGGATATGTGTAAATATTGCAGGTTATCATTTCTATCAGTTACTGGTGGTATAGAAAAACCAGTTCCCCCGCTAAATTGACCTCTAACAGCAGATGTAGCAAACGGAGCCATTGCCAGTGCAGCTTTCTTACTCTCTTCTAAAGCAATATTTTTTGTATCTCTTACTTTACTACTTTGTATTTCCTGTTCTAAATTTTGAATTTGTCCTTTTGCTATCACATTTTCATTGACAAGAGCTTCATTTCTGTTCCCTAAGTCCTTATTACTATCTTCCAGGGATGCAACTCTTCCTTCGGTTTCTTTTAGCTGAGCTAAGAAGCCAGCCGCAGTTTTATTTTGTGTATTGTGATATTTTTGAACCCATCCTTCAAGCATTCCTACTTTTGTGGTGTGCGGATCTATTGCTTGCTGTACTTTTCCATCAGTATATGAGTCAGATCCTTGCCTGGCCCCTATTAGTGCTGCTGCTGCTGCTACGATTGCCCATCCTGCTCCTGTTGTATGAGGACTTTTAAGAACTTTTTCAATTCTTCCCATGGTTTTCTCCTTAGCTGGACATACAAAGATATAACTACATTTAGATTACATCTGAGTCTTATTTATAATAATTGGGACTATTTTACCTGAAGTGTATGAGTTTGTCTATAGCATTATAAGTTTTCTCTTACATGATTGTATGGGGGCTGTATGAAGGATTTAAGGAGTTAATCTGTTCTTCTCACTAAACCATTTCATAAACTCTGAAATATTCCCTTTAAATTGATCTATCAAAATTTTCTTAACCAAATTAGGTTCTGAGCCGGCTCTGAAAACTTCTATTTTATAAGGTGTATCAAGAACATGCTGGCAGGTTATGGAAAATTCTTTTCCGTTCTTCTTTTTTACTTTAACTTCTATATCTCTTTTATCAGCATTAAGCATATCTAATCCATAAATTGAAATTAAATCTTCTCTGTCCAGTTTAGCTCTGTCATTTGGATCTTTAAATGTCAGATAAAAAAGTCCCTGCTCAATGGCATTTTCCCTGTGAATCGGAGCAAAACTTTCTGCAATGGCTACTTTTGTCCTTAAGTGTCTTGGGATAAATGCTGCTGCTTCACGCGAAGATCCTGATCCAAAAAGCTTTCCACCCACCATTATGCAACCATTTGTTTTTACTTTGTATTCCTTGGCCAGATTGTAATAGTACTGAGGATCTCTTTGTTCTCTAAGAGAGATACTTTCAAAAAAACCAAGTTCAAGTTCTAAAAGATTTCCCCTCTTTGGGATGTATTTTATGCCGGCTGCAGAAAGATCATCTGTGGTAACATTATCGCCAAGAGAAACTAAAACAGGAAGATTTTCAAATTTATCTTTTGGAATATCATACATATCTTCCGGCAATACAGCAATAATTTCACCGTCATATAAGACTTTTATATTTTTTGACTGTTCAGATGGAGCAGGCAAAATAAAAGCAGGCCTTTCGCCATCCGGATTATTAAAATCATTTGAAACTACAGCAGTTAACATAGCTTCATTAGCAGGGTTTGAAAGCTTAATTTTGATTTCTCTGCCTGAATCATCCTTAGTGATAAATGATCGGGTGCTTGGATCATAAGCATCAAATTTTCCGCATGCTGCCAGATAGATTACTACAGCCGGACTTGCCAGATAAACCTGATCAATTTTTTCTTTATTTCCTGCTCGTCCCATAAAATTTCTGTTAAATGATCGAACACTTGCTGTATTTACTTCAGGGGCAAAACCCATTCCTATGCACGGTCCGCAGGCACTGTCCAGCAGGATTAAATGTCCCTGATTAATTAATTCCTGCACTGTTTTATTTGACTGGACAGATAACCAGCCGTCACGGGAACCATATGTAACACTTACGGGAGAAACTCTTTTTGCTTTGTTTTTAGTAAGCTGAATGTTTGCCCATACTGCTGCTTCAATATCATCTTTTCCGGAGTGGGTACAGCTACCAATGCTCCCGCTTGAAACTTCAAGACTTAATTTCCTTTTGTCATACGATTTTTTCACATCAATTTCCTGGATGGCAAAATTAATGAGAGTTTCAACAGGAGTTGCCCGTAAAGGCAGGTCAGGACATGTTTCTATAAAAGAGCTAATCTTTTCTTTGTCAATTTTTCCGTCTTTTAAGAAATCCTCATGGCGGTTTAAAATCTCATCATTGATAAACTTTATTACATTTGGAATTTCATCCAGGTAAAAAACATTTTTTGGATTTCCCGGCATTGCCAGAGCCGGATGCAGTTCTTTTGATAAATCATATTCCAGGACCTTATCATAATATTTTTGAGGATCTTTTAAAACTTCAGCATCCGGATTTAAATCCTTTAAATTTTTTCTTACCCAGTTTCCTAAATCTTTTCTTTCTCTTGATTCAAGATATCTTGCCACCTGTTCATCAGGCGGGAATAATCCTGTTCCCATTCCGCCGTCTACAAGTGAGTTTGTAATAGAACTTCTGCCGACTACTGATACTGACTGTATCCCGGGACCAAAAAATTCTATGTAGCTTCCATTTCCTTCATTTCCAAAAAGCCTGATTATGTCTCTGTTTAAGAGCTGAACAATTTGTTTTGGTTCAGTGCCGTCAGGTAAGGAACCCTTTAAGTAAACTCCAATTATTGGGTTTCTGTCTACAGGCATAGGAAGTGACGCAACAAGTGACTTTGCAATACTCCATCCTCCCTTTCCAAGTGCAAACATTCCCATGCCACCACCTGTCGGGGTGTGAGAATCAGATCCAAATAAAACTCCGCCAGGTAAATTAAAATATTCATCACTTACCCTGTGACAGATTCCATTTCCAGGAAGTGAGAAAATAATTCCACGCCTGCTGGAGCTGGTACCCAGAAACTTAATTCCTTCTTTGTCCTGGATAATTGCCTGCTCTATCCCAAAGTCAACTTTTATATTATGGTCATAGTAAAGAACACTTAAAATATCTGTTTGATCTTTTTGCAGGAGTTTAAACAAAAGTTCAGCCTGAAGTAAAAGTAACTTTCCTGTAGCATCCTGAATAAGTAAAAGATCAGGCTTTAAATAAATAATTGAACCCCTTTTTTCAGGATTTCCGGCATCCAGATGTGCATACCAAATTTTTTCTGTAGCAGTAAGCGGCTTCTTAATAACGTTTGCATATTTTGACTCACTGAAGAGTTTTGGCCTGGCGTTTTTTACCTTTAGTACAAAGTTTTTATCTTCCGGTGTATCCGGATAACCCTCCAGCTGTTTTCTGGGATCATAAACAACAGGTTCAGGAGTTTTAGGAGGAGTTTGAGTAGGCATAATTTTAATTATAACGTAGAAATTTTCCTGCTTCTTTATCAGTTACAATATTCAAATCTTTATGTAATTGCAGAGCACTTGCTGAAGCTCTTTTTGTATCTACTCTTCCTTTAAAAGCCAGTTTAACTGATTTTGCTTTTTCTTTTCCATAAGCCATCAGCAGTACCTTTTTTGTATTAAGAATATCTTTAATGCCAAGGGTAATGCCTTTCTGTGTCGTTACTTTGGCTGCTTCCTTCGGATGTAAATCTACCACTCTCATTTTTGAATTTAATAATGACCTGCCGCTTGTGTTATAAGCAATATGTGGATCATATTCAGTCCCTATTCCAAGGATAATAAGATCTATTCCGCCGTTCTTTTTAAGAAACCTGTATCCTTCACTAATAGTTTTTTTTGGATTTTTAGTTCCTTCTATTAAAAATATATTCAGGGGAGACAATTTTTTAATGAGGGATTTTAACTTTTTTTTAATCTGATGATTAAAACTAAGCTCAGAGTCTGAATTAATTCCAAAGTTTTCATCAATCTGAAAGATCTTAATCTTTTTCCATGTGTTTGGGTATTTCATGGCATCATATGAAACCAGTTTATATAACCCGTTTATAGTTTTTCCGGCTGCTAAACCAATCAATGAATCCGGCTTGTGTAGGATTTGCTTTTTTATAATTTCAAAAGCTTTTTTGTCACCGGTTTTTTTGTCTTTTACTATAAATAGTTTCATTTTTGTTTTATAGTATACTCAATGATATGACAGACAGACTGAAAAATAAACTTATTGTCTCAGTTCAGGCTCAGGGGAATGAGCCTTTGAATAAACCTGAATATTTACTTGCAATGAGCCAGTCAGTTATTAATGGCGGGGCAGGTGCACTCAGGCTCTGTGGCATTGATAATATAAAACACATAAAAAAAAATGTTTCAGTGCCGGTTATCGGACTTACAAAACTTGAACCTACACCGATTAACTGGCTGGACAAGGTTTACATAACAGCTACTTTAAAAGATTTAAAAGAGCTTCTTAAAACAGGGATTGAGTTTATTGCTATAGACGGGACAAACAGAAAAAGAGAAGATGACTCATCTCTTAAGGATCAGATAAGTCTCATAAAAGAAGAGGGGAGAAGTATTATCGCAGATGTATCAACTTTCGAAGAAGGGATATATGCCAGTGAACTTGGTGCTGACATTATTTCTACTACTCTAAGCGGCTATACAAAAGAAACCAGATACAAAGCCAATAACGGACCGGATTTTGAACTCTTAAGTGAGCTTACTGAAGAAATCTCAACGCCTGTAATTTTAGAAGGAAGAATTTGGGAATTAGAAGATGTTAAAGAAGCTTTTAAGATTGGAGCACATGCGGTGGTAATTGGTACTGCAATTACAAGACCACAGATAATTACAAAAAGATTTATTACTTCATTGCCACACAATTAACTGTAATAGTCTAGATTTGATTTGACAGACAGTGTAAGTGTTGCGAGGAGCGTTAGCGACGAGCAACTTAATTTTGATTTTGTCTTTGCGAGGAGGAACGAAGTGACGACGCGGCAATCTTACACCCAAGTAAATGTGAATAAGGGTCGCTGTAGGGTTTCGGTATTATACGATATATGCCGTATGAGATTGCTTCGGGTTAAAGCCCCCTCGCAATGACAATTTTGGATTGAATTGCTCATCCACCTTCGGTGGACTCGCAATTTATATAAAGCAATCGCAATAACAAATCCATAAGGTTATACATAAGCTTACAGTGTCCGTAAAGTTAAATCTAAACTTTTACAAATTAACCTATTATTATGCTTCTGATCCGTCAAATAAATTGGGTTGCAAAAATGATGGCGATGAAATTTTAGAATGGGCTTCTTCTTTACTAATCCACAGAGCAAACCTTACTATAAGTGAGGGATTTTTTTCAAGAGTTTGTTTTACCTTGCCAGATTCTTCAGGCCTTACTCTTTCTACCAGAGCTAAAAGAGCATCCTTGTTTATACTTTTTTCACCTGCTTTTAATTTAAGAAGTGTTGACCATATTAAGTGGATAGTTTTTCTTTTGTAATCAATTTCAGAGTTACTCGGCTTAAAATTATATGCCTGGGTTAAATACTGATAAGCAGCAAGTATTGTCTCAAATTGTGTGTTTGTATTTCCTTTATGAAATTTTAATAAGGTTTCATCTTTTAAGAATTTAGTAATTTCACTTATAAATCTGTCTAATCTTGAATGATCTCTGCCGTTTCTGGTTAATGTACTAAAGTAAGCTTTTTTAATATGGGATGTAAATATTTTTCCACTTAGATTATTTAGTGAATAATAACTATCTGGAATACAGTTCCCTTGTACTTGTATTGGATCTTTGATTCTCATTTATGGTTTTTTAGATTTACTTTTAGGAGCTAACGGATTGTGCACACTGGAATTTGAAGGAGCTGAAGTTGCTCTGGATTTTTTCCCTTCTAAAAATGCTCTAATTTGATGGTTTGTTTGTTTATCCCATCTCCATAAGTATCTCCAAAGTCTGGCACGAAGGCTTAGTTCATTACCGTGTTCTATAGTTTCACCTGGTTTGTTATTGAAAACCAATGTTTGAGAATCATCACCTGTTGTTAGTATGTCAGTGTTTGGGCAATCTGTAACTCTTAAATTTTTACTTAAAAGGGCTCTTAAATCCGGGGAACCATAGACTTGTGCTCTGGTGCAGCCTAAAAACTGTGCACCGTCACTAAGTTCTGCAAAATTGTGGTTACTTCTATAAAAGAAAGCTGTACTCCCTTTAGATGCAGAATATGGTGAAAGCAGAAACATAGAGCCATCGCAAGTAGATTCTTTTCCATCCAGAGTTTCTTCAGGATTTGCTTTTGCTCCCTGGCTTTTAAGAGCTAAAATACAGTTTCCATTTAAGTGTTCTATGTCATTTCTTCTGGCACTTTCCAGAATATTTTCATCGCTTAAGGTATAGCTAAAATTTGGATTATATAAGAAGTTTCCATATGTTCCTTTGGAGAAAATATGCCAGCCAAGAAGCTGTACTAATGCAAGATCTCTTTTATTGTATTTCTCAATTTTAGGAGACTTTAAAGTATTTTCTCTAAACAGGAAAGGAACAATTTCTTCTTTCCCGTTAGCTCTGCGTACTGTTGCTATTAAAGTATTATGATCACGCCCATAGTGATTTGCAATTATTCGCTTAGACTTCCAGTCAAGTAACTTAAAAAAAGATTCAGCAACCTCTCTGTGTTTTTCAGGAAGGTGATTAGGTATTCCTGTTAATTTAATTTGAGACATACTTTTTATCTTAATCTTCAGGTTATAGTTCTCGATTCGATACTAGCAATAAATAGCTTTCCTTAACCAGTTTCATAAGGAAATTTTAATCTTCTATTTATTTTTCTTTGGTTTAAAGCCCTTGTAGAGACGCCCTGCCGCAGTGTTTCTGCCTTGTAGTCCGGGAGGTTTGTTTGGGTTAAGGGATTTAAACAAATCCTGTGACATATTGTCTCCCTGCATCATTCCCATAAGGGGTTTAATGTTATCCATTACTTTTTTCATTTTATTAAATTCGTTAACGAGTTTATCGATATCTCTTTCTTTCTGTCCTGAACCTCTGGCTATTCTTCTTATTCTGCCTGGAGTTAAAATCCTTGGCTTTATTCTTTCTTCTTTTGTCATACTTTCTATGGCAGATTTAAATTTTTTCATTTTAACTTCACCTTCAGAGAGCATTTTTTCCTGAGTTTCTCTGTTTAGGTTTACACCGAATTGTCCAAGCATTCCCTGCATACCCATCATATTAAAGATGTTTGAAAAGTTTCCAAACTTACTCATTGTGCCCTGCATTTGTAAAAATGATTCAAAGTTAAAATCGGCAGAGAGGCTCTGTTGGAGCGCCTCTGCCTCATCTTCCTGAATTTTTTCCTGTGCTTGTTCGACTAAAGTTAAGACATCTCCCATTCCAAGTATTCTTCCTGCCATGCGCTCAGGATAAAACTCCTGAAGGTCATCTGATTTTTCACCCATACTAATTAATTTAATTGGCTTTTGTATTTCTTCTACTACAGATAGTGCAGCACCGCCACGGGCATCGCCATCGAGCTTAGTTAGAATAATTCCTGTAATTCCAATTTGAGTATTAAATGCTGCTGCTATATTTGCTGCTTCCTGTCCAATCATAGAGTCTATGACTAAAAGCTTTTCTGCTGGCTGAATAATCTGATCGATTAGTAAAAGTTCAGCCATCATTTCTGTATCTATCTGTAATCTTCCTGCACTGTCGAGAATGATGACATCATGATTATTATGCTTTGCGTAGTTGATCGCGTGTTGCGCAAGCAGAAATGCTTCGCGGGACGTTTCTACAGAAGTCGTTACGTTATATATCTCTACACCTGCCTGCTCCCCTAATATTTTTAATTGTTCAATTGCTGCCGGTCTTTTTAGATCCAGAGGAACAAGCAACGGATTCTTACCTTTTTTCTTTAAAAGCTTTGCAAGTTTAGCGCAAGTGGTTGTTTTACCGGCTCCCTGCAAACCAAGCATTAATATTACTCCTGTAGAGACACTTGACTGGATACCCCTATCATCAGCTGGAGTTAATAATGCTGTTAATTCATCAGAAACAATTTTTATAAATTGTTGCTCCGGGGAAATACCTTTTAAAACTTCCTGCCCAAGCGCTTTTGTGTGAACTTTATTTGTAAAGGTTTTAATAGCTCGTAGACTTACATCAGCATCTATTAATGCTCTTTTTATCTCACGGATAGCAGTGTTAATGTTTTCTTCGGTAATCCTGGACTGACTGCGGAGGATTTTAAAAATGTTTTGGAATTTGTCTGTGAGTTGGTTGAACATTTATATAACGCTCCGTAAATTGCTTCGGGTATTTGATTATACCCTACACAATTGTTGCTGCTTTTAAAGTAATACTTCTGCATGTTTGCTGATAATCTCCTTTTTCAAATGTCCCTGAATATTTTCCCATGGCAATTTTATGCTTCTGTCCCACTCTTTAAAAATAAAATTATCACAATCAATATTTTTATTTCCCTTCATTGCTTTTTTAAAACTGCCCAGCGTACCTCCGTATCTGTAAGCATCTTCAAGAATTTTATTTACACTTCTGTCTCCGCGTGAAATGAGAGCCTGAATAAGCGACCATTCGTAGCTTTCAGGCCTGAAGTCAACACCGATTTTATGTAATTCTTTTGAAAGATATTTTAATTTTTTACGAGCACCTTTATCCACACCAAAATATTGAAAAGGAGTCTGTGCTTTTGGTACAAATACAGAGCAACCCCAGGAAAGTTTTTTACCCTTATTTCTCGTTTTAATTTCACTTAGCAATTTTATGGTTTCGTTTAAATCATTTTCTGTCTCAGACGGAAGTCCGGCCATGCCGTAAAGTTTGATTGAATTAAATCCACTATTGTAAATAGTTTCAATTGATTTAATTATAGTTTCATTACTAACTTTTTTATTTATTACATTGCGAAGCCTTGCTGAACCGGTTTCTACAGCCATTGTCAGCGATTTACTTCCAAGCTTAAGTAATCCGTCTGCAGTTTTTTTTGTAACTGAATCTGCACGAACAGATGCGATTTGAACCTGTAAAGATTTGCTATGGCAAATCTCCACGCTCTTTGACAAAAGATGTTCCAGTAATTCTTCAAATTCCGGATGTTGTGTTACAGATGCACCCAGGAGTCCGATTTTATTTGTATATTTTAATCCAAAATCAATTGTTGGAATCAGAGAATCCTTTACATCTGGTGTTCTAAAAGGAAGAGAATTATAACTAGCCAGGCAAAACCGACACAGCTCAGGACAGCTTCTTACTACTTCTATAATAAATGTATCAGGCCATACAGAATCAGGTGTAAGAATAGACGAAGAGGTTAAATTACCCGGCGTAGTTTGTTTTTTTGCTGAGGCATGCCATGGCATATCCATACAATGCGGCACATAAACTCCGGGTAATTTTGATAATTCATTTAATTTTTCTTCTCTGGTTAAATTTTTTATTTCAATTATTTTATTTGTTAATCCCCGGGCAACAATTTCCAGATCTCCAATTAGAAAAAAATCAAAGTTTTCACAAAATGGCCCGGGGTTTGCATTTGGCACTTGCCCGCCACAAAAAACAATTGGATCGTTTGTGCCTCTTTCATTAGCACGAAGAGGGATATTGTTTTTTTCCAGCATTGAAAAAATATTTTTATAATCCAGTTCCCAGCTAAATGAGAAACCTATGTAATCTGGCGCAGAATTTGATTTTTCCTGAATATCCATAAACCATCTGGATACATTTAAAGCCGGATTTTGATTAAACAATTTCCAGGCAGTTTGAAAACCCAGACTTGCCATTCCGACAGTATAGATATTTGGAAATGCACATGCCAACTGGATTGCATTTTTGGTTTTTGCAGGGAAACTGATTAATATTTTTTCATTTTGAAATGGATTCATTTCTTATTAATTGTACGGTATATTATGATGATGATATGCCAAAACATATTCAGGATGAATTAATTTACGAAATTTTTGACAAGTTAAACAAACAATACTTTGAAGGTAAACTTCCTTACGTAAGAATCTTATGGAGCGAAACGTTTGGGCATGGGAAATACTTTAAACAATTTGGGGATTTTATTGCATTGCCACACAAGCGACCGTTTATAAGGCTTTCAAAACAACTCTGTGCTGAGCCCAAAGATATTGCACGGGTGCTCTATCATGAAATGGTTCACTTCTGGCTCTATGTAAATAAACAGCCGTGGGGGCATACCAAAGAGTTTAAGAAAAAACTGAAGGAGTTTAAAGTATTATAAAAGGATTAAATCTTTTATGAGAAAAAGCATAATTTTAACTTTGTTTCTAATGTGTCTTTTAAGCAGGACTCAAGCAGGAGATATTCAAAAGAGCGGGATTTGTTGTGAAGTGTTTAATGAACGCCTTGAGATAAAATCAAGAGCTTTTTGTTTAACAGTAGGAGGAAAGGAAATTCCTTTTGAACAATGCCTTATAGCAAATAAAAAGATCTGCTGTAAAGATCAAAATAACGATGTTCACTATGAAGTCAGGCAGCAGTGTGAAAGACTTGGATTAGAGGCAGTTAGTATGAAAAGTTGTGAAAGAAATTTAAAAATAATATGTTGTGAAACTGCAGACAGAGAGGTTAAAAAAATTAATTTCCAGAATTGTCGTAGAGCTGGCGGAATTGAAATTGACAGCAAGATATGTAAGTTCAAAAAAGAAAAAGATGATGATTTTGAAATATGCTGTGCATATCCTGAAGGGACATATGGTATAGAAACCAATGAGGGTTGTAAATTGTTAAAAGGAATAATGGTAAATAAATCAAAATGCAAATAAGATATAAAAATCTAGATTTGATCAGACAGACAGTGTCCGTGTTGCGAGTCCGCTTGAGGCGGACGAGCAACATCACATCAATTTTGTCATTGCGAAGGTCTGCAAGACCTGAAGCAATCTTACACCAAAGTAAATGTAAATAAGGCCGCTTTTATAAATCTGACTTTTTACATTTCAAATATAAATCTTCCATATCTTTATTCATTGATTCTATAAGTTCAAGCTTTTTCTTTCTTGAACCCCCTTTTATTTGTTTTTCTCTAGCAATAGCTAAATTAATATCTCTGAAAATTTCATAGTAAAGAAGGTCTTTAATATTATATTTAGAAGTAAATCCTTTTGTTAAATTATTTCTATGTTCATTAACTCTTTTTGTTAAGTCATTTGTAACACCTGTATAAAATACAGTTCGAGATTGATTTGAAAGGATATAGATAAAGTAACGATATTCTTCCATATGATATTGGTATTATACGATAGCTGCCATGTTAGATTGCTTCGGGTTAAAGCCCCCTCGCAATGACAATATTGCTCTTTGGTTGTTCGTCGCTATCGCTCCTCACAATCACTTACAACGTCTGTAAAGTTAAATCTAAACTTTTACAAATAAGTGTTCTGTTAAATCCTTGTAATTCTTGCTATATTCTTAATATATGACATTGAGTATCCGGGATTTGGAAGAAAAACTATCAGATGACCCAGAGAAAGTTTCTGAAACAATGTATGCCTGCTTGTTTTATGGCCCCGGAGATATCCGGTATGAAAAAATCCCAGTTCCAAAAATCAATGAAAATGAAATTCTTGTAAAGGTAGATACTGTACTAACAGGCGGTACAGATTTAAAAACTTTTAAAAGAGGACATCCTGTTTTAATTAAAAAAATACCTTCTCTTTTCGGACATCAGTTTTCAGGAGAAATTGTAATGACCGGAAAAAATATAAAAAAGTTTTCATGTGGTCAAAAAGTAGTTTCACTGAACTCGGCTCCATGTCTTGAATGTAATTTTTGTAAGAAAAAAAGATTTAATCTCTGTGAAAATATAGAGTTTTTAAATGGGGCTTATGCTGAATATGTAAGTATTCCTGAGAGGATTGTAAAATATAATACTTATATAATCCCTGAAAATATCGATCTTGAAACTGCTTCAATACTTGAGAGCCTGGCAGTAGTACTGCACGGATATGAAAGATCTGAAATTACAAAAGATAAAACTCTTTGTGTTATTGGTACAGGATCAATAGGACTTTTATTTATAGCACTTGCAAAATTAAATAAGGTCAAAGTAATTTCAATCGGGAGAAATCCATATAAACTAAATATTTCAGAAAAAATCGGTGCTGATTTTGTTTTGAATATAAAGGATTTTCCTGATGAAGGAGAACTAATTAAAAAGATAAATTCTCTAACAAATAATTATGGCCCTGAGGTAGTTATAGAAGCAGCAGGGTTTCCTGAAACATGGGAGCTTGCTGCAAGGATAGCAGGTCGGGGCGGACTTGTAAACTTTTTTGGCGGCTGCAAAAAAGGTACTAAAGTAGAGCTTGATACTTATAAACTCCACTATGATGAACTTAAGCTAATAGGTGTATTTCACCATACTCCGGAGTATGTACAAAAAGCTTTAGGATTATTATCTGATAATTATATTAGAAGTGTAATAAAAAATATAATCTCAAAAACGCTTCCCTTGCAAGAATTAAAGCGTGCTTTTCAAATGCATGAATCAGGTGAAGTAATTCAGATAGCTGTAAAACCAGAAGAGTATAGATAAGAATATGTATGTTATGGTATAAATTCTTATAAAGTAGGAGTTAAAAAATAAATGAAATTCATAAAAAATGCACTGATTGTTTTAGTAATATTCTTAGTTTCTTCAATCAATAATTATTCTTCTGCACAAACTGCACCTGCTGCAATGACACCTCAGGCAGTGCCGGCAGGTACAGATAAAAAGCCGGAAGCTACTTCTCAACCTGTCCCAAAAAGTGGAATCTGTGATTGTCTGAAAGGTGCAATAGATGCAATTCAAAAATCATATGTCTCTCTGGAAGAAGATGAATGGCCCAGTGCTATTAAAGTTACCAAAGATGTTATTAATACTATTAATACTCTTTCAAAAACCTGTGCCTGTCCTGAAATCATAGCTTACCAGAAAATAGCTGATGCTTACTTAAAATATGCTGAAGGGGGAAATCACCTGGATGGTGCTGGAGAACCTAACTGCCCATATGCTACAAAACTATATTCTGATGCAATAGCTTTACTGGAAAATTATATTCCAAAGATTTCAAACGCAACAGTAAAAGGAAATGCAGAAGATGTAAAAGAATATGTGAAAGAAGAGAAGGAATTTGTTGATGAAGAATGTGGAGGAGCTCAATCAAAATCAAAAGAAGAACCTAAAAGTGCTGGAACTAAGAAGCAGTAAGTTACTATTAGCAGTTATAATCGTTGCATTTTATTTAAGGTTACAGGGAGTTAACTCAGGACTACCGTATATTTTAAATCCCGGAGAATCGGAGAATTTAATTAAGCTGCTTGGAATTTTTAAGGTTTTCAAATTTCCTGCTCTTATTAATCTTCTGGAAATTAATGCTGGTGCTTTATTTACACCACTTAGATTTTTCAGTATATTATTCGGAGTCGGAACAGTGATTGTAGTTTATTTTCTTGGATTAAGATTTAATTCATTTGTTGCTGTTATTGCAAGCGGGCTTCTGGCAGTCTCAGTACTGCATGTTAAATTTTCCCAGATATTTGTACCGTTTGGTGCGGTAATCTTTTTTTGTTTGTTATCTGTTTTTTTTATAGTTAAAGCAAAGATCTCAAACAAAGATATTACTCTAAGCGCAATTTTTTCCTTTTTAAGTTTTTTAATACACCCGATAGGAATAGTCAGTATAATTCCTGTTCTTTTTGTTTTATTACAGGAAAAATCTTATTTACAATTTAAACCTTTATTTATTAAACTCATTATTGTTGCTTTATTGCTAAAGCTGCCTTACCTGCTGCATTTGCCTGGCTTACTCTTTACTTTATTTAAAAATTATCTTGCGGGCTATTATAACTATTATTCAAGTTCCTACTTCTTGTATATTTTTAGTTTCTTACTTATGGGAACAGGCCCTGTAGCTTATTTTGGTTTTTTATGGCTTCTTAAGTACAGAAAAGATTATGATTTAAATTTGATGAAAATATTATTTTCACTTCCCGTTTTGTGCATTGGAGTTTTAGGTTTTTTACATTTTACAAAAGCTGAATTTACAGTATTGATTATTCCATATTTTTGTATTTCTGCCGGATTATTTTTTAATTCGGTTTATAAAAGAGCAAATACTGATAGTAAAAAATTTATTTTTATATTACTCCTCTTGTTTTTATTCTGGCTTCCCTTAAAATACACCCTAAAGTACAATAAGATAATCAGCCTTCCTGACACAAGAATAATTGCTACCGAATGGATAAAAGAAAATACATCTGATAATTTTAAAATTGCCTGGGATAAAAACAGTATTCAGCCAAACTGGTATGATGCTTATGATAAACAGGAGTTAAAATATCTTGGAGCTGAACCGGAGGTATTAATAAGCAGGCAAAGATTCCCGGTCAGCTTAAAATTATTAGAAAAAAAAGACTGGTTTAAAATCTTAAGAAAGAAAGTTGATTATGTAGTAATTAACAATATTGATTATGAGCAGGTATTAAGACAATCCGGGAATAAATCAGGAAAAAAATATTATAAAAAAATACTTAAATTAAAACCAGAAATTGTTTTTAATCCGTATCTGAAAGAATCCGATAAAAATACAAATGGCTTGTTAATTGAAGAACTTTATTCACCGCTTCTCACTTTATGGCAAAGAGAAAGAAGTGGACCGGTAATAAAGGTATATAAATTATAATATTCTCATGGATACAATTAATCAGTTAAAATCTGCCAAATCTGCATCCGGAAAGTTAGCTAAATCTTCAAACAAAGAAAGAAATGAAGCACTGGAACTTATAAGCAAAGAATTGCTTCTGGCAAAAGATCAGATATTAGCCAAAAATAAAAAAGATATTGAAGAGGGTAAAAAAAATAATCTATCAAATGCTCTTCTGGACAGGCTTTTATTAAATGAAAAAAGACTTTCTGGCATGACAGAAAGTATAAAAAAAGTAATTTTCCAGCCAGATCCGCTTGGAAAAGTTTTAAAGACATGGAAACACCCAAACGGAATGAATATAAAACAGATCTCAGTTCCGCTTGGAGTCATATGTATAATTTATGAAGCAAGGCCAAATGTTACTACTGATGCGATTTCACTGGCATTAAAATCAGGTAATGCAGTTATTTTACGTGGCAGCCAGCATGCTACGTATTCAAATCAGGCGATTGTGGATGTGATTCATAAGGCACTGAAAAGTTTTGATCCAAACATTGTTCAATTCATTGCTGCAAAAAATCGAGATGAAACAATCAAAATTCTTGAAGCAAAAGAATATGTCGATCTTGTAATTCCAAGAGGCGGGGAAGATTTAAAAAACTTTGTGCTTAAACACTCTAAAATCCCTGTTATTGGTGCTGGTGGTGGAACATGCCATTTGTTTATAGATGAAAGTGCAGAAGAGAAAAAAGCTCTGGATATTTCAATAAATGCAAAAACTCAAAGACCCGGAGTTTGTAATGCCATTGAAACAATTTTAGTACATAAAAATATTGCAAAAGATTTTTTACCAAGACTGGAAGATGTTTTGAAATCAAAAAATGTAGAAATCTTTGCTTGTGACAGAACTCAAAAAATTATTTCAAATGTAAAACCAGCTACAGAAGATGACTGGCATAAGGAATATCTGGATTTAAAAATAGCTATAAAAATAGTAGATTCACTAGATGAAGCCATTAACCACATAAATAAATATGGCACAAAACATTCTGAGTCTATAATCACAGAAAATAAAGCCCATGCTAAAAGATTTCAGGAAGAAGTAGATGCAGCTTGTGTCTATGTAAATGCCAGCACACGTTTTACTGACGGTGAGGAATTTGGCTTTGGTGCTGAAATCGGAATCTCTACACAAAAATTGCATGCACGCGGACCAATAGCACTGGAACAGCTGGTTACGTATAAATATTTAATTAATGGTGAAGGTCAAATAAGAGGATAGAACAATTGAAACGTATCGGCATCTTCGGCGGCACATTTAATCCTGTTCACCACGGGCATCTTAAGATGGCAGAAGCAGCCAGAAAAGAATATAAACTTTCCTGTATTTATTTTATCCCCTGCGGGATTCCATCTCACAAGCAAAAAAAGGATTTATTACCGGCAAAGACCAGGTATAAACTTATAAAGAAAGCACTTAAAGGAAAAAAATATTTTAAGGTTTTAGATATTGAGATCAAAAAAAAGAAACCGGCTTATACAATCGACACAATTCTGTCATTGCAGAGCAATGACGTAAAACTTTTCTTTCTAATCGGCCAGGATGAATTTGAAAAATTGCATACATGGAATAAAGCAAACAAATTAGCAAAACTGGTTACGTTTTTAGTTTTACCAAGACATTCAAAAAAAATAAAATTACCGAAAGTAAAAAAGCTTAAGTGGTTTAAGGTTCATACTAAACCAATAAATATTTCAAGCACTGAGATTAGAGGCAAGCTCCTCTTTTTTTGCTGCAATAACTTTTAAAAAATCTAACACCGCATTATCTAAATCTCCGTTAGAATTAGAAATTACTATGGTATCCTTTGAAATACCCTTAAGCATTGCTTTTGATAACTCGAGTCTTCCCTGCATGTTATTTCTTCCTGCTATCCCCATTCTCTTTTCAAGAATTTCCAATGCTTTATCAATTCCTCCCGGGATATTTAATTCTTCTCTATTAAGTGGAGAAATAAAAATTTCTATGTATGGGATTTTTCTATCATTGAGAGCTTTTTTCATCGGACCAGTTTCACTTATCCCCTGAATCATCAGAGGAATCTTTCCTCTGTCAAAAACATTTTGCAGGCTCTTTGAAGATGTTCCATAATAATTATCTGTCAGGTTTCCCCAGAGAAGAAACACATCATCAGCAGCCATTTTTTCAAATTCTTCTCTATTTACGAAATAATATTCTTTGCCATTTTTTTCATTCACTCTCATTTCTCTTGATGTATATCTGACAGGTTGTTCAATCCCGAAAGAATCTCCTGCATACTCCACAACCTTTCCTGTAAGAGTATCTTTCCCTGCGCCAAATGGCCCTGTTACAAGAATTACAAAACTTCCTTTTGGATTTAATTTTGTTTTACTTTCAAATATGTCAGCAAGACACTTGTCTGGAAGGGATACCAGAAAATCCGGGTTTGTAGTCGTCCTTTGAAGTGCAGCATCCGGGAGTGGATTTGGAGCTTGATTTATCGAAATTGAGACAGGAGTTTCAGCTGGTGCTGAAACTTTAGGAACTATTCCTATATGAGTAGTAGACCTTGTAGGTTCCAGGCGCATTTTTGTGGTGAATAGTATAAATCTAATTTGTAAAAATTATTTTATGGTTTATAAAGAAAGATTGTTGTAATTATTCTGTAATAGTTTAGTAAGACTCTGTATTTTCATTATCACCATGATGAGTTTTTCTACTAGCCACTCTTAGTCTATAAGCTCTTTCTGATTCAGAAAGAACAGAACCTGCAGGATCTAAAGCAAATGCATCTTGTTTTGTATTGTTTATTTGTGCCCTAACATTTTCCGGGAATAAATTATCTAAGATCCTTTTTATTCCAGCTGGTTCAAGATGTAATAATTCTCCTACTTGTGAAAGTATATTTTCTCTTTTTTGTGCAAGTTCTATATCTCCCTTAGAAAATCCTTTGTTTTGAAGTGCTTGAATAAATAGTTCTTTTGCATCTTCGGTATTACGACGGTAATTAACAGAGGTTAAAATTTTATTTCCTATATCAGGCCAATTTATATCAGATGGTTGCTTTTTTATAGGGCTTGCTACCGGCGCAGATGACAAAGGAGCAGCTGAAGTATCATTAATATAAAGCTTTGTACCTTGTATAGCAACCATAATGACTTTTTATTTTACCAGGATAAAATAAAAATCTCTAAAAAAATTAACATTAACTTAATAGATAAATCTAAGCAGCAGCAAAAGCTCCGTTAGCAGCTTTCTGCAGTTCCTTAATTTTGTCAAGCTCTTCCCAGGGGAGCTTCAGGTCAGGTCTTCCAAAGTGTCCATAGCTGGCAATATTTCTATAAAAGACTCCTTTATTTAATTTTGGCAGGTTTTGCAGATTAAGCTTTTTAATAATTGCAAGCGGCCTTAAGTCAAAGATCTGATTTATAATGTCGCCAAGAGCAGCATCTTTAATCTTTCCTGTACCAAAAGTAGAAACACTGACAGATATAGGTTTTGCTACACCAATGGCATATGAAACCTGGACTTCACATTGTTTTGCTAATTCTGCCCCGACAATATTTTTTGCAATGTAACGAGCTGCATAACAGGCCGATCTGTCTACTTTTGTAGGATCTTTTCCTGAAAAAGCACCGCCGCCATGGCGTGCATAACCACCATAAGTATCTACAATGATCTTTCTTCCGGTTAATCCTGCATCTCCCTGAGGTCCGCCAATTACAAAACGTCCGGAAGGATTAATAAAGTATTTTGTATCTTTATCGATGAGATGTCCTAGTGAATCAACTACAGGTTTAATTACAAACTCTTTCATATCAGCTTCAATAAACTTTTGAAGATCCAGATTATCTGTTTTCCCGTTTATTTTTGCAGCATGTTGAGTGGAAATTACAAGAGTATCAATCCTTTTTGGTACACCTTTTTCATCGTATTCAACGGTAACCTGTGTCTTACCATCTGGTCTGAGATAAGGAAGAATACCGCTTTTTCTGACCTGTGATAGTTTTAATGCAAGCCTCTGGGCAAGACTTATTGGAAGCGGCATAAGTTCAGGAGTTTCATCACATGCAAATCCAAACATTAAACCCTGATCACCTGCGCCAAGCTTATCTATTTCATCGTTTGAATCTTCATCTCTGTGTTCTTTAGCCGTAGACACACCTTGTGCAATATCAGGAGACTGCCCTTTTACACAGACAAGAATTCCACAGGTGTGTGCATCAAATCCACCTGAATCAGGACCAGCATAGCCAATTTCTTCTATCGTTTTTCTGGCTAGGGTATCATAGTCAATTTGTGTTCTGGAAGTAATTTCACCGCCAATAACTACTAAGCCTGTAGTAGCATAAGTTTCACATGCTACACGACTTTTTGGATCGCTATTTAAAGCTGCATCCAATACTGCATCAGAAATCTGATCGCACAATTTATCCGGATGCCCTTCAGTTACAGACTCCGATGTAAATAATCTTTTTGCCATAATTAAGAATCTCCTTCTTTGTAAACATAATACCCGAAAGATGTTATTTTGAAAATATAAAATGTAAAATTAAGCTATGACTAAGACATTTGATAAAAAATTAGGTGTAATACCAGTAATTTCTAAAAAAGGTTATTGCAAGTTTAAACTAAAAGTAAAACCTGAACATTTAAATTGTGGCGGAATTGTGCACGGCGGAGTATTAGCATCACTTTGTGATATTGCACTGGCAAGTTCTTTAACTAATTCCTTGCAAAAAGATGAATGGTGTGTAACAGCTGAGTTAAATGTTTATTTTTTAAGTCCTGCATTTCCTGCAAACACGCTTTTTGCACATGGAAGGTTAATTAGAAGAGGAAACACACTGGCATTTGTAGAAGGCAGTGTTGAAACGAAAGATAAAAAACAAATTGTACGAGCACAGGGAATTTGGGTTATAAAATCAAAACTTAGCAAAAGGATCAAAAAAACAAAAAGTCAAATTAGAATTTTTGAGTAGTTAAACCAGATTTGGATTTTATCCACTCTTCAAGCTTTTCTTTGCTTGGAATTAAAACCTGCTTTGATTCTGTAGGAATGATTAAGCCTAAATCCTTAAGCTCGCTGAAAGCCCTGTTTACTGTCTCACGTGGTGAGTCAGACATTTTACCAATATCTGTCTGGGTTAATTTAGGCAGAAGTAAACCATCTTTTGTCATTTTTCCATGCTCATTAGCAATAAGTATTAAAGCTCTTGCAACTCTTGCACTGGCAGGAAGTGAAACACTGGTTAATCTGTGATTTAAAAGTCTGAGCCTTCGACAAAACTCTCTGCTTAATGAAAGATGAACTGAAGGATAATTTTGTAATAAACTCAAAAAATCTTTTTGTGAAAAAAACAGAACTTCTACTTCGTCATTACACGCTACAACATCGGCTGATCGCGGTTCAGCATCAATGGCAGCAATTTCACCAAAAAAATCCCCCGGCTCCAGGTAAGCTAATATTTTTTCCCTCATTGTAGGATCAATTGCTTTTATTGCTACTGTTCCCTGACTTATTATATAAAAAGAGTGCTCTTCATCTTCTGTAAGGATGATTGTGGCACCAGGAGGATATTTTTTTCTTGTGCACATAAGTGCAATTTCCTCCAGCTCAGCAGGACCCAGCTCCTGGAACAATGAAACCTGGGATATTTTATTCATTACTGAAGATGATGTAGTCATTTTTGTATTATAGGTTCAGACAAGCCAGCTACTTTTTTCTTTTTTTCGAATGCAGGCTTTAGCCATGGCTCAGCTTCAACAGCAAGTCTTACCATTTCTTTGCTAACTCCCTGAGTTTCTCCCTGTGGCCTGCCTGTATCTCCCCGAACACGAACATTATTCAAGTGGATTAATGCTGCAAGAGAAATAGTACAGATCATTCTGGTAGAAATTGCAGATGGCAGGACATAGCGTGCAAGCTCTGCTGATTCTCTTTTACCCAAACCGCTCAATCTATATTCTTTATATAGTTTCATGTATTGATCATGGGCATTTTCCATGAGTTTTTTAAAGATGTTATCATCTACACCTTCTGGTTGAATATATCTAAATCCTGTCTCATAAGGGACATATCTCTGGGATTCCTGATCTATTGTCACCCCTACCTGATGTCTTACAATCTGATGACTTACGACTCTTGAGCAAACAATTACATAGCTAAAGGTAGTATGGCTGTAAGTAGTTCTGTGTCCTCTTTCAATTAATCCGCTTATAAGCCCTGTTCTTTTTTCATCAGGGGTTTCTTTCCACTCTTGTTCAAGCTCGGATATGCTTTTTGTGGAATAACAAATTCTTGCCGCTCTCCATATGAGATATTTCATATTTTCTGTCCGTTGAATAAGTTCGACAGTAGGAGCAATAGGTTCAATTATTCTTTTTAAAAGATTATCGTTAATTTCCTTTTTAATTTCTTCCTTTGATTTTGCCACGATTTTATTTCCTTTATGATATATTTTAAAATAAATATTAATTCCAGGTGTTAAGGCATTATATAATAAATCAAAATGTCAAATTTATTAAAAAACAAAGTAACAGTAATTACAGGTGCAGGTCGTGGAATTGGGCAGGCTACTGCTTTTTTATTTGCTTCTGAAGGGGCAAAACTTCTTTTATGTGATCTTGATAAAAAACCTCTGGATGAGACTGTATCAAAAATAAAATCAAATGGTGGAATTGCTGAGGGTGTAGTTTGTAACGTTACAAAAAAAGAAGATTGTGAAGCTGTAATGAAAGCTGCCGTAGAGACATACCATGGGATGTCTAATGGTTCTATTGATATTTTAGCAAATATTGCAGGAATAACAAAAGACAAGATTCTTCATACTATGACACTTGAAGACTGGAACTTTATTTTAAATGTAAATTTGACCGGGACTTTTCTTTGTATTCAGGCAGCAAGTCCATATATGAGAGACAGAGCTAAAGAAGAATCAAAGTCAGGAAAAATTAAAACAAGATCAATAATTAATATTTCTTCCATATCAGCTGGTGGAAATATCGGTCAGGCAAATTATGCTGCCAGTAAGGCTGGCATTGAAGGGCTTACAAAAACAGTAGCTAAAGAATGGGCAAGATTTAATATTACGTGTAATGCAGTGGCACCGGGGTACATAGAAACAAGGCTTACTCAGGTTAGAAAACCAGCCGCCGAAGGCCCAGCCTCGACTCGACGTCTCGGCGAGGCGGGCGAGCCTCGCCCACAGAATGGGCGGGGTGAAGATTTTGGTATACCAGAAGAACAAAAACAAATGATTGATATGATGCAGAAGCAAACAGGCTTAGCCAGAGGACTTGGGCAGCCTGAAGATATAGCTAAAGTAGTTTTATTTTTTGCATCTGATCTGGCTTCCTTTGTAACAGGGCAGGTTTTAACAGTAGCTGGCGGAATGATCGGGACAATCTAAAACAAATCTATCAACTCTTCCTCAGAAGGCTTTCCACCCCGTGGCTGAATCTGTATAGTCTGAACCCCGCTGTCTTTTCCTTCCTCTATAAGTGCTTCCTCTGGCTGTTTTTCAGTAGTTTGTGAAGTTGTAGATTGTGTTACTGCATCGCCTGAAGTTCCTGCAGCTTGTGACACTGCACCAGTTTGCCGGGTTGTAGTTCCACCCTGGACATAACCTTCTAAATCTATTGACTTATTTGAAAACATTATTGAGCCGGCTGTTGTAGTAAACGGAGTACTCAAAATACCTTGTTTAATAAACTTCTCATCATAATTAATTTTGCCAAGAGCATTATTTGCAATCTCAACTCCGCCTCTTTTATCATTGTCTACTACCAGTGAACCGTGTATGTTTACGTTTCCATCAATTCTCAGATTACCTTTAATGTAAATTATTCCTGCAAACTCTGACTGGCTTTTACTGTCACCGGAAATTTCTACCTGACCGATTGGTCTTCCCTGATTATCACTTCTGGTATCAATAATTAAAATCCCTTTGCCTGTTAGTGGATTGTCTTTGTTGTAAACAGGGGTCCCTTCAATATAACTTAAGCCCATATATCCAATTGGAATATCAAATTCATCTTTTGGAATGGCAGGATCATTAGTATATAAGTCTGCAAGCTCTGCAAATTGTTCTATATCTGATTTAAATATTATTTGTGGGTTCGCAGAATTTGGAATAGCCAGAGCAAGTTCTTTTGGGACTATATGTCTTTCTGCTATCTGCTCATTGATTGTTTCACCTGAAATTACCGGTGGAATAAACTGATAGACCTGATCTCCCTCATAATGAAAATTCATTAACCCGGGAGGAATAAGTTCAATGGTGTCTCTTCCAAGATTACTTATTACAGCATAATCCAGCTCTGGTAATCTGTTACCTTCCATATAGACTGTAACTAACAATCCCTGTAAAAAGCCAAGTTCAGAAGGTGATTTTATAGGTGGTGTTTCTGGCCGACTTTGATTTTTATCCTCCACTTGAGTTAATTGGTCGGTTTGCTCAGGCGGGCCTTCAACCATAAGTAATGTATTTGAAATGTATGTAGGTTCTACCAGGATAGTCATTGCATTTGTAAGGCCTACAATCTGATAACCTCCGCCTTCCACTCTTATGGCACCATTTGTAACAAGTCCTGCGCGAATATTTGGAATTTGACGACTTATAATTTCGCTTACAGTTTTAACCGTCATGCCAACTTTTGCAGTGGTTGCCAGAATCCAGACAGTTTCAAGATCTACATTTGCAAAAGGACCCAGCTTAGCATTCTCTGAAATTTCTTCATCCTGATCATTTTGTGTTTGACTGTTCGAATCTTTCTTAGAGTCTTCTTCACCGATTATTGGAAGGAGATTTTCCAAAACCCTTACATCTAAAAGTGTTAAGCTGGATGAAACTTTTGCTATATTTCCGGATAAATCCTCTTGTTTATCAGGTAGCTCAACGCTGAATATCCAGCTATTTGATAAGCCTCCTTCCGTAGCAACAGCAAAAGAGTGAATCCCTGGTTCTACATTTCTACTGACATCCAATGTTATAACTAACTCTGTACCGTTTTCCGACTTATTTTGCACTTTAGGAATAATACCTACTACATCAGGAACTACAACAGGCAAATCTTTTTTCACAGACAAATTCAGACCAGTAATAGTAATGCTTATATGCCTTTGTCCTGCTTTTACAGAAATCAGTTGATCTCCATTGTTTATTTTTACATCACTTATTTCCGGTCTTGGACCGCCATTGTAAACAGGAATTATATAAAACTCTGTTTTTATATTATTCCAGTAGAGAGATATTATTCCTGGCATAACCTCCGGCTTGGTTAAAATCTGAATTGTAGGTCCTGCTTTAATATCTTCAATAACAATATCCTGATTACTAAATCTGGCTTTTTTATCATAACCCAAATTTTCTCCACTTAGTACAATGCCGGCTCTTGAATTTGGCTCAGCATAATTTGGAGTTAGTGACTTGATAACAGGTATAGGAAGTTTTGATTTTATTTGAACTCCATCTTCAATAATTTCTTTTAGCATAAGATCCACAGTTTCTTCCTTATAAACTATAATCATTGCTCCATTGTTAAGCACAGTTCCTGTAGGAATATCGAGACTCCCAATCATTTCAACATTTGCTAATGGATTCAGAACAACAGGATTTTCATTTTGGTTTTGAATATCCTGATTTGCATTTGAGCCGGAGGAGGTATTGTTTTGTGTACTGGCAACTTCTTCTTTTTTAGGTTCTCTAAAAGTTATATATCTGGAAATTTTTAATACTTCATCTGCATAATATTCATCAAAATCTTCGGAATTTTCATCAAATTCTTCCTCACCAATTAAATCCTCATCTTCGGAATCTTCATCAGCCTCACCTTCTTCTTCCGGATTTTTTAATTTTTCTTCCTGCTGCGGAGAAATCTGGATTTTGGATTTTGTATTTAGTCTTGCTTTGATTTTCTCATTAATTCCTTCAGCAACTGAAATAGCCTGTAAGCCCTGAAGATTACTTTGCATCTGGTACAAATTAACTGAAACAAATAAGTACGATACACCAACCAGTGCTGAAAATATAAAAGTTAATATTAATGCAAATGGAAGTGTCAGCCCGTAAGGATTTCTAACAAAATAAATCTTATTCACACTTTTTTTATATCACAATTCTTTGTCTTTTACAGCAGGATTTTTCCATTGTGTACCATCTTCAAATACAACTTTAGCAATTTCAACTTTATATGTTTCCCCTTCTCTTTTTGAATTAAGTTCATTATATTCAACTATTCTGTTTTCATAAGGAGCTATTGGCTTTGAAACTTTTATTTCCTTGGCAAGTGTTTGAGTCTCATTAAATGCCAGTTTTCTTTCCCAGACTATAAGAACAAAGTTTATAATTTTCGGGGTTTGATTATGTAACTCCAGTTTATATTTAAAGTCAACATCTCCGATCTTCATGAATTCTGTTTTTGACTTTAATACCTGTGCTTTTTGTATATATAAAGGATCTTCTTTGTTGGTTATAATTTCAACAGTATTATCACTTTTTTTAACTTCTAACACTTCTTTGTTTCTTTCATTTATAGTTTTTTGTGCAGCTAACATGCTCTCTGTCTGCTTTTCCATGACCTTCTTTTTTAGAGCTTTTTCCTGTGCTCTATCATTTTCTATTTTCTTTTTTAAATCTTCCGTTTCTTGTTTTCGCTTCTTCCATAAATCTTCTATTTCTTGTTTTTGCCTGTTCTTTAAATCTTTCAGTTCTTTTCTATACTTTTCTCTCTGCTCGTTGTGCCAGAAGAAGTGGAACCTTTCCCTTTTTTCTTCTAATAGAGGTTGTGGCGGCATAGGAGGAGATGGCTGAATCTGCGGCATAGGAGGAGATGGCTGGATTTGTTCTGCTTGTGCTGTTTCTTGGGAAGGTAGTGGTAAAGATGGTATAGACTCTTGTGGAAGTGCTGGTGGAGGAGATGGCTGGATTTGTGGCATAGGAGGAGATGGCTGGATTTGTTCTGCTTGTGCTGTTTCTTGGGAAGGTAGTGGTAAAGATGGTATAGACTCTTGTGGAAGTGCTGGTGGAGGAGTAGCTGGAAAAGATTCCTGCAAAGAAGGCTCTTGATTTATAAAATCCTGTGACCTGGCTTGGTTACATACAAATAAAACAATAAAAATTAAAATTCCACATGAAATCTTACTTCTAGAGTTAATCATAATTTATTCCTTATTACCCGCCTGGTACTACATCTACCACAGATTTTTCTTTTTGAGCTGTAATATTTTCTTCAGGGATATTTCTAATTGTCGGGGTTATTAATACTATTAGTTCACTTTGATTTTTCCTAAAGTTTCTATTGGCTCCAAAATTATTTAGTATTGGGATTCTGGTTAAGAATGGGAGACCTGTTCTGTCAGTTGAGCTATTGTTTATTATTAATCCGCCTATTGCAACTGTTTCACCATTTCTAACCTGAACATCAGCATTTATTCTTCTTCTTGTAGTTGTTTTTGGAACTGTAACACCATTTTGTGTTGTTGAACCGGAATTATCTGATACTTCAATTTGAATCTTTGCAGTAATTAGTCCTCCTGTACCTACAATTGGTGTAATACTCAGTGCAGTTCCTGCAGTGATTCTTTGTAATTGCTGTGTAGCAACAACCCCGACTTGTTGACCCTGTCCGGTTGCAGCTCCAAGCACAAGGTTTGTATCCTGGTCAATGTTTATCATGGCGGTTCTTCCCGATAAGGATACTAATTTTGGATAAGCCCTTACCTGAGCAAGTCCGTTAGTCTCCAGATAAGTAAGTTTTTTATTAAAAAGTTGCCAGGTATCCAGTGAAAAATCAAATACTGTTACTGAACCTATATTTTTATTTTCTCCGGCTACTGGTTCAGCCTTATTTTTTGGAACAAATTTTGCAAAGTTACCGATTGAAGAACCATTAGACAGGAAAACTGCTAAATCCTGGGCAGCACTTTTCTGAACTTCAATTAATTTTAATTCCAGCTCAACTTGTGGCAGAGGTTTGTCTATTCTTTCCAGGAATTGTTCAATTCTTTTTAAATCATTTTGCGAACCATCGGCAATAATTGAGTTTTGGTCATTGCTTATTCTTACATTTGTTCTTACTTCTACAGGTAAAAGCTGCTGAACATCCATGGCTTCAAGGTTCATTAATAGAAACATCCTGCTTTCCTGACCTACTGTAAAATTCTTGTTTAACCTGTTGTAAATTACATAAGTATCTTTCTCTTCTCCAACCGTTGTGTAATCAAATGAAGTACCGCTTAATACTAAATTTAAGGCTCCTTCTATGTTTATATTTCTAACCCTGCAGCTTACTCTTTCAGTAGGAGCAGAAGTTAAAACCAGATCAATTCCATATTTATTTGCAAGATCTTTTAAAAGAGTTCCCAGGTCCTGGTTGTCATAAGAAATATCAGCTTTTCTTTCAAGTAGTGGCAGAGACTTATCAATAGAGGATGCTCCTAAGCCAAAGATCATAATTGGATTTGCAGATCCGCTTTTTATTATAGTATAGCTATTTCCTGTAGTAGTGTAATTTACCATAGCTGCATCCACAAGACTAAAAAAAGCTTCCTCGAAGGACTGATTTTGAATTTCAATTACAGCAATTAACTCATCATCACGAATATCACTGCCTATAGAAATACTTCTGCTGCTTATTTTTGCAAGTGTTGCAAATGCATCTTTAACAGGAATATTCCTTGCTGAGAATGTTATTGGTTCTTCATCTATTACCTGTTTAGTAAAGGAAGGTTTTTGTATGCCGGTGTTATTGGGCTTCTTGACGCCTAAAATATCTTTTCCTAGTTCATCTTCGATTGTAGGAGCTACATCAAGATCCTGAGCTTTTAAAATCAGGTTACAATATGAAAATAAAAAAGCAGTTAAAGCACATAATAAATAAATTTTTATTATCTTATTCATGGTTATCTTGTTATATTTAACAAAAACATAGACAACGCTACTAACTTAAGGTTCCAAACCAAATGTTTTTATCTTTAGCGATTATCTGCAATCGAGACGCCACAGTGTAGCGCTTCTAAGTGGATTTTTTCTTATGTTCGCCTTTAATTTTTTCAATTATATCTTTTACCTGTTCGTCTGAAAGTCCACCTGAGATTCCCTGACCTTCTTGTTGTTTTGTCTCCTGAAAATCACCTTTTACTATAGAAAAGCTTGGTGCTAACCAGGGAGTTGGAGACGGTGGTCTTGGGGTATTCGGGCCTGCAACTTGTTGGCTGTATGGATTGTATCTGTCAATTATAGGATCAGTGTCTTTTTGTAACTTTTCCACTTCTTTTTGGATTGTCTCATTGTGCTGGGCAGTGGAAGATTGTTTTAGGATTTCTTTTTCTTCTTTTAAACCAGCTTTTGCTGGAATGACAGTGGCAGATTCAAGTAATGTTGAGCTTGTTCCGCCTGCAATAGTACCTGGTTTTTTGGGATCAATTACTTTTGTAGGTTGTGGCATTCTTGAAATTTGATCTCTTGCACTTATCCCGATAATTTTTACATCAGGAGGCGGCAAAAGCTCTTTTACTTTTGTAACTACACTAACAATAGGAGGTTTCTTTGCTTCTTCTCTTAGTCTTCTTGATTCTTGAGCAGCAGCTCTGGCAGCTTCCCTGGCCTGCATCAGGGCAAGCTTGGCAGCTTCTTTTGCTTTCTTAAGTCTTTCTTTTTCTTGTTGTTTTTCTAAGCGGATCCTTTGCTTTTCAGTCCGGACTCTTTCTTTTTCAGCCCGTTTTTCAGCCCGGACTCTTTCCTTTTCTTGTCTTATCAGACTACGTATTTTTTCTTTTTCTTTACGTAATCTTTCTCTTTCTTGTCTAAGAAGCTTTCTTTCTCTTTCCTTGGCTTTTCTAATTCTTTGTTTTAGTTTTTCCCTGGATTTTCTTTCTCTTTCTTTTTGTTTCTTTCTTTGAAGCTTTAACTTCAGGGCTTTTTTTGTACGTAATTTTCTTAACTTTTCAATTTTTTGTCTTAATTTTTTTCTTTTTCTTTCAGCACGAATTCTTGTAAGTTTCTTCAACTGTGCCAGCTTTTTAGTTTTTAATTTCTTGGCTTTAAGTAATTTTTGTTTCTTAAGCTTTAATTTCTTAGTTAGTTTTTTATTAGTTTTCTTTTGTTTTAACTTTGAAACAGTTTTTTTTCTGTTTTTCTTTTTCTTGGAAGATTTTTTTAAACTTTTAGAATGCCCGGGATCTATAGATAAACCGCTATATAGCTTTTTTCTCTCAAGCTCACAGTCCCGACATGAACCAGGCCTGTAATCAACTGTATTGCCAGCTTTAAGTCCTATTCCACAAACCTTACAAAATTCTGCCATGTATTTACTTTAATCTTTCTTACGTTCCAACTTAATAGTATAGAGTAAAAATGATTCTCGGCCAAGTGAATATACTTAATAAAATTAAATCTTACGCATTAGCTATTATAGGTAAGATACAAGCCCCGAGAGAAATACAAACTTGTTTTGCGCTTTTAAAAAATGGGCCCGTAGCTCAGCTGGTAGAGTACTTCGTTCGCAACGAAGAGGCCGGGAGTTCGAATCTCCCCGGGTCCATTTGTATCGCTCCAGACAAGCTGGAGCGTCTCGCTGCTGATCCTTTACACTTGATCGGATTTGTCCGCCTTAGGCGGACAAATCCTTTTGAGCTTTATTTCCTTTTTGTTATCACTTAGCTTTCCTTTACCATACCAATTAAATTTTTTCTGAAACTCATATTGTTTCTGAGTTTGTAGATTGCCCTTGCTTCTATCTGGCGTACCCTCTCCAGACTTATATTCATAATATTTGCAACTTCATTTAAGCTTCGCTCTTCATTTGTAATGGCATCTTCATTGATCCTGTATCTGAGTTTAACTACTTCTTGCTCGCGTTCAGTAAGTAAATCGCGAATGCCTTTGGTGATTGCCTGGGAAAGCAGTTTCTGATCCGAAGCTTCTTCAGGCAATACTGCTATTTCTTCACCTTCCAGTTCAAGAACATCTTCCAGGCTGGTATCCTGTTCATTGCCGACTTTAATATCCAGAGAAACGGGCAGAGTTTCAGATTTAAGCACCTTTTCAATTTTTTTACCCGGGATTCCTGTCGCTATTGAAAGATCTTCTATACCTGGCTCTCTGCCTAAAGTTAATGGCAATATTTCTTTTGCTTTTCTTAATTTGTGTAAAATCCCCTGAACAGAATTTGGCAGTCTGATTATTCTGCTTTTTTCATTAATAGCTCTTGTAATTGCCTGCCTTATCCACCAGGTTGCATAAGTAGAAAATTTATATCCGAGCTTATAATCAAATTTTTCAGCTGCCTTTATTAAACCTACATTGCCTTCCTGAATTAAGTCCAGGAGGTCTAATCCTTTAGAACTATATCTTCTGGCAATACTTACTACAAGTCTTAAATTAGCCCGGATTAGTTTTTGCTTTGCAATTTCTGCAGCTTTTTTTTGCTTTGGAGTTGCATTATTATTTCTGCCTTCTGAATATATTTTTGCCAGGCTTAATTCTTCATTTGATTTTAACAGTGGATTTTTTGATATTTCTTTAAGGTAAGATACAATTGCAGTATGAACATTATTGACAGGGTTTTGATAGTCATTGTTTTGGTTTAAGGTATGGTTAACAAGATCAATGTTACTAAGATCATCCCCGAATACCTTATAATCCTTATTGTATTCATTTTCTCTCATAATATCCCTATGTAAGGATCTAGCCCTTATATTCTCTTAAATACCATGCTTTGGTAGTAATACGGCGGGGCAGGCCCTAGTGAAACTTAGTTGTTTTAAATTTTTTCTAATCTAAAATGTGCCAGACATTGATAGAGCTAAAATATCGGTTTTAAGATGGAGGATTAAGATCTGGCTGACAAACTTAAAAACCTATTTAAATAAAATTTGTTACTCCAACTCTTTTCTCATGTCAAGGGACAGAATAAAAAAGCAGGCTCTGTATAAGTTATTATTCTTCATACAGATAAGAACTTTAGAAACAGTTCATATAACTCTCTTTGTTCATTTTCTTTACATAACGCAAAAACAATATTATCACTCAAGGATTTATTGTCTGTGAGTTTTGATAATAAGGGATCTATCATATTAATTTTGTGATACCTAAGGTAATTATCCCATAATTTTATAGACGACCGTTGTAAAATAGTAGAGCAATTTAAATTTATTAAAAGAGGATTTTTAAGTATTATGGAAATTATTAGCGAAAATCAAATTTCATGTCTGGTTGAACAAGGAATAATTTATTCAAAAAGAGACATGATTAGAATTCTAAGAGATCTTGATCGGGTTTTATATGTTGATTTAATTGATAATGCATCTGTTGCCAATGGAGAAGGATATGTGGTGGAAGTTTATGCTAATAGTTATGATTCAACACTTGTTTTTAATCACAGACTTCACATAAATGTAAATAGTTTTGATTTTTTAAAAATAACTTCCCAGCCGGATAAATTAGTCGAATTAATTTCCGGACACAGAATTATAAAACTAAAACCTCTTACAAACATTCTTTTAGCTAACCAGTCACATATAGAAGAAGCAATTGATGAGCAGAGAATTACCATTGCCAGTCAGCTTGCCTGTGATGATGAAGTTGATTTGAATTATTACAGAGAGTAGGTTTACTCAGCTACAGCTTCAGGAATTGTACTGACTAGAGCTTCCTGTTCTTTTTGCCTTTCCTTTTCTTTAGCTCTTTTTATAGCTTGTTCCTGGAGGCGATCTTTAATCTTATTAGCATCCTGGGTCAGTCTGAAATATTGCTGGAATTTACCGGTGGTTTTTAAAACATAAGTAAGTCCCTGTGGTTTTTTAGTGATTAATTCCTGTTCAACAAGTTCGTTTATGTGATCATAAGCACCGGATCCTCTCATGTCTATAACTTCAGACTGGAGAACAGGTTCTTTTAATGCAATTGCAGAAAGAGTTCTCATAGGACCTGGGTTTAGTTCAAGTGGCATCATGTCAGTAACTATATTTAAGTATTGTGTTTTTACCTGAATTATATAACCATCATCAGTACCGATTTCCAGACCACCGTTTCTGTCTTCATATTCCTGAATGAGCTGTACTAAAGCTGACTGAATATCATCATATGATGCATTTAGCATTTTTGAGATTGCACCTGTTTTAAGTGGCGTATCAGAAACAAATAATACTGCCTCAACCTGTGCTTTTAGATCTGACTTGAGAGCACTAGCTATTCCGCTAAGAGTAGACGGCTCAAGGATTTCAGGTTCAACATTAATTTCTTCAGCAGTAATCTCATCTTGCACTTCTTCTTCATGTGAATTGTCAGAAGATTGCTTCGTCGCTTCACTCCTCGCAATGACAGTGTCAACAATGTCTTCTGTTTTTTGTTCTTCTGTCCTCTGTTCTAAGTTCTCATGAGTTGTTTCCACCTGAAACCACCTCCTTATTCAATGTCTTTGTAGATATATCTACAATGTTGTTTCCATCAGTAATAATTTCTATTACTTTTGGTTCTTCTTTCTTGCCCCTGCTTTTAATTTTATCTTTTATTTTTTGTATGATACCTTTTTTCTTTTTGGACTTTTCCCTTGGTTTTTCAATTTCCTGGATTTGCGGTTCTTCTATAATGGTCCCTGCTCTGTGAATAAAAACTTCTCCGTAAAAGTCCTTTTGCTCAAGTACTACTTTTTGTGAATGGGCTAAAAATAACAATGCAAGAAAAGGAGTAGTTTTATTATTTAAAATTTCAGAAACAAAGCTTAAGGTTATCGGTTTATTGTCAGTTAAATGCTCCTGAATAATTGCTTCCACTTTACTGGCTACTTCTTCCAGATCTTCTTCATATGCAATTTCAAGAACATTTTCAGGAAGTTCAGAAGCATCAATTGTAAATGCTCTGTCAGCTCTAAGTTTGGCTCTTAAAGCTCTTCTCTCTTCTTCTTCCTCAGCCTGTTGAAGTGCAAAAATTAAATCCTCAAGGGAGATTTTTCTTTTTCTTTGTTGTTTGCCAAGAGAACTCCTGACAATAAAACTGTCAAGTTTCGAAAGGTCAAGGCGCACCTCATCCTGATTAAATAAAAGGTCATCTTCAGGGAAAAAGTTTTCTGTCTGCTGACTTGAAAGCAGAGTCTCATTGGAAATATTTAAAAGAATATCTGATTTAAGTCTGAGAAGCACACTTGCAAAGAATATTGCCCGACCGGCATTTAGTAAATTTTCCCTTGGGCTTTTATCAAGAGCAGCAAGAAATTTATCTGTAACTTCAATAATATCAATATCCCAAGGATCAATATCTCCCTTTTCTGCAAGCTGAACAAGGATTTCTAACCCGCCACTTAAGTTTTTTATGTCAATTTGTTCAATTTTTTGCTCTGTTTGTTTCATTACTTTATGCTGTCATAAGCTCCGGTTCTTTTTTCTTCTCAAGATTTTGTACACCTAAAATTTGTGTAAATCCATCTGCTCTTAAAGTTACACCAATTGCCTGATTTGCATTATTCAGCATATGCCTGCGTAAGCTTACGACCACAAACTGTGCATGGCTGGATTGTTGTTTAACCATCTGTGCAAGACGCTCTGCATTTATGCTGTCCAGAAACATATCGACTTCGTCAAATGCATAAAACGGTGCCGGTGAGTATCTCTGAAGCGCAAACATAAAGCTAAGGGCAGTAAGGGATTTCTCGCCGCCGGACATAGCTTCTAATCTCTGCATTTTTTTATCACGCGGCCTGGCTCTAATAATTAATCCACCGACAAACGGATCATCAGGATTTTCTAATAAGAGTTCTCCGTGCCCAAAAGAAAGTTCATGAAATATTTCCTGAAAATATTTATTTACACCTTCAAAAGTTTCAAAGAAAGTAATTTTCTTTTGTTCAGTATATGAGCTGATTTTATTGTTAATTGCGTCCTTTTCTTCACTGAGCAGGGTTAATTTTTCTTTAATTTCTTTCTGACGGTTTGTAACATTGTCATATTCGTCAATTGCTCTCATGTTTACAGGCTCAAGAGCTCTCATTCTTTTTTCAATACTTTCAATTTGTTTTGTAATTTTATCAAGATCAATAATTTCTGGTGGCTTATATTCTTCGTTTTGTGTCTGCTCCTGGAATTTTGCCCTTAAATCTGTAAGATCCGGCTCCAGCTCCCTTAGTTTTAATTCATCTGCTGTAACCCTTTCAGCAAGCTGGTCTATTAGCTGCTGTAATTCTCCTTTTTGTTCACCTTTTGTAATCAAACTATTTGAAAGTTCACTTCTTTTTATGTTCAATTCATTTAAATGTTTCATTTCAGCATGACCGGCTTCTTCAATTTCTTTTACTTTTTCTTCAAGAGTTTTTAATTTTGCTTCATGCTCAGGAAGTTCATTTGAAATTCTTTCAATTTCTTTCTTTGAATTATTGATTTTTTCCTCATATTGTTCTTTTGCTTTTAAACTAAACTCAGCTTCTACAGAGTAACTTCTGCTTTCAGTAATTATTTCCTGTAGTTTTGCTTCCAGTTCTTTTGTCTTTGATTCAATATCCTGACTGTTTGTAACAAGTGCTTCAAGGCTTGAGTCTTTTACATTTGCAGCAACCTGTTGTAATTCTACTTCAAAATTAACAATTTCCTGTTCTTTTTCTTTGACTTTTTCATCAAATTTTTCCAGCTCAACCGAGCTTGTTTCAATGGTAGCAGCAAGTTCAGTTACTTTTTGTTTGCTGTCTTCTGAAATTTTGGTAAGTTTTTTAATGGTTTCAAGTACAGATGAACTGTTTGTTTCTTCTTTTGTAATTTCAGTTTTTAAAGAATCAAATTCTTCTTTTGCCTCTTCGATTTGTTTAGAGAGTTCTTTTAAATCACCATCAAGCTGGTTTACATAATCCTGAAGGGATTTAATTTCTCTTTGCAGTCTTTGGTGCTCATTTTCACTGCTCTGTCCAAAGTTTATGTTTGATTTAATTTGAGAGCCACCGGTAATTGCTCCGCTTTTTTCAAGTAAATCTCCGGTTAATGTAACCATTCTGTTTTTGCCAATATTCTTTCTGGCATTGTCCAGATTATCCATTATGAGTGTGTCAGTTAAAGCATAGTAAAATGCATCAGTATATTTTTTATCAAATTTAATCAGGTCAAGAGCAAATCCAACTACACCTTTTTGGGCAGGAGGCAGAAGAGTCGGTGAAGGTTTTAATTTGCTTAGTGGTAAAAATGTTGCCCTGCCGCTATTTGTGCTCCTTAGAAGTTCTATGCACTTACTTGCAGTTTCATCTGTGTCTACTACGATTGATTTAAGCCGATTTCCGGTAGCTATTTCAATAGCAATTTTGTATTTTTCATCTACATAAACAAGCTGTGCCAGTGTACCGTGCACACCTTTAATACCGGCGCTTAAAATAGTTTCTACAGCTGCACCAAGTCCTGTGGTTTCTTTTATTACCTGTTTATGGACCTCAAGTTTATCTAATTCTCTTTCCAGCCTGGCAAGTTTTTTCGTTCTTTCGTTTAACTCTTCCTTCGTTTCAATTTCTTCTGCTTTTAGTTTTGATATGTGTCTTTGGAGAGCGGTGTGTTTTTGCTGAAGCTGGTTTAGTTTTGAGTTCTTAAATTCACTGCTTTGGGTTAGTTCTTTTAGCTCAGCAAGCGATTTTTCAGCTTCAATTTTTGTATTCATCAGATCATCTTTTAAGTGAATAATCTGCTCTTCAAGCCTTGTTTTTTTAGTCATTAACTCTTCTTTGTCTGATTTTAATTTGTTTATTTTTTTCTGGATTTCAAGAATCTTTGAGGTGGATAAATTTTGATTCTGTCCTTTTGATTTCAGGCTGTCCTGAAGTTTTTGATATTCCTGATTTAGTTTCCAGAGTTCATCTTCAATTTTTTCCTGTTCTTTTTTTTGTTTTTCTTTTTTTCTTTCCAGGTCATGGACTTTTTTATCCAGAATTTTTATCTCATTTTCCAGATTTTCAATATTATCTTTGTGATCTTTTATTTGCTTATTTAAAAAGTCAACTGTAGATTGAGTTCTGCTAATCTCAATTTTTGCAGTTTCTGCCTCTTCGATTAATTTCTTCTGGCTTTGTTCTGTAATTTTTTGAACTTCATTTTCAATATCCTGAATAGTCTGTTTATCTTTTTCTATTTCATCGTTTAGCTGTCCAAGTTTAATAATGGAATCTGTTCTTTTTTGCCTTAAAGTGGTGTTTTCTTCTTTTAAGGAATTGTATTCAGCCTCAAGCTTGTTTATTCTGGCAGCAAGGCAGTGTTTTTCAAGTTCTCTAAGTTCGTTTTTTAATTTGGCATACTTTAGTGCTTCATTTCTTTCACTTTCCAGCTGTTTTAATCTCTCATCCAGCTCAAGCATTATAATATTTTCTTTTTCAATACCTTCCTGAACTTTTAAGAGCTCAATCTGTGCAAGTTCTATTTTTCTGTCAAAGTCTGCTACACCTGCAAGCTCATCAATAATTTTTCTTCTTTCGACTTGTGACATGGAAATAATTGAAGTGACATCACCCTGCATGACCACGTTATAGCCATGCGGGCTTACGTTATAGCTTAGAAGCCTGTCGTGAATTTCAGTAAGAGTAACTGTTTTACCGTCCATATAATAAGTGCTTGTGTAGCCGTTGTCTTTTACTTTAATTTTTCTTGTAATTTCAATTTCAGTTTCTATGTCATTGGTAAACCTGATTATTACTTGTGCTTCTTTTTTGCCACTTAAATTATTTATAAGATCGGGCAGTCTTTCAGCACGCATAGTTCTTGAGGTAGAAAGCCCGAGTGCAAATAAAATGCTGTCAATAATATTTGATTTTCCTGAGCCATTAGGACCTGAAATAGTTGTAAATCCCGGTAAAAGTGGAACTGTAGTTTTTTTCCCGAAGGATTTAAAATTATCTATTTCAATTTCCTTTAATCGCAGCTTAGTCATTCATTTTTGCTCTCTTTTTTGGCACTCGGAATATTGCTCTTTGCAACATTCCTCGCTTAGGGATCTTATCGACTTTATATAAGACTATAATTTCTAACATATTATCCTTATACAGGCCAGTAAATTTAGGATCTATTAATACACAATATGTAAATATGATTCAAGTACTTGTACACTATATATATTGTACAGATATGTTACTACAGGTGTTTGTGAAGATCGTTTATAACCAATATTATGTTCCCCGGGAATTACAAATGTGGACCGGGTTGATACATAGATTCTGTTTTATTGTCACATTCTACCCATTTTACAAACCCATCAAAATAAGTTTCCCTTTTCCATATTGGAACTTTATGCTTAATTTCATTAATTACAAATTGACATGCTTCAAATGATTCCTTTCTATGGACCGAAGCAATTCCTATCCACACAGCAATTTCACCAATTGGAATTTCTCCAATTCTATGCACCGCTATTAATTTCTTTATATTCCATTTTTTTAGTGCCTGATTTTTAATTTCTTCAAGAACTTTCATTGCCATTGGGTAATAACACTCATATTCAAGTTTTATAACTTGTTTTAAGTCATTGTGGTTTCTAACCCGCCCTTCAAAGGTTACTACTGCTCCACAGGCAATGTTATAAAGTTCACTATAAAGTTTTTCAACTTGAATTTTATTTTCTGTAATTTCTATCATTTGTTTTTTCTGCTTTTATCCACCAGAAACAAATGGCAAAAATGCAACCTCATCTTTATCTTCAAGTCTTGTATCAAGTGACACATAATTGTGATTCACAGCATACATAATGGCTCTGGCTTTTTCTTCTTTTATCCCGGCTTCAGAAAATAATTTATCCCTTAATTCCTTAAGTGTGCTTCCTTCAGTAATTTGTAGTTTTAGATCACTGCACTTGAAAGCATCCCGCAGACTTGCAAAAAACAGGACATTTACAGATATGTTTTTTACTTTTGTATTTAATGCTTCCGGGATTACAGAATTTGTATTCTTTATTGACAACAACATTTTTTGTAACTTTCTTCAGGTAATTTGTTCATTTGGTTAAATACTTCTGCTCTTTCTTCATCGGTAATCATACTGTCGATTGTCGGATAAAGTATGTTTTCCTCTTTTAAATTATGATTTGATAAAACTGATAAAAGTATTTCTTCTTCTTTATCACTGTTTGTGTCTTGGGTCCGAACCTTCTTGTGAAGAAGCTCTAAACACTCTCCGATTTGTTTATGTTCAATTCTCATTACCTGGGTGGGTCCAGATTGAGTCATTCCTGTTTTCTTTTCAAATACAGGAAATAAAATCTGCTCTTCCCATACTATGTGTCTTTGTAGTCTCATTTTAAAATCTTTAAAAAATTCCTTTGCTTTAGAAAAATCCTGGTGTTTATACTTCCGGAAATTAATGAATAATTCATCCAGGCATTTGTGATCATCTCCAAAATATTTTTTTATACTTGTTTCCTGCATAATATCTCCTTACTTATACTGATTCCAATTTCCTGCTAAATCCAAATACATCACGACATAAATGAGGCACCAGCCAGGATAAAAAGAAACATGAAAAATTTATAAAAAGCAGGCCTTCCTGTACTACTATTGAAAGAAGTTTACGTATACTTATGTAATGAATTTGCATATCTGAAATTTGCTTCTGGGTAGTCTTCCAGAAATCTGCAAAAGGTTTTCTGGAGTATGTCAGGGATTGCGAAAAAACATTATATTTTCTCAGCCACAGTAAAAAATAAGAAGGAATAGTAAGTCTTTTCCACGGAGGATCCATCTTAGGAGCTGATTTCATAATATCTGCAATGGCACTACGGTATACTGACTTTAATTCTTTAAGTTTTAGATCGCGCCATTGCTTTGGAGAAGCTTTCCAGTACTTCTGTAATTTTTCAACTACTACTTGTTCAAGTACACTTCTATGTCTTGTCTGAAGCCATATTTCCTCCATCTCAAGTATAAGTTTCATCCATAATTTTAATTTATGAAAATTTTCTTTTGTCTGTTTTATAAAATGTCTTAACGGCGTATCAATTTTATATCCTGAACGGCGTTGTAGTCTGTCTTTTAATCTGATAATTCCTTCTATCATTGGATGTCCATTTTCTATAAAGATAGAATTTTTATAAAACAAGCATTTCATAAAAACTTCCCAGTAATTTTTTCTGGAAACACGTTTTAAAATCTTTATCATATTTTCAGGTGAATAAAATGAAGTCCATGCATCTTTATATGCAGACATCAATTCATCACCTGTCATATTCGGATGCACCATAGTAACATGAAAGGAGTCATATTTATTAAAATCTGAATCAATCCAGGTATTGCTTTGTTTAAGTTCAGTATGATCTTGTGACCCGGGAAGCGGTGTCATGATAAAAAAGGATGCTTGTTCAGGACCTATTTCAGATTTTAAGAATTCTATATCTTCACGAACAGACTTCGGGGTATCAAATGGAAAGCCAACAATATAAGCAATGTGCGTGTCTATATTATATTTTCTGTATTCAGAGATTAACTCTTTAAATTCTTCCACATGATTGTGCTTTTTCCCTGCTGACTGAAGGTTCTTCGGGTTTAAACTTTCCATTCCAATAAATGCATGCTGACAGCCGGCCTGGCTTGCCTTTTCTATAAAATGCGGGATTTTATATGACTGGGTATCAGCCTGAATCATAAATTCAATTGGTATTCTTTCTTCCTGACGAAGTTTTATCAGTCTGTCAAAAATTGCTTCCCAGTTTTTATTTCTGGAAAAATTATCATCGGTAAAGAAATAAAAAAGTACTTTATGCTTGTAATAGTTTTCTTTAAGTAAGTCTATAATTTTGTCTACATCACGGAAACGCATCATGCGCCCATGGACATTAATTACCGTACAAAATGAGCAACCAAACGGACAACCGCGACCACAATCAAGCGTTGTATAGTTAGAAGAAATAAAACGTTTCAAATACTCTTTATTTACCTGGGGCAACGGAGTAAAGCGAATATCAGGCGGCTCGCAAAGAAAATTATATATTGGTTTTAACTTATTGTGAAGCCCATCCTCTAAAATACCTTCCCACTTGCCTTCTGCTTCACCGGCAATTACAGTTACACCTAAATCAATCAGGTTTTTTATTTCAGGCGGAGGTGTATGACTCATACCCAGTGATCCACTGATATGGAAACCTCCAATTAATACATCTATATTGCTTTTTCTGAATTCGATTGCCAGATCCGAGGCTCTCACAAATTGATTTGACTGAACGCCCACAAGACACACAATTGATTTAGTGTCTTTTCCGGAACTTCTTTTTATAATTTTTCTAACATCTACTTTTTGAACAGTCTCATCAATTAATTCAATATGCCAGTTTAATTTTTCACCCAATACCTTACGTTCTTTAACATCTAAAGTTAATCCATACATGCAGGTAAGTGTGTTGCTGGGTAATACACCCCGCAAGTGACGTATCACGTAACCATCATCATCATATTTTGACGGCTTGATTAGATAGATTAATAAATTTTTGATCATCCTTTAATATGATACCCCAAGTTGATGTAAAATAAATTAAGTATGCAGTCAAAAGATGTCAATAATTTAAAGTGGCCTCATATAGGCACAATACTTGCTGGTGGTCAAAGTAAACGTATGGGAGAACCTAAAGAAGGTGTTTTACTTTGGGACGGTAAACCAATGATAGATCATTTGATTAATACTCTTTCTAAGATTACAAAAGAAATATTAATTCTTGGTGAACCTAAAGGAGCTGATATTAAATCAAGGAAAGATATTAAATGTATTCCGGATCATAAACCAGACAGTGGCCCTTTAGGTGGCATTGAAACACTTTTAAGCAGTAACCTGGATACAGAGTATCTGGTAGTAGCCTGTGATCAGCCTCTTTTAACTGTTGAGCTTTTACAAAAGCTTGCAAAAAGTACACCATCTTCAAATATACGATTGTTTACATTTGAAAGTTTTAGTGACATAAATCCTTTTCCCGGAATTTATCCTTCTTCATTACTCCCTCATATAAAGTATTCAATTCAAAAAGGTTTAACAGCAATGCATGAAATGATTCAATCATGCTCCGATGTTACCTGGATACCAATAAATCAAAGTGAAGCAGCTCTTTTAAAGAATATAAATACTCCGAAAGATCTAAAAGAACTGATACAGGGGAAAAAATGAATAAGCTGGTTGATCGTTTTGGCAGAGTGCATACCTATTTGCGTATTTCAGTTACTGACAGATGTAATTTACGCTGTGTTTACTGCATGCCTATGGAAGGAGTTAAATGGAAAGACAGAGAAGAAATTTTAACTTTTGAAGAAATTCTTAAAGTAGCAAAAATATTTGTAAGTATGGGAATAAGTAAAATCAGAATTACAGGCGGGGAACCTACCATTAGAAAAGATATAGAAAAACTCATAGCAAAGCTGGCAGAACTCCCCGGGCTTAAAACTTTGGCTATGACAACAAACGGAATAACATTAAAAGATCATGCCGCATCCTTAAAAAAAGCCGGGCTTAGTGCTTTAAATATAAGCCTGGATACACTACAACAAAAACGGTATATGGAAATTGCAAAAAGGGACTACTTAAATAATGTTCTCATTGGAATCGGTTCTGCACTTGCTCTTGGGTTCCATCCTTTAAAGTTAAATGTTGTAGTAATTAATGGTGTAAACGATGATGAGATTCTTGATTTTGTTAACTTTATAAAAGACAAACCAATAAATATCAGATTCATTGAGTTTATGCCTTTTAAGCACAATAGCTGGGATCACAAAAAGGTTTTATCATACTCCAAAATCAAAGAAAAAATTCAGGACCATTATGACTTGATCCCTATTAAATGTGAGCCAAACGCTGTTGCAAAAGACTATTGCATAGAAGGTTTTATGGGATCTGTAAGTTTTATTACCTCAATGTCAGACAGTTTTTGTAGCAGTTGTAATAGAATCAGACTGACAGCCAACGGGTCTATCAAGTCATGTTTATTCAAACTGCCTGAAGTGAATTTACGTAATGCACTTAGAGCTGACAAAGGTGATGAAGTGATTTCCAATATGATTGAGTATGCATTGTCTCTTAAAGAAGAAGCTCATCCGTCAACTGATAAACTTGCTACAATTGAAAACCAAAGCATGATTCAAATAGGTGGATAAAAACGAGAGACATTTCAAAAAAAATAAAAACATTGCGGACTGCATGTGCCAAAGGTACACTAAAAGTTGATCCAAAAACTATTTTACTTATTAAAGAAGAAAAGGTACCAAAGGGAAATCCACTTGAAGTAAGTAAAATTGCAGCGATTCAGGCAGCTAAGAATACAGCTCAAATTATCCCTTACTGTCATAATCTTTCTATAGACCATCTTGATATAAATTTTGAACTCAATGAAAACGCTATTTGTGTAACTACTACAGTTAAAACGATTCATAAAACCGGTGTTGAAATGGAAGCTCTTACTTCCTGCTCTGTTGCTATTCTCACTCTTTATGACATGTTAAAAATGATTGATGAAACCATGGAAATATCTTCAATTAAACTAGCTAAGAAAAAAGGCGGGAAATCAGATTTTAAGCAATATTTTAAAACTCCTCCTAAGGCAGCAGTCCTTGTTATGTCAGATTCAGTTACAAGTGGCAAGAAAAGTGATGAGTCAGGTCGTCTTATAGTTAATAAATTAAAAAGTGAATATATCGATGTAATTGATTATAAAATAATTCCCGATGATTTTGAAGAAATTAAAAATCATTTAAAAAAATATGCTGATAGCATGAAAGTCGATATAGTTTTAACTACCGGCGGAACAGGTTTTAGTCCACGTGATATTACTCCTGAAGCTATGAAAGAAATTATTGAAAGGGAGATCCCGGGTATTCCGGAAGCACTTCGTGCTTTTGGACAGGAAAGAACTCCTTTCTCAATGCTATCGAGGGGTAAGGCTGGCCTTCGGGGGAAAACTTTGATTATAAATCTCCCTGGCTCAAAAGGCGGAGTAGAAGATTCGCTGGATAGTCTGTTCCCGGCTATTTTGCATTCACTTAAGACAATTCAGGGCTTTGATCATGATATTAAAAAAGAACGAGTGGAAATTAAATGATTCCTTATAATGAAGCCCTATCAATCATCCTTGCTAATTCAAATCAAATTGGAATTAAAAGTTTAAAGTTAACAAAAGCAACTGGTTATATACTTGCTGAAGATATTTCAACAAAATATAATATTCCATTTTTTGATAATTCTGCAGTAGATGGTTTTGGGGTTAGGATTTCTGACATTGTCAATTTGTCACCTGAAAATCCTGCAAAACTTCGTCTGATTGGAACTATTCAGGCAGGGGATTTACCAAACATAAAACTACTTCCTAAAACTACAATTAAAATTCTTACAGGAGCTCCAATACCGGATGATGTAGAAACGGTAGTAATGAAGGAATATACAAAAGAAAGTGGCAGCTATGTTTATTTATATAAGGGTGAAGATAAGTGGAAGAATATAAGAAGAGAAGGTGAAGAATTCCGGATTGGTAGCCGGGTTTTATCCCGGGGAACTCTTATAACTCCTCCTGTAATTGGTTTATTAGCTACATTAGGCTGCTATAAATGCCCTGTATATTTAAAACCCAAGATTTCAATAATTGTAACCGGGAATGAGTTAATAAAACCCGGAAAGAAATTAAGCAAAGGAAAAATCTATGAATCTAATTCCTATGCACTTGTAAGTGCATTTAATGAACTTGGAATATATGATTTAAATGTTGTCAGTGTCAAAGATGATAAAAAATTAATAAAAAAACGCCTTAAAAAAGCTCTGCGAAGTTCAGACATTATTGTTACTGTCGGCGGAATTTCAGTTGGTGATTATGATTTTGTAAAGGATGCTGCGTTATCTCTTGGAGTTCAAACATTGTTTACTAAAGTTGCAATAAAACCAGCCAAACCAAATTATTTCGGTACATTTACAAATAAAAAAAGAAATAAAACACAATTTAAAAAATTAGTATTCGGACTTCCGGGGAATCCTGTTTCTGCGCTTATTTCCTTTCAGCAACTAATTAAACCAGCTCTCTTAAAAATTATAGGCGCAAGATCTCTGATTCCATTTAAGACAAAGGCAACTTTAACTGAAACTTTAAGCAAAAAACCAGGGCGACTTGAATTTGTACGCGGAATACTAGAGCAAAAAAATAGTGATTTATTAGTTCAGCCTACAAAAGGTCAGGGTTCTCATATGCTAGGCGGAATAGCAAATGCTAATTGCTTAATTTATTTTCCTCAGGAACAAAAGTCGCTGGCAAAAGGTGAAAAAGTTAACGTAGAATTGTTGTCATGGAATTAAATGACTTATTATTCGGAGCATTAATTTTTATAGTTGCTCTGCTTTATTCTTCTGTAGGACATGGCGGGGCATCAGGTTATCTGGCGATATTATCGTTTCTAAGTATTTCCCCCAATCAAATGTCTACAACTTCGCTTGTATTAAATATACTTGTTTCAACAATATCATTTATTTTTTATTTAAGAGAAGGATATTTTTCTTTTAAACTAACACTTCCATTTATACTGGCTTCTGTTCCGGCAGCATTTTTAGGCGGTCTTTTACATATCGAAGCTAAAACTTATTATTTATTATTAGCTATGGTTTTAATTCTTGCTTCAGTTCATTTGTTTATAAATTTCCAAGGAGATAAAAAAGTTAAGATACAGCTGCCGAAGCTGTATCTTATTCTTTCTTCAGGAGCAGGTATTGGCTTTATTTCCGGGCTTATTGGACTTGGAGGAGGGATTTTTTTAAGTCCGCTTATAATACTAATGAAATGGGCCGATCCAAAAGTCACTTCAGCAAGTTCTGCATTTTTTATTCTGGTTAATTCGATAAGCGGTTTATGTGGTAAAGCAGTAAGTAATTCAATTGATTTTGGAGTTTTAACACCATTTATATTTTTTGCTTTAAGTGGCGGATTTTTGGGATCTTATCTTGGCTCAAAAAAGTTTTCACCACAGGTACTAAAAAGAATGCTGGGGATTGTACTTATAATTGCAGCTCTTAAACTAATCCTAAGATAGACAAAAACAAAATATTTACTCAGCTGGCTCTAAAGCTGGTTCCAGTGGTAAGTCACCTGGAGCTTCTGCTCCTTCATCTGTTTTTGCACTACTATCATCAGGTTCTTCTTCTGGCTCTTCTGGCTGATCATTATTTTGGGTAGATTGTACTTCAGGAGGGACATCAAGCTTTGGTTGAACTATATCAAATGAAGGAACTTCAGATGGAGGTGGCAGTGGAGGAAACCCAGGAACCTGTGGTGGTAATGCATTTGCCGGACTTGGCACTACCCGTATTTCAGGTGCTTGTGGCGGTGGTGTGTTAATTGAAGCAGGTAGTGAAGGAATTGCTGGTGGTATGTTTTTAGGGCTTGGTACTATTTGTATTTCAGGAGTTGGTATTGATGGTGCATTCATAAGATTTGGAAGCGGGGGAGTTGCGGGTATTGCTTGTGGTACATTTACCGGAGAAGGTGGTGGTACTGGAATAACCGGTGCTTGCGGCTTGGCAATTTGTAGAGCAGGGGCTATAATGTCTTTTTTTGTACTCCCTACGATAACGAGCAATTCATTTTGTTCAGATCCTTTAATATTAAACTTTGCAAGTGTTGCCAGGAAATCCTTCATCATAGACTGCCACTCTGCTTCGGTAATATTTAAGTTCTGATGTGATTCTTTTATGGAGCGGCCATTGTATTTTTGTGGTCCGCCTGCCAACTGACAAAACCATTCTGTAAACTGGTATTTAAGACCTGGTTTTGTAATTTTTCCGATTGCAGTTATAATATTTTTATTCGCCATTATAAGCGGATCACTAAACAGTCTGTCAACAAAATCATCTGCAACTGCTGCTATGTTATATACTCCGCCAAGTCTTTTATAGAGTGATTCTTCCTGTGTCTGCGCAAATGAAGAAAAATAGTTTATCTGTAAAAAGAAAATTAAAAAAAATAACAAACTGAACATTTTAATATTGTGTTTTTTCATTATTACTCTCCCTTGTTTCTACTTGTAAACATTTACTTTTTAAGTATAAACTGTGATGAAACAATTCCCCTTGGTGTAGAAACTGATATTACACTTTGTACTGGTTTTTCAATATTTTCAGATAAATTAAACTTCACTGTAAGGATCTTATTATTACCTGAAACAGAAAGAAGGTTCATAGAAACATTTAAGTTATCTGGAAAGATTGTAACTGAAGTGTTTGGGCTGCTATTATCTGTTTGAAATAATATTTTTTCATTCCCGTTAAGTATAAAAACTTTATTTCCTGCAAAATTATTTCCAGTAATATTTAAAGTAACATTTCTTCCGTTTTTAACTACAGAGGTTTTAGTAATTTGTGGCTTACCTATGATTCTTTCTTTCCCATTTATGGCCTTTCTTAAATTCAGAGGAGCAATTATTTCAATCAATCCGGTTAATCTGGTACCATCAGCTAAGTTAACATTAAACTTTAGTGTGCCTTTTGAAACATCATCAGGAATTTTTAAACTTAAAATTAATTTATCTGTACTATTCCGGATTTTTGTCACATTAAAAAGTACATTAGAAAAAACTGCTCCATTACTATCTTCTAAATCTACCGAAACTATTCCTGAAGATAAATTATCATCCGGTAATTTTATTTCAAATGCCGGATTTGATCCAATAAGTGCAACTCCAGCTTTTCCTATAAACTCATCCGGAATTAACGGTAATGGTATAGCTTCCGGAAGTATTGGATATAAAACCACATCAATATTTGAATTATTCTGAGAGATTATTAAACCGGATGAGGAACTACTTGAAGTGCTTGTAACAGAAGGGCTCGAAGAATCAGTAGTTAAAATTATATCTCCACTAGAAGTAGAATTCTCAAAACTGCCTGAAGATGATGAGCTGCTGCTTGACGATGAAGAATCCTGTGTAGGAATAAACACTGGTCCACCGCCTCCGCCAGGAGAAGGGCTTGGAGATGGGGAAGGGGATGGTAATGGAGCAGGCGAACCTGATGAAGAACTGCTTGAAGAAGAGCTGCCTGAAAATTCTCCTGATGAGGAGCTTGACAAGGAGCCGCTAGAAGAGGATGAACTGCTACTGCTTGAACCTGATGAACTACCACTAGAAGAGCTGCTTGAAGATTCTCCTGATGAGGAACTTGACGAGGAGCCGCTAGAAGAGGATGAACTGCTACTGCTTGAGCTGGAGGAAGATGAGAAACCACTTGAAGAGCTTGATGAGCTGCTACTACTTGAGCTGGATGAACTGCTGGAAGAAGAGCTGCTGGATGCTAACTTAGCAATAATATTTACTCCCTGAACTGTTTGTCCGCCAAGAACATTTATAACTAATGCATTATTTATATTGCTTGTAATTAACTGATTAGCTCCTGTATAAAATCCTTTTGGTACCGGGTTTACAAAGGATAGATCATTTAAAGAGTTGGAGTACGGGCCTATACTTGATCCACCGGTGAATAAAGCAGATATTGGCTCAATTTCAATTCTGTAATCTCCCGGTGGTACTGCAAATAATGTAAAAGAGCCTGTATTATCTACAAGATACCCTGACACACAGGATATAGCTTCAAGCCTGGTATCGTTTACATTTCTTGCAATTACATTAGCACCTAAAACTGGTGTTATTCCATCGGCTCTAAAAACTTTTCCCTGAATTATTCCATAGTTAACAAGCTCAGTATCATTCGGATAAAGTAATGAAGCTCCTGATGCATCATCTCTCATAACTGAAAAAAGTTCATTTACTGCATATGGAAACATAAGTGGTGTTGAATCTTTGATGCTCTGAGTGGCATCAGAATCAAGTGCATCTAAATTAATCTGCGAGTGATCTAACCCGATAGCATGCCCGATTTCATGGACAATTGCTTTTTTAAAAGTGTTTAAACTAAATTCAGTATCAGATTCATTATTTATGCCATTAATAAATCTGCCGTTAAAAAGTGCTTGTGATTCAGCAATTTCATACGGATCTCCTGTAAAAAGAAATGTAGCACCGGCAAATCCGATAATCTGATTTTCTGATCCGCTGCCTATAACATCTTTTACTATTGAACCATCCGTATCAAAAATAAGCGGTGTATAGCCAAGCCGTGAAGACGGCTCTAATATCGGAGCATAATTAGTAGAATCTATATCTGTACTGAGCAAATCCGGATTATCTTTTTGAAAAGTAACTTTAGCACCCTGTACATCTGACCACTCGGAAAAGAGCGAGTCGATTAAGGAAGTAGCACTTGAAGCTGAAAGACTCCCCAGTGTTCCCTGATCACATCTGTAAATAAGAGGTCTTGAGCCATAAGTAACTGCTTTATTGTTTACTACTATTAAAGGACCGTTGGCATTTACTTCCCACTGGCTGAAAATCCATGAAATTAAAAGTAAAATTATAAATAGTTTTTTCATTTGTTTGATAAATATCTGACAGCTCTGATAAAATCCCTGTACTTAATTGGTTTGCCGGCTTCAGAACATTCCTGGATATAGTCATTTAAAAATTTATCGGTGTTAATTGAAATTCTTTTTTGAGTTCTTAAATTTTTTGACAGTCCGACATTGTTTAATCTGTTTCTTATAAGTTCTACCCCGCGATTAGCTCCTGCCTTCTCTACCAGAAACTTCCCCTGCATATAACCAACAGGACTTGTCAAACCGAGCCTGCTATTGGGATATAAGAACATTACATATTTTTCCCCTGTTACATACGGAGCCTCCACGGTAGTAGGTTTCCACTGAGTAAAAGTAATTTCATCCGTGCTTACACCTTTAATTGCCTCAAGAACCTTAAATGTGTACTTTACAATCCTCAAATTCGAAAGCGGATCTTTTTCAATTTCTTCTATCTTTTCACAGGTACCGGCAAATACTCTGTCAGCAGAATTTGTTATTTCTTCCAGATTTAACGGAAGAGAATCAAAAATAAAACGATTATTTGATTTAACATTTTGTGCAAAAGAAAAAGGTACAAAAATAAAAACTAACAACAAGGTTAAAAGCAGACTTATAGCAAAGTTAAAAGATTTTCCAGGCAGCATTTTTTGCATGGTTTCTATGGTAGCAGAGGAAATAATTCATCAATAGTATCTTTAGATTTAATAAAGAATTTAACGAAGATTAAATCATCTTAATATTCGCGTTAATTTTCTAAAGCCTTTTTTAAATCGTCTATCAAATCATTTCCATCTTCAATCCCAACTGAAAGCCTGATTAAATCTTCTGTAATTCCTAGCCTGGCTTTATGTTCAGGCGGTACACCCACATGAGTCATTAAATAAGGAAAGTTGATTAATGATTCTACTCCGCCCAGACTCTCTGCAAGTGCAAATAATTTTGTAGATTCTATTACTTTTTTTGTAAACTCTTTTCCGTCTTTCAGCTTAAATGAAACCATTCCGCCAAATCCACTCATTTGTTCTTTAGCCAGCTTGTGCTGAGGATGTGATTTTAATCCCGGATAATAGACTTCTTTTACTTTTGGATGCTTTTCTAAAAACTCTGCGATTTTTTGTGCATTTTCCGAATGTTTTTTCATTCTTGCTGCAAGTGTTTTAATGCCCCGTAAAATTAGCCATGAATCAAAAGCTCCAGGTGTCCCGCCAATAGCATTCTGGTAAAATTTTACTTTTTCATAGAGATCTTTATTGTTTAAAATAATAGCTCCGCCAACTACATCACTATGTCCGCCTAAATATTTTGTAGTGCTATGGACTACTATATCAGCTCCAAGATCAAGCGGTTTTTGAAAATATGGACTTGCAAAAGTATTGTCTACACAAAGAATTATATTTTTTGATTTTGATATTTTACTTACAGCATTTATATCACAAAGTCTGAGCATTGGATTAGTCGGAGTTTCCAGCCAGATTAGTTTTGTATTTTTTGTAATGGCATCTTCAAAGTTTTTCGGATTTGTGCCATTTACATAATTTGTTTTTATATTAAAGTTTGAAAACACTCTGCTAAAAAGTCTTATGGTTCCGCCATAGAGATCATCTCCTGCTACTATTTCATCTCCTGCTTGTAACATACATAAGACTGTAGTAGTAGCAGCAAGTCCTGATGCAAAACAAAGCCCGTACTTTCCGCCTTCAAGTGAAGCCAGTGCAGTCTCAAGTACATGTCTTGTTGGATTGCCGGTTCTGGAATATTCATATCCTTTGTGCTTACCAAGTGCATCCTGAGTAAATGTAGATGTCTGATAAATAGGTGTAATGGTAGCACCGGTAGTAGGATCCGGTTCTTGTCCTGAATGAATAGCTTTTGTTTCAAATTCCATTTACTTGATGCTGCACTAGTGCCAAAAACTATTTTACCATTATTTTTGCGTTTCCTTCTTCTAAGAATTGATCCAAAAGATCTATTTTAGTAAGTAACCCGATTGATTTATTTCCCTTCATTACAATAATTGCAGAGCTGCCCAGTGCAAACTCCCTGAAGGCCTGCTCGGCTTCAGTATTTTCATCCAGTTCCGGGAATGGTTTGTTCATAATTTTTTCAATTTGATCATTACTCCGGATAGTCCTGTCAAATATTCCCTGCATAAGTGCAATTTCACTTAAACTTCCGACATAACTGTTCCCGCTGATTACAGGTAACTGTGAAATACCACCGTTCCTCATTACTTTAATGGCTTCTTTTACTGTTGCTTTAAAATTAATCGAGATTAATTTATCTCCAAATTCTTTTTTAGCCAGAAGTTCCTTAAGAGTTATTCTATACGGACTTCCTGCTACAAATCCCATTTCTTTCATCCACTTTTCAGAAAAGATCTTACTAAGATATGCCCTGCCTGTATCCGGCAGAATTATTACCATCACATCAGTTTGTTTTAATTTTTTTGCTATTTTAAGTCCTCCAAAAACAGCAGCACCTGCAGATCCACCGGTTAAAATTCCTTCTTCACAGGCCAGTTTAATAGTAGTTTCAAAAGCATCTTTATCAGACACCCGCTCAAAGTAATCAATAAGTGACATGTTTACATTTCTTGGAATAAAATCTTCTCCAATACCTTCTATCTTATATGACTTGCTGTAATCACCAGAGTAAATAGAGCCTTCCGGATCTATTCCTATTACCTGAACTTCCGGATTTTTTTCTTTTAAATATTTAGCCGTGCCTGAAATAGTGCCGCCTGTTCCAACCCCGGCTACATAATGAGTAATCTTTCCATCTGTATCATCCCAGATTTCAGGACCTGTAGTCAGATAATGAGCGTTTGGATTATCAGGATTTTGAAATTGATTTGGAAGAAATGCTCCGTGGATTTCTGTAGCTAATCTCTGTGCTACATTGTTATAACTTTCAGGACTTGAGGTCGCTGTAGTGGGAACTTTTACCACTTCTGCTCCATAAGCTTTAAGAAGTGCAAACTTTTCTTCACTCATTTTATCCGGCATAACCAGAATACACCTGTAACCCTTTACTGCTGCAGCTTGTGCAAGCCCTACACCTGTATTTCCGCTCGTTGGTTCAATAATAGTTCCACCGGGTTTCAGTAAACCGGTTTTCTCTGCTTCTTCAATCATCTTCAGGGCAGGACGATCTTTTACAGAGCCACCGGGATTCAAAAACTCTGCTTTAACTAAAATAAGCGGTTTTAAATCTTTGGTAATTTTTGTAAGCTGGATAAGCGGTGTATGCCCGACTGTTTCAAGGATATTTTTTTTATATCGCATGGTATATAAACTAAGATAGCATGAAAAACAGCTATACTTGGTTTTTTTCTTTAAAGTTATCAGGACTGGTTATAATAAACTTCGCGGGCTCTTAGTTTACTGGTAAAACATTTCCTTCACACGGAAGAGACAACTGGTTCGATTCCAGTAGAGCCCATTGACTAATTCTTCCCGTTCTCCGAAAACTTTTTCATCAGTTCCATAATTTCTATCGGAACTGCCAGTACTACTGTATTTGACGCTGTTGGTCCAAGACCATCAATAGTCTGCAGCGTTCTAAGCTGCATAGCACCCGGGCTTATATGCATGGTCCTTGCTGCATCAGCCAGATTTAACGCTGCCATTTTGTCACCTTCTGCTTTTGTAATCGTAGCACGTTTTTCCCGTTCAGCCGATGCCTGCCGTGACATCATTTTCTTTAAATCTTCCGGCACATCGATGTCCTGAATTTTTATTCCTTTTACCTGAAGTCCCCATTCTCTTGATTCTTTTTCAACATTTTGTTCAATTGACTTTCCAATCTGCTCCCTCTCAGCCAGAATCTCATCAAATGTCATACCTCCCATTACATCGCGAAGTGCTGCCTGAGCGTATTGTGAGATAGCATAAGAATAGTTTTGAACCCTGATTACTGCAGCTTCCGGATTACTAACCAGAAAGTATAAAACACCGTTTATAGAAACCGGAACATTATCCTTTGTAATAACCTGCTGTTTTGGAATATCCATAGTAAGGATTCTTGTGTCCACCATTCTAAGTTCATCAATCATTGGAATTATAAAAAATATTCCAGGACCCTTTATAGAACTGTATTTTCCAAGTCTGAACACTACAGCTTTTTCCCACTGTGCTGCGATTTTTATACCAGACGAAATAAAAAGTCCAATAAAAATAATTAATCCAAAAATTATACTTCCAAGAAATGGATTTGAAAGCATAACCGGTCCGGTTAAAAGAAAACCTAAACCAGAAATAACCAGAAAAATAATCATTGAGATGTAGTTTGTGATGAGAATCATTTTAAAACCTCCAAAGGATTAAACAAATAATCATTATAGCTTATGAACTAAAGGTAATACTATTTCTTACTTTTAGTTCATGATGTAAGATATTAGCTAATTTTGGTACAATAATGTACAGAAAGTTGCATATATGTCTAAAATTGAAATTTATAAAAAACTTTTAAGATCTAAAAAGCAAATTTATACTGTTAGTGATCTGAAAAAAATTCTTGGCCTTAGAAAAGATAACAGTATTTACCAGGCTATTAAGAGACTAAAAAAGGAAGGTTTACTGGAAGGATTAGCAAACGGCATTTACAAGCTAATAGACACTCCATCTAATGATTTTGTAATTGCAAATAATTTATACTGTCCTTCTTATATATCACTTGAGACTGCATTAAATTACTATGGTATTTTAATTCAAACTCCATATATCATTTCATCTATAACGACAAGAAGAAATAAACTAATAAAACAGAAAGATAAGGAATTTACATTTTTCCACCTGAAGGGAGGCTATTTTTTTGATTATATAAAAGAAGGGGATTTTCTAATTGCTACACCTGAAAAAGCATTAATAGATACAATATTTTTTAAAGCTATTGGAAAATCAAAAACAGATTTTAGTGAATTAATCTTAGAACACATTAATAAGAAAAGGCTCTTAAGAGTAAAAGAAAAAATTAAAAACCTTGCTTTTCACAGATATTTTGAAAGTCTGAGGTTAAAGTGATTACAAAAGAACAAATACAGGAACTTGCAAAGAAATTTTCAATTGACTGGTACTCAATCATGAGAGAGTATTTGCAAATAGTATTCCTGGCTTCACTTTATGAGAGCAAATCAAGTCAGGATGTCTATTTTAAAGGCGGCACAGCCATTCGATTACTTTTAAATTCATTTAGATTTTCAGAAGATCTGGATTTTACAGTCAGGTTACATTCTGAAGATATAGAAAAGCTAGTTATAAAAACTGTAGAAAAAATGAAATTAACTGTGCCAAATATAGCTTTTAAAAAGCTTAAAACAATTCACAAATCATACTCAGGCTCTCTACAGTTCAAAGATGAAGAATATAAATCACCGGTAAATATCCATTTAGAATTTTCTTACAGGGAAAAGCCACTAACTCAAAAAGAGTCAGTACTTGAAACATTATTTCCTGTAAATCCTTATCCGCTTATAATCCACCTTTCATGGAATGAAATCTTAGCTGAAAAAATCAGAGCCCTAATGACCAGAACAAAAGGGAGAGATCTTTTTGATACATGGTATTTAATGTCAAAGGGTACAGAAATCGATTTAAGTTTGATAAACAAAAAAATGGCATTGTATGGCAGAAAAATCACAAAAGAGGATATAGTAAACAAAGTTAAAAACTTTAATTATGAAATATTAGAAGGCGACTTAAATAAATATTTACCTGCTACTCACAGAAAGTTAACTGAGCAATTAAAAGAAATATTAGAGAAGAAACTAATCTAATATTTTTAATTCATGCATTATGTCAGCATCTCTCTTCTTTCTAAAGTCTCTATATGTCTGTAGAATCTCTTCAGAGAAGCCATTTTCAACCCATGAATCTTTAATTAGAGGATAAACAGGAAGTTCGTTAAAACAAAGTGTTTCAAGATTACATGCACTTCCATAGAGATATTTCATAGCAAGTGCTTGTCCGTGAAAAGTGGTAGCAAAAAGCAAATTAGGCGGAAGCACTGGTCGTAACGATCCGCTTGTTATAAAAGGACCTTTATAATTTTTCCCGGAAGAAAATAACATAGCATAAATATCTTCTGGCTTTACATTTTGTTGTAGTTTAAGATATGCAGGGGAAAAATTTGAGCCAAGGTATACTTCTCTTTTTTTATTTTTTGAATCACTTTGTAAAATCCGTATTAATTCTATCGTCTGTAATGTAGTGATTATGTTGATGGGTGGTTTACCTGACTCTTCATCATCAGCACAAACAAAGACATATAACGGTGTACTTACATTCCCTGTAACAAAAGGATCTAATTTCATCATATACTGTCCATCACCTCGTTTGGCTGTAGCAGGCCAGCTAACCTTTCTTAAATCATCTCCAAATGTATATGGTCTTAGATCACCTGTTTCTACAGTATTTGCCCTTGATTTTTTTAAGTCTAATTTCTTTAAAAGAGAATTAATTTTTTCTCTATAACTTCCACTTGAGTTATCCAGGTACAGCATTGAGTTTACAAAACTTACATAATTTTTTATTTCCTGAGAAGTCTGCACTGTATGTAATGCTTTAGCCCTGCAATCTTCTTCCTTCATATCGAGGAAGTATTTAGCTATAGATCTAAAAGTTCTTTTATCAATACCAAGTCTGTTTAACAGATCTTCTTTATATTTTGGATTAATAAAAGCCAGCTGGCATTCCAGCACAAAGTACAACATATCTTTAATAAGCTCTTTCCTGTGACTTTGTGGAGTTTCAATTTGACAGTCTTTAGTAAAATCATCTATTTTTGAATAATAAGAGACTGGGTAATACTGCTCAAGTGTATGGATTAAATTTCCTTTTTGTAAAGCATTTAGAAAATATTTAGAATAATTATAGTGGCTATTTTTTTTCACCAGTGAAGTAAGATTATGTTTTATCAAATCATCAAGATGCAGAGCCTCTCGTTGTCTAAAAACATTTTCTTTAGTAACTGATAAAAGATCTTCAAAGTCAGTGAATGGTAAGGAATTGTAATGCCATAAACCATAATAAGAAAAATTTATATTTTCCCATAAATCTATGATTTCATCCTTTTCTAACCTGGTTTCATTAAACACTCTCTTATCAGGTGAAATAGCTCCAGGAAAGAGTTTTTTAGCATTAAATGCATTGTAGATCCATTTTAATTTTTCTCTGCTGGTTCTGGTATCAGCTACATCAAGTATAGTAGTAATACTATACGACGCTATATCAGAGCTCTGGAGAAAATCTTTTGGCATCCTGCTTATTACTGCTTCTATAGTTTCATCATTTATAACAGTCGGTAATTTATTCCAGTCTGCCACCTGCTCTCTTATCCTCACATTACTATCATCAAACTCTGATTCAGAAGTAAATAAGTTTCTTAAAGAATTATGCGTTAATTTTTCTATATCTTTCCTGACTTCATTGTTTGATTCTGCTTTTATCCTGAGTTCTTTTATAGATTTATTAAAATCTCTTAGTGCCTTTATTTTCTGTTTTATTGTTTTTGCTTTTTGAAGCCTTTCTTCAAGCTCATCTACTTTTTGATTTTCTAAAATCTTTGGATGATAGGCCCTGTCAAAATCACTGTGAATGGTCGGATCAAAATATGCAAGCGATCCATCTTTTTTAACAAAGACTACCGTCGAGTGTTTATAAGCGCTGTTAAATGCACTTCCGTCTTTTATCGTAACCAGGTCTGTAGCTGCCCATGCAGGATTTCCATAAGCTCTTAGCTGTGCTGCTACATACCATGAAAGCAAATCACAGTGTCCTGCTTTTAGCTCACTCATTATTAAAGGTAAATCCTCTGCATTATTGAAAACAAACCTTCCAAAAGCCGGATTGCAAACATATCTGAAGTTTGTAAGTCCGGTTTCCTGATCTTTTACCCCTAAATACGATGCTATTAAATGAATCAGATCGTCCGGACTTTCTTTAATTCTTTCTTTTAGTGCCTGCGGAAGAGGTAAAACTGTCTGCCAGTATTTTTGTTCTTCTTCAGACGGTAAGAATAATTCTTTTTTAACCTTTAAGAGTTCTGTATTTTTTTCTGCCTGTCTGATAGTATAAGATAATCCACTTAGCCTTTTTTGCAGCCTCCATATGACAGGATCGACTTCAGTCGGCACAGCTGTTTTTACCTGGGGATTGATTGAGATTAGTTCTGCACCAAGCGGTACAGGTATTATTTTTGTTTCAGGCGGATAAATTATTTCAAACCCGGGGGTTTTTCCGGAGAGCGGTAAATCAATATATAGGGAAACAGGATACATGCTCTCGTAGCCAAGATCTGTTATAAATCCGGTCTGACATGGTGTTCTAAGAGGAGCACATTTAAAAAGTACTCCGGGCATTGGCGGG